>Ga0075426_10000763_pt1 | contig 22426 bp, 12 predicted proteins | sample SoiMethybrSBSTD5_FD_75304 | JGI IMG/M metagenome (GOLD analysis project Ga0075426, IMG submission 75304) | Bulk soil microbial communities from a Populus tree surrounding site in Tennessee, USA - Soil MetaG P. TD hybrid SBSTD5 | ecosystem: Environmental > Terrestrial > Soil > Tree plantation...
TGGTGAACAATTTCAGCACCGACCGCGAAAATCTGAAACTCTGGGTGCGGAAGCCCTGCTTGAACGACCCCAAGACGGACGCCGAGTTGCGCGAGCGCCTGGCGCGATACGTGCGGGAGCACAAAGCCTTGCGTCCGCTCTATTACAACATTGCGGACGAACTGGGGCAGGGCTGGCAGATTAAAGCCAACGACTTCTGCCATTCGGAATTCTGCACCGCGAAGTTTGCGGCATACCTGCGGGGAATGTATGGGACGCCCGAACGCGTCAGCCGGGCATGGGACACCAGAGAGTTGAGCCATTGGGACGACACCGCCGGACTTTGGGACGAATCTCGCTTGATGATCGCCCACACTACAACCGACCGGGCCTTCGACGCGGTCGCAGTGGCGGGCCTGCAGGCGAAGTACGGGACCATAACCCGGTTGAATAAGGAATGGGGCACGAGCCTGGCTGAGCCGGCGGAAGGAGCAAGATCGCTGCGCGAGAGTTGGGAACCTGTGATGGCGGTTATTCGAGATGCGCGCGCGGTAGCGAAACTGGACGAGCCGTCTCTCGAGAAAAAGCTGGGTTCGCTGGATGCGGCCAACCAAAGGTGGGGCAGGCGCGGCAATCCCGCAAACTTCCGCACTTGGACCGAAGTCCTGGCGCTCGTGAACCGTTTTTATAGCGAACTGCCCCGGATGCGATCCACGGAAGGTTGGAACGTCACCCCGTGGTGCGATTTCCGCAATTTCATGGATGAGACATTTGCCGATGCGGTCCTGCGGGCCGCGGCGGTGTGCAAGGCCGAAGATCCGGATGCCCGCTGCGCCACTGAAGGAGGCCAGTCGCCGTTTCCGTTCGGCTGGTACAACTACGAGCAGGTGCTGAGAGCCGATGACGTCATCGAGCCGTACAACGGCGGCAATAACGTCGAGATTATTCGCTCGCTCAAGCCGGCAACCATAGTGCTCCAGACCGTGGGCTATCAATACAAACCTGGGGAGCCCCTGACGGATCGCAACCGTCTGGTGCAAAAGCGGGCCCGTCGCCCGGTGTGGTGGGGGCTCTTTCACAGCCATCGCGGCACCATTATTTGGGACAACAATCTGCCGGACTACCAGTTCGTGAATCCGGAGACGCGGCAGTTTACGCCGGCGGCGGAAACCTATTCGGCCGTCTTCAACGAGCTGCGCGGCGGAGTTGGCAAGCTTTTCGTGAACGCCCAGCGTACGCACGACGGCATCGCGATCCATTACTCGCCACCATCCGATCAGATTCACTGGCTGCTCGACAATCTCAAACATGCGCGCCAATGGATGCTCCATAACGGTTCGGACCGCGGGAGCCACGCCATCGCCGTGCGGAATAGCTGGACGAAGCTCATTGAAGATCTGGGGCTCCAGTACGAGTTCGCGTCGCCCCAGGGGATCAAGGCCGGCAAACTGAACGGCGGAAGGTATCGGGCTTTCATCATGCCGCAATCGATTGCCGTGAGCGCGGAAGAGGCGGCGGAGATCCGCGAGTTTGTGCGGGCCGGCGGGCTGTTGGTGGCGGATTCCCGCGCCGCTGAGATGAACGAGCACGGAAGAGGCCTGGGGCATGGCGCATTGGACGATCTCTTCGGAATCAGCCGGGCCGAGGGCCAGGCGGCCGGGCAGGAAGTCCGGGGCGTAGCGAATGAAGGCTCGCTGCACCTCGAAGGCAGATCTCTGCAATTGCGAGTAGGCGATGAGGCCATCGCGGCGGCGAATGGAAAGGCGCTAGCCCGCAGTGGAGGTGTACCGCTCATTATTGTCAGCCGGTTCGGCCAGGGTCGCGCCATTTTCCTCAACCTCGAAGTGGGCGACTATGCGTATGAGCGGTTGCAGCCGAATTCCGGCACGAGCCTGCCGGACCTGGTAGAGGGCATTCTTGGCTTGGCCGGCGTGCATCCCACGATGCGCGTCCTGGGTAGCGACGGCAAGCGGCTTCCATGTACGGAAGTGGTCACCTTCAGCAATGGACCGGTAGAACACGTTGCGATCTTCCGCAATCCCCAGTTCGATGATGGCGGGTGGGAAGATCATCCGACGATGACGGCGCCGGGATGGGCCGGGACGATTGACAATTCCCTTCTCGAGAAGGAAGCCAAAGTCACCATCGAATGGAAGACCTCCAAGCAGTGCTATGACGTGCGGGGCCGCCGGGATCTCGGAGCGATTGCGGCCTGCAAAACCACTTTAAGTCCCTGGGAGCCTTTGATATTCACGCGGTCACCGCAGCCGGTTCCCAAGTTGCGTCTGGCGATTACGCCTCAAGCCAGAGCCGGCACGACGCTCGAAGTGACGCTCACGAACGAGACTGCCTCTTCGGATCAAATGTTCAGAGTTGTGCGTCTGGAGTTCGAGACTCCATCCGGTGGCCGCTATGAACTCTACGCGCGAAACGTGCTCCTCAAATCTTCGCCTCACGCAGAGAGAATCCCGCTAGCCTGCAACGATCCGAAGGGCAACTGGCGTGCGCACATTCACGATGTTGCCACCGGCCAATCACAGCAGATTTCCTTCGGCGTGGCCTGACGAAATACGTAATGGCCGCTACTTCTTCAGACTTCCAGCTTCCAGGGGCTCCGATAGTCGCGATGCAGATATTTTTCCAGGTCCTTCTGCAGAACCGTCTTGTTCTGGTCGTCCCAGTCGACGAGTGAATGGCTGCGATAGGCGATGTTGGCCAGCAAGCAAGCGGCGGAAGACCGGAAGCACTTCTCGACATCGCTGTTCGGCCGCTGGCGCGTCTTCACGCACTCCAGAAAGTTGGTCCAGTGGAGCGGGTGCGGATCGGTTACGCGCTTCATCTCGCTTGCGGCGAGGCCGGAGCCCTGTTCGGGAGTGACCTTATACAGTTCGCGGTCCACGTATAGCGTCCCCCGCGTTCCGTAGAACGTCAGCCCCATCAGCCGCGACTTGGTGCCGTCCGTGTTGTTGCAGCGGTGTTCCCAGGATCCGACGAAGCCAGGATACTCGAAGGTCACCTGCATGGTATCCGGCGTCTCGCGATCATCCGTGAACCACAGTTTGCCCCCCAGCGCCGTGACGGACTTCGGCATGGCTTCGTCAAAGGCCATCTGCAGAATGTCGATCATGTGAACGCCTGAATCCGTGATCTGGCCGCCGGCGTAATCCCAGAACCACCGGAAGTAAGAGTAGGCGTGGGGATAAACACCGAAGCGGTTGGGGTTGAACGCGCGCTCCGGCGACGGGCCGAGCCACATCTTCCAATCGAGGCCTGCGGGCGGCGGCGCCTCCGGTGGATTCCCGATCCCGCTCTGTGGTTCGTTGGAATAAATCCACGTCCGCGCGAACGCCACTTTGCCGAGTTCGCCGCTGCGCACGATTTCGCAGGCCTTCTGAAAGTGCTGCCCCGAGCGCTGCCATGTTCCCGCCTGGACCACCCGGTTATACTTGCGCGCCGCCTCCACCATCTTGAGGCCTTCGTCGATCGCCACGCAGACCGGCTTCTCCACGTACACGTCCTTGCCCGCCTTGCAGGCTTCGACGGTCATATAAGGATGCCAGTGATCGGGCGTCGAAATGCACACGAAGTCAATCGACTTGTCGGCCAGGACTTCGCGAAAGTCCGCGACTTCTTTTGCCTTTTGCCCGGCCCGGGCCACAATGGCGCCCGCTCTTTCGAGATGCGGTTGATAGACATCGCACACCGCCTTCACCTCGACGCCGTGGCGGAGCGCCACACCCAGGTTCTCCGATCCCATCACGCCGATGCCGATGAAGCCGCCCGTCACGCGGTCATTGGCTCCCTTCACGTTGCCCGTGAAAATCGACGTCGTGAATGCTGCCGCGCCCGCGGTCTTGAGGAAATCCCGGCGGCCGGGATTCTGCTCGTTCATATCACATCTCCCATTGGATAGCCGTACCGCGGCCGTCCCATTCGATGATGACACTTTTACAGGTGGAGAGAATGCCGGAACGCGCGGGTGGGACAGGCCTCCTCAGCCTGTCCCGCTGCATAGCTCAGAAAAGCAGTTTCAACGCGACCTGTCCGATTCTCGGATCGTTGGCGTTGGTCACGAAGCCAAAAGTCGAATTGAGAATGCTGCCGGTCGGATTCTGGAATTGCGCGTGGTTGAACACGTTGAAGAACTCGAACCGGAGCTGCAAGATCTTCGATTCGGTAATGTGGGTGTCTTTCAGCAGCGCCATGTCCCAATTGTTGATGCCTGGGCCGTGGAACATGCGCTTGGCTGCGGTGCCAAGTTGCCCGAGAGCCTCCGTGCCAAATGCGTTTGGATCGAAGTACGGCAGGCCCGACCGCGGATCGTGGAACTGCAAACTGCCCCCCAGATAGTTTGGCGTATCCACTTCGTTGCAGTTGGGACCGGTACAGAACGTGCCCAGCAAAGAGTGGTCATCTCTCTCAGACAGCGTAACCGGCAAACCCGTGGAGAATCGCGTAATGCCCGTGATCACCCAGCCGCTGGTCAGGCGGCTGCGCTTCAGTTTGTCGAACGGCAGGTCGTAGTGGTAGCTCACGACGAAGTTGTGCGGAACGTCGAACGAGGAAATAACGCGCCCCAGCCGCTGGTTGACCACGTTGATCTGGTCGCCCCATCCGGAGGAGTCGTCGATGGACTTGCTATAGGTATAGCCGGCCAGCAGTTCCAGCGGCCCGCTCCGGTGCCGGAAGCTCACCTGCAGCGAGTTGTAGTTCGAATTGCCGATGGTCATGAAATAACCGTTGCTGCCCAGAGCGTTGCTAAACGGAGACCGCGTCCCGTTGATCACGGTTCCGTCCAGCCGCGTAATGACGTTGTTCTCGCCAAACGGCCCGCACGTCGCGCCGCCGGGAATCACCTGGCTGGCCTGGCTCACGCCCAGGCACAGCCCCGGATTCCCAGGGTTCGACTCCAAATCGCTGAGCAGCGCGTGGCCCTGCGTGCCCACATAACTGACGCTCAGCACGCTGGCGGTGCCGAATTGCCGCTGGAGCGAGAGGCTGTAGTGTTCGGCATAGGGCACGCGGTTCTTGTACCAGAAGCCTGGAGAACTGGAGATCGGAGTGAACTGCGACCAGTCCACCGAATTGTCAGGATTGCTGGCCGAAATGTTGGACGGCGGAAAATTCACCGGAAAACGCTGTTTCTCCACAAAACCCGTCTGGCGGTCGATGTAAGGCGTCGTGAATAGCGGCGGCGCCGGATTGCTCCAGAAATACCCAAACGGCGCGTCTCCCACTTCATTGAAGCCCGTAGCGTCCTCGAATGCCGTGTAAAAGATCCCGAACGACGCGCGAATGCTGGTCTTGCCCGGCCCGCCGAATATCTTTCCACTGGGCGACCATGCCAGGCCCACGCGCGGGGCGAAATTATTGTGCCGTACCGGCGCCAGGCTTTTCGGAATGCCGGGATCGCCCGGAAATACCCATCCAGTCGGCGCTCCGGGGAAGACCTTCGATTGCAGGCCGGGCACCAGGGTTTCGAGCTGACCCTGCGCTTCATACCACGGCGACGTGACTTCGTATCGCAGGCCGTAGTTCAGAGTCAGGTCCGATCTCACGCGCCAGCTGTCCTGGCCGTAGATCCCGTAGTAGTAAGTCCGGGTGTGTAGTGGCGCTTGCACGCCTTGCTGGAAGCTGGTCGGCGCACCGATCAGGAAATCCGCCCAGTCGCTACCCGTCTCCTGCCCGTCAAAGCCGAACGTCCCGTTGTTAGCGCCGAAATCGTGCTCGGTTATCTGATCGTAGTGGGCGCTGCCGCCGAACTTAAAGGTATGGGTTCCCTTGACCTTCGAAAAGTTGTCCAGTAATTGATACGTATTGTTGTACTGGCCCGCGAAATACGAGGGGATGCCGATGCTGAAATTATTGAACCCGATTCCCGGAACGCCTTCGTATTGCTTGTTCTGAACGACCAGGCCGAGTGTGTCGGGACCTGTCACGAACCCTAGCGAATCCAGCGTGACCCCTAACCCGCCGCTGGGAAAACCGCCCAGGTTCGTCATGCGCACATAGTGTAGCCGCAGCTCATTGACCGCGGTGGGGCCAAAATTTTTGGTATCGGCTATGTTGGCCATCTGGGCCCGCCCCAGCGTGGTCGCCGTAAAGCCGGGAAAGCTGGCGGAGGTGTAAGGGCTTTCCTGGTTGAAGTCGTCAATAAAATAATACCCGGACAACATCCCGAAGCGGCTGTTGTAATCCAGCCGGAAGCTGCCCTTGTCGCCGTGCAGAGTCTCGTTTGCCGAGGAAGTCGAGTAGAACGCTCCGCTGTTCGCTGTCGGTATGTACTTGAGCAGGTTTTGCGAAGGAGTCGTGATCACCGATTGCGGGATTACGGCGTTGGGAAACACACATGTCGCGCTCGTGCAGCCGGGTGTGTAGTACGCTTCACCCGGTGTGACCGTGTATCCGAGCTTTTGCGAAAGTTGGGTGGCCCAGTATCCGCCCGTCACCACCCCGGTCATTTGGTCGGCAATGTCGGCAAGATTGCCCTGGCGGTCTGGCGCCGAAGGCACCGAAACGAGACCGGTGCTCTGCCCCACAATCTGCCGCGTCCCCTGGTAATCCACGAAGAAGAAGAGCTTGTCGCGAATGATACGGCCGCCGGTCGTCGCGCCGAACTGGTTCTGGATGAACTTGCCCTTGTCCGGGCTGAAGAAGTTGCGTGCATCCAGGTCCGTGTTGCGCAGGAATTCGAACACGTCGCCGTGAAATTGGTTCGCGCCGGACTTGGTGATGGCGTTGACCTGCCCACCGCTGAAGTTGCCGTATTCGGCATCGAAGTTGTTGGTTATGATTCGGAACTCGGCAATGGAATCCAGGTTGGGAATGATGGCCGTCCCCATGTACGCTCCTTCCTGAACGTTGCCGCCGTTCACCATGAAGCCGTTGGAGGATTCTCTCTGCCCGTTAACGGACATGCTGCCCGGGTTCAAGTTGCCCGAAACACTGATGGCGCCGTACTGTCCCGAACTGACCGGCGCCACTCCCGGCTGCAGCGCCAGCAAGTCCGTGTAACTGCGGCCGTTCAGCGGAACCGTGGTCATCTTGCTTTCGCTGATCACCTCGCCCATCTGGGTGTTGGTGGTTTCCACCTGCACCGCGGCCGCGTTCACAGTCACCTCCTGGCTGGCTGGGCCGAGTTCCAGTGGAACGTCCACCGTCAACGCCGTGTTGACGTCCAGGATCAGACCCGTTTGCTTGAAATCCCGGAAGCCGCTCGTCCGCACTTCCAGTTCGTAGTGGCCGACGGGAAGCGATGGAAACGAATAGAAGCCGGCTGCGTCGGTCTTAGTCCCGGTCTTGATACCCGTTTGCGTCTCGAGAACAGTAATTTGAGCGCCGGGAACGACCGCGCCAGTGGGATCTTTCACCGTCCCGGAAATGCGGCCGGAGACCGCGCCCCAGACAGTTAGCGAGCAGATGAACACGATAAGCGCAGCTACCGCAAGTGCGCGAAAGCCGCCTGGATTCGTTTTGGTGTTTTGTGACATCTCAACTCCTCGGTTTACGAGACTTTGATCTATAAAATCACTATCGGGAAATAACTCCAAGGGTTTTATCTGACATTTTAAGGACTTAATTGATATACGCCAGGCTTCAGTGATCAGGCAGGTGAGCCGTTTAAGTACCCAAAATGCCGCCTAAAGGCATTGGATCTGCGCCCTCCAATCGGCTAGCCTTCAAAGTGAAGAGGATTCAAGTATGGCCGAAGAAAAAACTGTAACCGCATCTGAGACGCCCGTCCGGACGAAGCCGCTTCCCTTGGAGTTCCCTGGCGTGCACTACTATGACGACCAGGAGATTGAGGCCGCCCTTCGCGTCCTGCGCTCCCGGTCTTTGTTCCGTTACTACGGCCTCGATCTTCAAAAGGAGACCCAGAAGTTCGAGGAAGAGTTCGCCCGCGCCACTGGAGTCCGGCATGCGCTGGGGGTGGCAAGCGGAACCGGCGCCATCTCGGTGGCCTTGTCGGCGCTTGGCGTCGGGCCGGGCCAGGAAGTCATTGTGCCGGCCTATATGTGGGTCTCGGTGGTGGGAGCGGTTGTGAGCCAGGGCGCCATTCCGGTGCTCGCCGACATCGACGATACGTTCTGCCTTGACCCGGGCGACGTTGAGCGCAAAATCACGCCGCGAACCTCGGGAATCATTCTGGTGCACATGAGCGGGGCCCCGGGTGATGCCAAAGCGATTCAGAAAATCGCTAGGGCCAAGGGCCTGTTCCTGCTCGAGGACTGCGCGCAGTGTAACGGCGGAAGCATCGGCGGCCAAAAGGTCGGGACCTTCGGAGACATGGGCGTCTTCAGCTTCCAGATGAATAAGAACATGAGCTCCGGTGAAGGCGGATGCGTGGTGACCAACGACCCACAACTTTACCGCCGCGCCTATGCGTGCCACGATCTAGGCTATGCCCGCGACGAGAACGGCCGCCTGGTATTCAATGACCCGACGCTGTGCCTGTGGGGAAAGGGCTGCCGGATGGATGAATTGCGCGCCGCGATCCTGAGGGTCCAGCTCAAGAAGCTTCCCACCATCATCAGCGCGATGCGCCGCAGCAAATACCGCATCCGCCAGGCGCTCGAGCAATTCCCGGAAGTCCGGTTGCGCCGGATTCAGGACCCTCTGGGCGATACCGGTTGCTTCCTCATCACCACATATCGGGATGCGGAAACCGCCCGCCGGGTGAACCGCATGCTGCGCGCCGAAGGCATCGTTACTTCGCCGCAGGGGGTCTCCAACGTCGTCATGACGGACTGGGGCTTGCACCTCTACTACAACAACGTCAGCCTGGTGGGCCGCACCAGCGCCGATCGCGGCGGCTTCCCATGGAACCTTTCGGAAAACGCCGGCATGGAGAGAGATTACAGCAAGGGCGCCTGCCCTGTCGCCGACAGTCTCTTCGAGCGGAGCATCCTGCTGCCCATCCCATCCTGCCTGACCGATCAAGACGAGCGCGACGTCATCCAGGCGTTCGAGAAAACACTAAGGTCGTGCTTATGAGACAGAGCTGCGTCCTGTTGGCCGCCGCGCTGCTGATTCCCCTCGCGGTCGCGGCCCAGGAAGTACGCGTCTACGTCACGTCGCAGGCCGGCGACCGAATTGCCGCCAGGCCACCGCTGCACTTTGCCGCCGGTTCGGCTGCTCCCGGCTTCAAGATTGATGACAAAGTTAGAGACCAGAAAATCATCGGGTTTGGCGCTTCGTTTCTCGAATCCGGAAGCATCTGCCTCAACAGCCTGGATACCGCGCACCAGGAACAGCTCCTTCAGGCCCTGTTCGATGTTGAAAAGGGAGCCGGATTCACGGCCATGAAAACCGACATCGCCGCCAGCGATGAAATGTCCGCGGGCCCGTTCTATAGCTATGACGACCATCCGGGCGACGTTGGCATGAAGCTGTTTTCGATCCAGCGCGATCTCGGTCCGGACGGCCTGATCCCGTTCATCAAGCGCGCGCGCCATTACGGGCAGTTCCTGTTGCAGGCGACCATGGACTACCCGCCCGACTGGATGCTGTTCGACGTCAACAAGCGCCAGGATGTGGATCCCAAATACTTCGACGCCTTGGCGCTTTACTATCTGCGCTACCTGCGAGAGTACGAAAAACAGGGCATCTTCATCGATTACCTCAGCCAGTTCAATGAGCCCCTGATCTACACCAAGATCCCGGCAGAAAAGATCCGTGACCTCCTCAGGGATCACGTCGGGCCGCTGTTCGCGAAAGAAGGCATCAAGACAAAAATCCAGCCGTGTGAATACAACGAGCGCGGGCGGGCTTACAAATATTGGCCCGTCATCCTGGATGATCCCCAGGCGCGGAAATACGCCTCCGGCATTCTGTACCACGGTTACGATTACAAGGACTACGACAAGATCGCCGCACTCCACAAACGCTATCCCGACCTGCCGCTGTGGATGACCGAGGTCTGCCACGCGTATGAAGCCGGGACGCCCAAGAGTATGGTCCTGCCCAATCGCGATTATGCGGATGGCGATTTCTGGGGCACCCAGATCTTCAAGGATCTGGAATCCGGCGCATCGGCCTGGATCTACTGGAACATGATCCTGGACGAAAAAGGCGGCCCATGGGCGATCTCCCCGGTTCACGGAAACCCGGATCCCAACGCGCAGCACCCGGTCGTGATCGTGGACCGGCAGAAAAAGGAGACAACATACACCGGCCTTTATTACTATCTGGCGCACTTCAGCAAGTTTGTGCGGCCCGGTGCCGTGCGCGTCGGCACGACGGGATCGGTGAGCGGCGTGCGCTGCCTGGCATTTCAGTCGAAAGACGGCGGCATGGTCGCCGAGGTCATGAACAGCCGCAAGCAAACGGCAACCGTGCTGTTGCATTGGAATGGTCAAGCGGTGAGTGTCAATCTGCCGGCGCTTTCGATCACCACTTATCTGTGGAAATAAAAAACACGTGTTGCCGCTGTAAGTCCTTTCTGTCCGGCCAGGACTCCGGCAGGCAAGGCGTTTAGATCCAAATCCGGTCACTACAGTCCTTGCCGCTCGGATTCGATGGTGATAGCTTTGGGCAGAGCACAGGGGCTCGTGCCATGGTTTTAGAGACGCCGGAAGCCACTCCGTTTCCGCTGGGAAATCCTTTATTTGTCGATCAAATTGAAAAAGATCTGAAGTTCCTGCAGCTCTTTCTGCTGCTCGTCAACAAGTCCTGTCCGATCAAAAGGATCGATCTGGTGTGGGCTGAAGACGGTCCGGCGGGAAGAGTGGGTTTACGGCAAAAGCACCTTTCGACCGAGCAGGCGCTGGCGGGGCCGTACTGCCGGCTGCTCCCCTGGGACGATCTGCCGGAGCCTGTTTTCTGCAATATCGTGAACGACCATGGGCGTCACGAAGCAGAATCGTGCGGTGTCTCGGATAAGGCAGCGGAGCTCCGCGTCCGCAAGACCGGCAAAGCCGAGGTGTATCGCTGCCATGCCGGACTGGTGGACATTGCCGTTCCGGTGATCTGCGAGGGGCAGTACATTGCCACGCTTTTCACCGGCCAGGTGTTGCGCGAAGCTCCGACCGATCAGGAATTCGTTCAAATCCGCAAGCAGGCGGCAGCCCTGACTTACATCAATTGGGACGAGCTCGAGAGCGCTTACATGCGCGTTCCGGTGGTTTCCGAGGCCGACGTGCGCCGTACCATCGAGGTCCTCGAGGTTTTCGCCGAATACCTGGCGACGATCTGGAAGCGGCTTTCCGAGATGGTTCGGGCGCAGCAGCGTAAGGATCGCGAGTCGCACCTGGAGCGCAAAGAGTTCGCCCACCTGGTGCTGGAGGGCAACATCGCGAACCGGCCGGTGCTGCGGGATCTGATGAGCCGCCTTGGTTTCACGCGTTATCCAAACCGCGTCATGGTGGTGAAATTCGAAGCCGAGGAGCACTATCACAATTCGGCGACATCATTCGATCTGGCGCTGACCAGGGGTCTCCAGGCCATCGATGAGCTTTGCGAGAGTGTGCCCAACGTCTGCTGCGCCTATTTGCGCAACCGCGGGGTGTGTATCTTCCTCCGCGACCGCGAGGAACAGGATGTGCCTTCGCTCGCCGCACAGAACTTCGTGCACAAGGTGCGGCATGCCATCTCGGCGCGGTGCGATCTCGGCGCGCGGATCGGCATTGGCGGCGCCAAGAGCAACTGGCATTACCTGGCCGATTCCTATCACGAAGCTTGCATCGCACTGGCCAATTCCCCGGACCAGGTAGCCGTGTATCACACGCCGCTCGCGCCGAACGAAGAGTTGGGAGTGTCGGTCGGGAGCATATGCCGAAGCATCTCCGAACGAAGGTTGATGGAGGCCAGGATGCTGGTGGCCGGCTTGCCCATGCAGGTCAACAAAGAGATGGGCGATGGCGGTGAAAGCCGGAAAACACAGGGACATTTCTTCGCCTACGCTCTCGATGCGATCAGCTATACGGCGCGGCAGGCGGGCGCCGGGGCTGAGGACGTATCCAGCCGGCAGGCGGGAGGCGAGGCCGCGTTGAATCGCGCCGGCAGCTGCTTCGAACTGCAACAAGCTTTCGTATCTTCCGCCGAATCGCTGCTGGATTCGGTGCGCCTACTCTATGCGGGGCGGCCGCAGAAGCTGGTGGAGCGTGTCTGCCGCACCATCGACCGTCAGCTGCAGGACAAGTGGTCGGCGCAAAGCATCTCGGTGGCGAAAGTCGCGGCGGCCCTAGGCATCTCGGCCGGACATCTCAGCCGGGTCTTCAAGCGAACCACCGGACTGACCTTCGAGCGTTACCTGATGATGCAGCGCGTGAAAGCGGCGAAGCGCATGCTGCTGGAGCCTCTGGCGACGATTTCGGAAGTGTCGGAGAGCTGCGGCTTTTCCGATTCGGCGTACTTCGCGCGCGTTTTCCGAAAAGTCGCCGGCTGCTCTCCCACCGAATACCGCAACGAACCCATGCGCGACATGGCCGGCCCGGCCACGCGGGCGGCGCTGCTACATTAGCCCCTACTTTCCTTGAAAGAGCGCCAGGTCTGCCACCCCGGCCGCCTGGACTCGCGCGCGAACATTGGTTCGCATGCTCTCCGCCTCCTGCGGCCTGAATACCATTAGCCCTTGACCGATGATGTCCAGCGCATCGAGCCGCCAGGGGACATGCATGATGCCGGTCGACGAATGGCTTCCCGCGCCCAGAAGCAGGTGGCCGATTTCGTGTGCCGCAAGATGCCCCAGAATGATTCCGTGCCGCATGCCGTGCCGGGCGGCGAGCTGGCCGGCGTCATACGAGAATACGTTGGCAACGATGGCGAAACTGCCGTCTTCCGGGATCATCGCGAAGCCGAAGCTGTCCCCAACCTGACGCAAACGCTCCGCCATAGATCGAGATAGGATGCGCAGCGCCAGTCTGGTCGGCCCGGGCGGGATCTGGCAGGCAGGAAATCGGCCGGCGTCTTTGGGCGATAGAGGGCAATCCAGCCATTGGATTTCGATGCCGGCTTGCCGGTAGATCCTGGATGCTTCTGCCTCGGTTTCGGCGATCACCTCAGACGTGATCGCCGCGTAGTTGTAAACGAAAACCGTAACTTTCGAGCGCGGCTCGGCCGCGCCGAGTAAAGAAGTCAGAACCGCAGTCAAAGCCAGGCAGCTTCCGATTTCCCCGTTCATCGATCCCTCCGCCGCGAGTTGCGCGTGGGGATCGAATTTGGGGGAATTCCAGGAACTGCTCAATGGACGCTGGCTGGAAGGGCACTGGATTGCCGGAAAGGTGCTTCTGAACAGCCAGCATTCTGATCTACAAAGACTTAATCGCCGGGATAGACTGGTTCAATTCCGGTTGGGTGTATAATCTGCTGCACCCGGCAGGCCGTGCACATGTCTTCGCAGCCAAACGCAGCGCGCGTGATCCACTTTGGACTTTTCGAACTGGATCTTTCAGCTGGTGAGTTGCGCAAGCAGGACCTGAGAATCAAGCTGCAGGACCAGCCTTTACAGATCCTGGTGTTGCTGGTTAGCCGCCCAGGTGAGGTGGTGACGCGCGAGGAGCTGCAAAAAGCGCTTTGGCCGGCGGACACTTTCATCGAGTTCGACCAGGGCCTCAACACCGCCATCAAGAAGATCCGGCTGGCGCTGGGAGATTCGGCGGATAATCCGCGGTTCGTCGAGACCCTGCCACGCAAGGGCTACCGCTTCATCGCACCGGTGGGAGAGCGCGAGATGCTGCCGCCGACCCCGGCTCCGGCGGTTCGCATGCGCGGACGGTGGTGGCTCGCCAGCGCCAGCCTGGTTGCCGTCGCCGCCGGGTGCGCCCTGTGGCTGTTGGACAGGTCCGGCAAGGCGAGGCCAGCGGTACCGGTTCCGGTTCCCCTAACCACCTACCGAGGCCTCCAGATGTCGCCGAGTTTCTCTCCGGAAGGGGACCGTGTGGCATTCTCCTGGGACGGCCCCAAGCGGGACAACTTCGACATCTACGTTAAGCTGATCGGCGCAGAAGAGCCTGTCCATCTCACGAAGAATCCGGCCCCTGATGGAAATCCTGCGTGGTCCCCGGACGGACACTGGATCGCCTTCCAGCGTTGGTTGTCCAGCGAGAGAGTCGGCGTATTCCTGATCCCGGCTGTTGGGGGGGCCGAGCGAAAGCTCACCGAGGTTTTAGGGAATTTAAGTAAATATGGGGTGGAAAGTAGGATGTCGTGGCACCCCAGCAGCCAGTGGCTCGTGATTCCCGACAAGAGCTCGGCCCAAGAGCCACTCGCCTTATCCCTGGTCTCTGTCGAAACTGGCGAGAAGCGCAAGCTGACCTCTCCGCCCAAGGGCATCCTCGGCGATGTAGACCCCGCTGTTTCTCCCGACGGGAGGGCTGTAGCGTTCACGAGGGTGATCTCCGAGAACGGCACTGATCTTTATCTCCTTGAATTGTCCGCAAGCCTCAGCGCAATGGGGGAACCGAAGCGCATCACGTTCTGGCAAAGGTGCACGAGAGAGCCGGCCTGGTGGCCCGACGGAGACTCGATCCTCTTTGCATCAGGTGCTTCCTCGAACAGCAAAACCTTGTGGCAGATGGCTATTCGCGGATCCGCGCGTCGATTAGGAGAACCCGAGCGGCTGCCGTTCGGCAGGGAATCCTGGCGGCTCATGCCGGCGATTTCACGGCAAGGCCGCGTGGTTTACATGCAGTCCGCCGAGCGTGCGAACATATGGCGCCTGGAACTGGGGGGCAGCCACCGGGTGGACAATCTGCCCATGAACTCCTCCCGTCTGGACCATGTCCCGCAGTACTCGCCGGACGGCAAGCGCATCGCGTTCGCTTCCAATCGCTCCGGCAGCGACGAGATTTGGTTGTGCGACGCCGACGGGTCGAACACCGTCAAGCTGACCTCCTTCGGCGGCGCTTATGTAGCAGAGCCTGCCTGGTCTCCGGACGGACGCCGCATCGCGTTCGGCGCCCGACCCCAAGGTGTCCCTTACATCTACACCGTTAGTGCAGGCGGGGGAAAACCGGAGCGTCTGCCCGACAGTCGGAGCAGTCACGGGGCTCCCTCGTGGTCGCGGGACGGCAAGTGGATCTATTTCTTCTCCGACCGTTCTGGCAAGGGCCAGGTGTGGAAAACCCCGGCGAACGGGGGAGAGGCGGTGCAGATCACCAAGCAAGGGGGCGCCTACGCGGTTGAGTCCCCAGACAGAAAATTCGTTTACTACTTGCGCGCGTGGGATCAGAGTGACAACACCGAACTCTGGCGAGTTCCGGTAGACGGCGGCGAGGAGATCCGGATCATCGCGTCTTTGTGCCCCCAGTTTTTCGCGGTGGTCGAACGCGGAATCTATTTCTTCTCAGGCTGGAAAAAGCCCTGGGTCCAGTGCTTCAACTTCGCCACCCGGAAGGTCGAGACAGTCGCCAAGGTCGAGGGGACCATGGCATTTGGCTTCTCCGTGTCCCCCGACAGCCGGTGGCTCCTTTACGCCGCGTTTGAGAGTGCCAACGAGCAGAGCGACCTCATGCTGGTGGAGAAGTTCCGGTGATCTGGCTGCGCTTCGGCGGCGGCTGTGCTGCACCATCAATACACAGCGCCAGATTTCAACTATACTGGCTGCTGCGTTTGGATGGCGAATCAGCCGTGTGATTCGACCGGCGGCCTAACTCTCCAAATGGTGGAAGCACCGTGAGAATAGAGGAGAAATAGAGATGCCGGAGCCTGGCGTAGAAGTCGTTCATCCCTTCCCGATCATATCGAGCGAGAGTGGGCCGGGTTCGTTTCCGGCCTTGGGTGCAAACATCAACGTACTGATGGTGTGGCCCCGCTTTCCACCGTCGTTCTGGGGCTTCGAAGGCGTGCTCGATATGATCCCCGAGAAGGCCATGACGCCGCCTCTCGGCTTGATCACGGTCGCGGCGCTGTGTCCCGCGACATGGAAGATCCGGCTGATCGATCATTCGGTCGAGGAGCTACGCGACGAAGACCTGCTCTGGGCCGATCTGGTGATGGTCAGCGCCATGCACGCGCAACGGGTGGACGCGGTGGCGGTTCTGGCCCGTGCCCGGTCGCTGGGACGGCGAACATTCATCGGCGGGCCATGGGCCAGTAGCGAACCGGAGCTGCTGCTTATGGAAGCGGATCACGTGCTGGCCGGGGAAGCAGAGGAGGTGTTCGCGGATATCGCGGCCGCGCTGGAGCAGGGCACGGCGCGCCGTTTGTACCGCGTCGCCGATAAGCCCGACATGACGCGCAGCCCGGTGCCGCGCTACGATCTGCTGCGCCTGAACATGTACACCTCAATGCCGGTACAGTTCTCGCGCGGATGCCCGTTTCAGTGCGAATTTTGCGACATCATCACGATCTACGGACGGCGGCCGAGAATGAAGACGCCCCACCAGTTGATCGGGGAGCTCGACGCGCTGCGCAGGCTAGGCTGGCGCAACGAGGTGTTCATCGTCGACGACAACTTCATCGGCAATTACCGACAGGCTTTGCTGTTGGCGAAGGAGCTGTCGGTGTGGCAGCAACGCCATAAGCGGCCGTTTTCGTTTTATACCGAGGCGTCGATCGACCTGGCGGACCGGCCCGAGCTGCTGGCGGCCATGGTGGAAGCGAACTTCATGTACGTTTTCATCGGCATCGAGACGCCGTCCGGGGAAGCGCTGAAGGAATCGAAAAAGTTTCAGAACCTGCGAAGCAACAACGTCCAGCAGATCCGCGCTATTCAAGAAGCGGGGCTGTGGGTATTGGGCGGATTCATTGTCGGGTTTGATTCCGACGACGAGACAATCTTCGACCGGCAATTGGAGTTTATAGATCGGACGGCGATCGCGTGGGCCATGGCGGGCGTTTTGCAGGCGCCACCGACGACGGCGCTGTACGACCGGATGAAGCGGGAAGGCCGGTTGATCGAGAACAGCCAGGGAACGTCAAATTTCAGCGCTCCGAATTTCCGGACGATGTTGCCGCTGGCGGTGCTCCTCCGCGGGCTGAGCACTTTGCTGGCGGGTCTGTACGAGCCGGAGTCCTTCTTCCAACGCGCGTTCCGCTCTTTGGAAGTTTGGCGTCCCCGCGGGCAGCGGCCTCCCAACCTTCCGATGTCCTACAACCTGCGCGTGCTGTTCGCATCTATCTGGCGGCAGGGCGTTCGCTCGACCTACCGGCGCGCCTACTGGCGATTCCTTGGGCTCATGGCGTGGAATTGGGCGCGGCAGCCGGCGAAAATGTGGCTCGGCTTCATGGTGCTTCTATCGGCGCATCATTTTGTGATCTATGCGCGCCAGGTGGCGGACGAACTCGAGCTGGCGTGCAGAGGGCTGGTGGAGGAGAAGCGCGCATCTGGAAATGAACCGGCCGCAGCGCAGGTGATGATCGCCCAGGCATAGGGCAACGGGATCACTGGAGGGCCCAGTATCCATCGCGCGTTTTTGCCTGAAGGCCGGGCCTGTCTTTCACCGCGACCCGGATGGCATGAAACTTTCCTGGCTCACCGCGCTTCGGTTCGAAGCTGAGAATGTACTGGCGATGCACTTCCTCGCTCACCAGTTGAATAGCCTGCTCCAAGGCGTTCTTCTTCAGAAAATTCAGGCTTCGCCCGCCGGTGGTCTTGGTGAACAGGCTGGAAAGATCCGGCTGGTGCAGCCTCATCAATTCGCTGATGGCATAGAGGTAACCGCCTGGTCCCAAATCGGGCGGAACCGGGGTGTCGTCGGGGGATGGGCAAAGAGCGCAGTTCCGGGTCTTGATCCGCTCCGCTTCGGGTTTCAGATCCTCAGCCGTCTTGGGCTTCACGGTGAATGGCTGCAACAGCGGCGAATAGGTCAGCCAATAAACCGCGGCATTCTGGCGCTCCACTCGCTCCATCACTTCGTCGAGCTTCGCCTGGCTCGATCGATCGCGCTTCTCCGCAATCATGAGGATGATCCGGCGCCGGCCAGCCGGCCGCCGTTCCAGCATAAGGAGCGCCTCGCGCAAGGCATCCAGCATGTGCGCGTCGCCGCCTTCCTTGCGCAGCATGCGCAGCGCGTGAATCACAAAATCCGGGTTGCTGGTGAAGTTCTGGTGAACCTTAACCTCGTCGCTGAACGAGATTACCGCCGTTTCTCCTGCGTCCGCCGCCAGCAACTGGGTAAATAGAATGCCGGTGCCGCCCAATTTATCGATCACGGCTCCGGAATTCGAGCTGGTCTCGACCGCGACCACCAGATCGATCGGATACGTCATCCAATCCATCTGTGTCGGTTGTGGCACATTGTTGTCGAAGAGAATCAGGTCTTCGGGTGTCAGGCCGTCCACGTAATGTCCCTTGGAATCCGTGACGGTGGTGGGTGCAACTACTAGCGGAACGGTGCTTTTGAACTGCGCCCAGCCGCTAACAGCAAGCACGAGGAGAGCGGCGGCAACACGCATTGGCAAATAGGTGGCAGCTTTTGGGCCAACGCCGAACTACAGGCGAGGCCCGATCTTTTCGACGGCCTCTTTCGACGTGATTACAGGATGTACCTCGAAATCGACGATGTCATTCCAGTTCGCCATCCACTGATCGAGCAGCCGGCGGTCGTGGGTTTCCATCAGCTGATAGCAGCGCTCGAATTTTTCGTCGACCCAACTCGACACGTACAGCAGGCCTTCAGGCGCCATGCGGCCGCGGTCGCGAAACCGGCGATACACGGTTATGGCATCCCTGTTCTTGAAGTGCTCCACCACCATGTACAGTGTGCTGGGAGTAGGAATATCAAAGAACGCAGGTTGTTTCAGACCCTATCCCGCTGCTTCCGCCGTTTCGCCAGCGGCACACCCCGCATGCCCACACTCGCACGCGATTGAAGGTCGATTGCCAACGCTTTCGCAATAATCGCTGCAATACTTGCTTCCCTTCGCCACCGGGCAGTTGCAACCGGGATGCGCACAGATTTGGGATTTCGTTTCGGCCATACTCACCTCCCCGCGTCCTGTTCTTAGCACAGCCGAAAGGCGCGCACAATCGGCACCGGGGCTGGACCGCACAGTTCGGCAGCTCTCTCCAGGTTTTGGAAGCCGCTACAATATTCGCTACAGTGGTGGATTCAGGGCGCGAAGATGTTGCGCGAGTCGTTTAGTCTCGATATGCCCGGGTGGCGAAACCGGCAGACGCAAAGGACTTAAAAGTCCGACGGGGTCAGTCGTTCATTCGTGCTAACTTGAAACCGTGCGGGCGTGGCGGAATCGGCAGACGCATCGGACTTAAGCGAAAGAACTTGAGTGCCCGTCGGGAAACCGGCGGTGCAGAACTGCTCAAAGTCGGGGAACCCTGTAACATGGCGATCCCGAGCCAAGCCCGGCCCGAAACGGCCGGGAAGGTGTAGAGACTAGACGGGCAGCACCTGAGACTCGGAGCCAAATCCGGGCACGGTGAAGGGATAGTCCAGACCCCAAACCCTGCGGCAAGAAAGCAGGGGCGGCGAAAGCCGCAGCGGGCAAGAAAATCCGTTGGACCGCAAGGTCCGTGAGGGTTCAAGTCCCTCCGCCCGCACCATACGCCACTTTGCCCGAGGTTCGAAGCCAAATTGATCCCAGGTTATCGTGATGCCGCTTGGGCTTCAGGGACGGCACCATCCGACGCACCGCAGATTCCTCTGAGCATCCCGAACGCGATGCCTGAGGCGAAACAGAGTTTCCAGTTCCTGTTTCCCGATTCACCAGAGTTGGACGCGTAAGGCGCACAATAAAGATAGAGTCCTGCTACACTGTGCCCTGCGATGAAGGCGATCCAATACCGCACTCACTTCACAGCCATGGCCGTGGCGGCGGTCATATTTTGGGTCGTGAGGGATATTCGCCTCCCTGTCTGGATGTCCAACTTTAACCTTCTTCATTACGCGCTGATGGGTGCTATGCATTCAACCAGCATCGTCGTTTCGCTGCAAGGTCGGAGAACGGCCCTTCGTTCCCTAGGTTTCATCACACTCGCTACGGTCCTGAGCGCATGTGCACCGTTTATGGGGTTGATCGGGTCGGTGGTTTGGGTTCCATTGGCTGACATTCTTCGCGAGAACGACTTAAGCGCCGACGCGATCCTTGTCACCGGTTCGGTAATCGGGGCCTCGGGATATTGGCTCCTAGTGCAACTGTTTTGGTTTAGAGAACGTCGGCGGACGAGTTGGTTTTGGGCAGTCGTCTTTTGTGCGACCTCGACGTTGCTGGTGGCTCTAACTCTCCATATGTTCGATGGATATGATCGCGGTGTCGCGAAAATCGACTCCGACACCCTTTCTCCGATGCTTACATTCGGGTGGTGGTTAGCATTCTCGACCGCACTGTATTGGAGCGAGACGACTACGCATACCTCAGGCGCAAACGGTTCTCAGCTCGGACTGGTGCGTAAAGCGTCGATAGGTTTTGGTGTCGGCGTGCCGCTGATTTCGGTGATTGGCTACTTTGCGGCGGTGTCGTGGGCACCGATGGACGCTGTGACGATGGCGCTTCCTAAGCGTGCACGGAACAGCATCAGTCGCGAACTTGTGGCGGGAGCAGATTTTAGTGCGAAGAGTTTCCCGAGAGCAAGGCGCGCCGTGAACCTGAATCCTGCGAACGAGGACGCATGGACGATGTTTTGCGCCACCGGTGTGAGGGACGGCACAGATGTAGAGGGAGCCGTGAAGGCTTGCTCGCACGCAGCGTCGATGACCGATAACTTGTTTCACGCTCAGGTCATCGCTCAAGCGTATGAGGAAGCGCATCGACCGTGCGACGGCTTACCCGTGCTCAAGAAGACTATGGGGCAAGAGAAAGTGAATAATATAAGCCCGCTTTTCAGTGTGGGCCGCTTGGAGGCGGAGTGCGGTGAAATGGAGAATGGAGAGATCCATCTCCGTGGCGTGGTAAGACTCCGCGAGGAAGATCTTCGCTCCAATAACTGGAAAGACAGGCCGCCAGAGGCAGACGGCAAGCCAGATACTTACGAGAAAGCCTTCAGGCTCTCTCTTTCGGAGGCGAGGCAGAATCTTTCGTCTCTGCTGACCTTGCGTCATAAAGACGCGGAGGCGTTTGACGTATGCCGGTCCGCTCTGGGAACTGAACTGAAGCGATGTACCTGCCGCTTCAAGCCGCGGGCAGGCGTTACTTGCGATTTTTCCGCAACGGAATGATCAACACCTCCGAAGTCGTCAATTCGAAGATGTTCGAGACGCGCGAGAAGTCCGGGAGTGGCGGAACTTACACATTTACTTGCACACTTTCACAGTCGCAGACCATTAACTATCATTGTTGCATATACTTACAGATATTAAGAAAAGACTTAAAATCCTTTTCCCGGCAACGGGAGTGCGGGTTCAAGTCCCGCCCCGGGCACCAATAGTTCTGATACCGCCTCAACGACGCAATTTGGCACTGAGGCGCGGGCTGCCCTGTTCGAGCCATTCTTTCCAGTAGCGCCGTAATTGCCGCGCGTTCCGCCAGGAACCATACACCAGAGCGAGCCCGTACTTGGCCAGTGAAGGGGGCACCGGCTCAAAGAAGCCGTCTCGACGATCGAGAAGAGCGCAGCAATAGCCATAGATGTGCGAATACGGCGCGTAGCCATAGTGAGCTTGGAGCAGATCGATCGAGGCTTTGAACACCGCGGCCCTCTCATGCAGCGTTTTAGCGCCGTGATGCATGCGGGATCCGGCCAGATAGTCATCCACTTTGAGCAGGGTGTGGCGCCGGGCCAGGCGGATCCAGAGATCATAATCCAGGCCGCAGCGGAGATCGACGTTCATCAAACCCGCTTCGAGAAACGGCTGGCGCCAAAGGAACGCGGCAGGTTGGCAAATGAAGCATTCGGTCTTCAAGAGCTCGGGGTCGAACTCGCGGGTGGGGTAGCGGCCCAGGTTCGTACCATTCTCATCGATGAGGTAGCCCTCTCCGTAAATGCCCGCGTGGCCGGGATTCGCGAGCAGGTGGCGGACCGCCGTGCGAACAGCTCCCGGCAGGTAGATATCATCGGCGCAGAGAAACGCGAACACGCTGCCGCGCGATAAATGAAACCCTTTGTTGATGGCATCGGTTTGCCCGCGGTCCGGTTCCGTAAGATAGCGCAGCCGGCCTTCATATTTGCGCAGGATCTCGAGAGTCCCATCGTTCGAGCCGCCGTCGATCACGATGTATTCGATGTGCGGGTAGTCCTGATTAAGGACACTCTGAATCGTTTCCTCAAGGAATGCCGCCATGTTGTAGGACGGCGTTACGATGCTGACGAGGGGCAGCTCCCCCTGGGACATCCCCGTCAAGGCTGACCGGCCGCCACTCGCGGGAAATGTTTTTGGTGCCATTGGATGGACCGGTCGATGCTGTCGACCTGGTGCCGGGGCTCGCGCAGGCCGTGCCCTTCCCGCGGATAACGCACGAACACAGTTTCGACGCCCACGTCCTTCAGCGCAACGTAGAACTGCTCCGCCTCGGCGATGGGCACGTCGGAGTCATTCTCGCCGTGCATCAGCATCACGGGAGTGTGCACCTGCGCCACGTATTTAAGCGCGGAGCGCTGCCACATCAGGTCCAT
>Ga0075426_10000765_pt1 | contig 22410 bp, 12 predicted proteins | sample SoiMethybrSBSTD5_FD_75304 | JGI IMG/M metagenome (GOLD analysis project Ga0075426, IMG submission 75304) | Bulk soil microbial communities from a Populus tree surrounding site in Tennessee, USA - Soil MetaG P. TD hybrid SBSTD5 | ecosystem: Environmental > Terrestrial > Soil > Tree plantation...
CGTGCGTGACCTATTCGGCCACCGAGGACACCCTCTTCGTCCTCACGCACCTGAGCAGCACGGGCGCCACTTACACGCTGGACACGATCACCGGCACCGCTTCGGCGCCCGTCTATACCTCCGGCGGAACGCTCACGCGTCCCGGCGGCGGCTGGACGCAGCCCGGCGGACAGATCATGCCGCAGAGCGCGCCGAGCGCGGGCGCCAGCGCCTGCGGCGCGACGCCTTGCCCCATCGAGACCCAGGATTCCCAGATCCGCTCGGCGCCGGTCTACCGAGCGGGAGCGCTCTACTACGCCCAGACCATTGGCCTCCCTGCAGGAACGATGACGCACACCGCGGCCCAGTGGACGAAGCTCAACACGGCCGGCGGCTTCGTCGACGGGGGCCGGATCGACGACCCCACGGCCACGTCGAGCAACGGGGGCAAGTGGTACGGGAACGTGCACGTCGGGGTGAACGCGGCCGGCGACCTCATGGTCGGCTTTACCCGGTTCTCCTCGGCAACGCATCCCTCGTGCGCGTATGCCATGCACCTGGCGGGCGACGCCGCGGGCACGATGCGCGATCCCCTCATCTACAAGACGGGGGAGGACTACTACCACAAGACATTCTCGGGTACACGGAACCGCTGGGGAGACTTCAGCCAGGTCAACGTGGATCCCTCGGACGATCAGACCTTCTGGACGCTGCAGGAATACGGGAAGACCCGCGTCGGGACGAACGACGGGAACACGGGAGCCAACTCGAGCCGGTGGTCGACCTACTGGGCCGCCGTGGCCCCGACGGCGCTTCCGACCGTGACCATCGCGGCCGGCCCCAGCGCGACGGAGGGGAACAGCGGTCTCAAGGCCTTCAATTTCACCGTGAGCCTGTCCAGCATCTCAGCGCTCCCCGTCACGGTGAATTACCAGACGGCGGACGGCACCGCGACGGTCGCCAACAACGATTACCAGCCCGCCACGAGCTCCATCATCATCGCGCCGGGAAGCCCCAGCGGAACGATCACCGTCAACGTGGTGGGTGACACGACGGTCGAGCCCAACGAGACATTCACGGTCTCTTTGACCGGCGCCACCAACGCGACGGTCGGCGTGCCCAGCGTCTCGACCGGGACGATCCAGAACGACGACGTCTACGTCATCACGGCGTCGGCGGGCGCCAACGGATCGATCGCGCCGAGCGGCGCCGTCGGCGTGGCGCCCGGGGGAAGCCAGAGCTTCACGATCACGCCCAACGCCTGCTACCACATCGCGGACGTCCTCGTGGACGCCGCCTCGGTGGGAGCCGTCCCGACCTTCACGTTCAATGCGGTCTCGGCCAACCACACAATCGCCGCTTCCTTCGCGATCAACACCTTCACGATCACCGCCTCGGCCGGAAGCGGCGGGACGATCGCTCCCACGGGCGCCGTGCCGGTCAATTGCGGCGCGAATCAGAGCTTCACGATCACCCCCGACGCGACCCACGCGATCGCCGACGTGCTGGTCGACGGGTCCTCCGTGGGCGCCGTGGCCTCCTTCGACTTCACGAACGTGACCGCGCCCCACACGATCAGCGCGACCTTCGCGCTGGCCACGTTCACCATCACGGCCTCGGCGGGCACCGGCGGGACCATCACGCCCAGCGGGCTCGTCGGCGTGACCGCGGGCAACGACCAGACGTTCAACATCGCTCCGGGCCCCTGCTATCACATCGCCGACGTGCTGGTGGACGGCTCCTCCGTAGGAGCGGTCACGACCTTCACGTTCACCAACGTGACCGCCGCGCATGCCATCGCGGCGTCGTTCACCCCGGATCGAACCATCTCGATCGGTGACTTCGTCGGGGTGGAGGGGAACGCAGGCACCACGAACTTCGATTTCCCGATTCAACTCTCCGGACCCTGCTCCCAGGAAGTGGACGTGACCTGGAAGACCATCGACGGGAGCGCCACCGCCGCGGACGCGGATTTCGTCGCGGATTCCACGGGTTTCGCGTTCGCGCCAGGCGCGACCTCCGGAACCATCACCGTCCACGTGAACGGCGACCTGACCCCCGAGGGAACGGAGACGTTCCAGGTCGGATTGTCCGATCCCGTGAACGCGGGCATCGCCGATGGAGCGGGGGAGGGAACGATCCTGAACGACGACGGCGCGAGCGCGGCCGAGGGGACGGCCATCCGCGAGGTTTCGTTCGCGGTCCAGGGAAGCAACCCCTCGGGGAACGCGGTCTCCTTCCAGCTCCGCCTTCCCGCCGCGACTCGCGCGGAGGTCTCCGTCTACGACATCCTGGGCCGGCGCGTGGCCCGGCCGCTCGACGCCCAGCTCGGCGCGGGGGCGTACACCGTCCGGTGGAACGCGGATCGAGGCGCCGCCTCGGGCGTCTATTTCGTCCGCTTCACGGCCGCGGGGAAGACCCTCGTCCGGAGGTTCGTGCTCCTCCGCTGACCGGGGCCTTGAAGTCTCGGCACCCTCCCAATGTTATAGTTAATGTCTGTGCCTGCTGGATCATTCAACTCCATACCCAGGAGGGGAAGCATGCAAGGCATTCGCCAGACGTCACTTCTGATCACCGCAGCGCTTATCTCTTGTCTCGCTTGGGCTTCAACCGCGCACGCGGACGTGTACGGCGGTTTCCGGGTCGGGTTCAGCTCCAGCCCCGATCAGGTCCTGGTTGGCGGCCAGTTCGAGCTCTCCCCCGTGGCCGAGAACCTCTACATCATCCCGAGCGGCGAGGTGGGCTTCGGGGACCATGCGACGACGCTCTCGTTCAACGGCGACATCCAGTACCGGTTCGAGGTCCACAGTGAGGTGCGCCCGTATGCGGGAGGCGGCATCTCGGTCTACTACGTCAATGTCGACGGCGGCGGCAGCGACACCAACCTCGGCGCCGACGTCCTTGGCGGCATCTTCTTCAACCGCAACTCCAGCAATCCGATGTTCGTGGACGTCAAGCTCGGCTTGACCGATGAAGTCCCCGATTGGAAGTTCATCTACGGGATCAACTTCAAATAGAGCGCCGCAGCGCCACATCCAGGCTTCGACAAGGAGGTTCCTGTGACGACGCGGCTCGGTGCCGTCGCGAGTCTCGCCGTATTCCTGTCCGTTCTGCTCTCGGCTTCGGCGGGTCGCGCTGAGGAGCCCCTGGTCCTGCGCGGAACCATCGTCGACCCTGCCGGCGCGCCCGTACCGGGCGCGGTCGTGGAGATCCGCGGGGCGAAGCGGAGCGTCACGACGCGCGAGGACGGATCCTTCCGAATCGACCTCGACTCGCCGGGCTCCTACACGGTCGTCGTACGGCGCATCGGATACTCGGTCCTGGAGCGCGGCATCCAGGTCCCCGGCACGGAGGCCGCCGGGCTCACGCTGACCCTCACCCAGGCGCCCCTCCCAATGAAGCCGGTGGAGATCGCCGGATCGTGGTCGCTCCTCCACGCACGGGGATTCGCGCTGCCGGTCGTGGATCTCTCCGGCGATCGGCTTCGCAACGAAGCCACGGTCTCGCTCGCCGAGGCCATCTCGGGGCTCGCCGGCGTCCACAACCTCCACACCGGGCTGCAAACCGGAAAGCCGGTCATTCGGGGCATGACCGGTCCGCGGGTCCTCGTGCTCGATGACGGATTCCGCATGGAGGACTACTCCTGGAGCGAGGAGGACGGCCCCTCCATCGACGCGCGTCTCGCGGATCGCGTGGAAGTGGTGCGTGGACCCGCGAGCGTCCTCTACGGCTCCGACGCCCTGGGCGGCGCCGTGAACGCCATTCCCCGGAGCGTGTTCGTGGATTCCCCGGAAGCGGCGGGCTCCCACTTCGGCACCGAGGTCTACGGCTCGACGAACAACATCGAGCTGGGCGGGGCGTTTCTCGCCGAGCGCCGCGACGTGAAGCAAGGCTGGCGGCTCTTCGTCGTGGGCCGCAGGGCCGAGGACTTCAAGACGCCTTCCGGCAAGCTGGAGAACACCGGTTTCGGCGCGGCGAACGGCGAAGGTATGTTCGGGAAGCGCGGCGACCGGGGAAGCGTAACGGCACGCTTCGCTCATTACGGCGGCGAGTTCAAGCTGCTCGAGGCTGGAGACACCGGAGCGGCCGCGGGCGCCGAGGAGGGAGGCCCGGAGCGGAAGGCCGCCGACGACCGGCTGCAGCTCTCCGCGACCCGCGAGCTGGGCTTCCTGGATCTCGAGACGCGCGCGCAGTGGCAACGCCACTCTCTGATCGAGATGGCCGACGAGGCCGACTCGACGGGGATGCCGATTCCGGGCAGTGAGAGCGAGCAGTTCAACCTGCTCCTCAACACCGTTTCGGTGGAGATGCTCGGGCGTCACGGTCGCGGCGAGCATTCCGGCACGCTGGGATTCTCCGGCAGGCTCCAGAAGAACGACACGCGCGGGCCGATCCCCCTCGTCCCGGACGCCGACGTCCGCGCCGGCGCTCTGTTCGCCCTGGAGCGCATGGATCTGGGGAAGGTCAGCGTGCTCGGGGGAATCCGCGGCGATTTCCAGGAAGTCGACGCCGACACCAACGCGGGACCCGCGCGGTCGAGCCAGAAGCGCGACTTCCGACAGGTCTCCGGCTCGGCCGGAGCGGTCTACGGGCTCCCGGGAGGATGGTCGCTGCGCGCCAACGTGGGCAGGGCCTGGCGCGCCCCCACTCTCTTCGAGCTCTTCACGAACGGGCCCCATCTCGCGGAGTCGAGATACGAGATCGGCCGCTCCACGCTGAAGCCCGAAGCGGGGATCGAGACGGACGCGGGGCTCCGTCTCGATCGTCCCCGGGTGCGCGGAGAGCTGAACGGCTTCTACAGCAAGATCCACGATTTCATCTACCTCGCGCCCACGGGGTCGTTCGTCGGTCCGCTCCGCGTCTATCAGCACGAGCAGGCGGACGCAAAACTGTTCGGCGGGGAATTGTCGGCAGAGGTGAAACCCGCCCAGGCGCTCACGCTCCATGGCCGCCTCGACTACACCCACGGGCAGAACGAGACACTCGACGAGCCGCTGCCGCTCATTCCGCCGCTGCACGGAGCCTTCGGCTTGAAGCGCGGGTTCCAGGCGGGCGGCCTGGGGGCATCCTATGGGGGAGCCGAAGTGGAGTTCGCTTCACGGCAGGCCCGACTGAGCGCCTTCGACATCCCCACGTCGGGGTACGCGCTCTTGAACGCGGAAGCGGGCATCCAGCCGCAGGTTGCGGGCATGAACCTGCGCGTGGATCTTCGCGTGCGGAACATCGCGGACAAGTCCTACCGGGATTACTTGAGCCGCTACAAGGAGTTCGCGCTCGACCCGGGCCGGAACGTCACGATTCGAGTTTCTTCCGGGATCTAGGACGCGCTTCCCCCGGCCGATTCCAAGCTACGGTACGGGAACGAACGCATCTAAAGTGGCATTAGGGCGGCCGCATGCTGTAACAGAGCCGGGGAGAAACCGTTGCGAGGGTGGGGTACTACGAGAGGTGGCTCACACGGCCGCGGAGGAGAACGTTTCATGCACAGCACGCTAAACCGCATCGTCCTCGACGCTTTCCGGGTCGCCCTGGCGGCGGCTGTCGTGGCGATCACCGCACCCTGCTTCCCGCAAGTCTCCGAGGCCAAGACCCTGGATCCGCTGAGCACGAGCACGGGGAAGCGATTCGCGCAGCGGTCGTCCGAGGTCGAGATCCCGAGATTCGCCGAAATCGGCCCAGGTCTGACGCGCGGCGGGGACCCCGGCGAAGAGGGGCTCACCTATCTCCACAAGAAGGGCTACAAGACCATCGTCAGCTTCCTCGCCGATCAAGCCGAGAGCGCGTGGGTGGTCGAGCACGGCATGCGCTACGTCCACATCCCCATCCGCTCCGGCCTCTTCGGGTCGGACACGCCCACCCAGGATCAGGTCCACCGGTTCCTCTCGGTGGTGAAGGACACGACCCAGTACCCGGTCTTCATCCATTGCCACGCGGGCAAGGATCGGACCGGCGCGATGTCGGCGATCTATCGGATGGAGGCGTGCGGGTGGACGGCGGATGAAGCGGTGCAGGAGATGAAGAGCTTCGGGTTCAGCGGGCGGTTCCGGCGCTTGATGGAGTTCGTCCGGACCTATTCGGCCGCTCCGCTGGCGATTCCGCGGACCGTCGCCTCGACGCCCGCTCCGAGCGCCGTGGATTCCACCACCGCCGCGGCGGCCCCGGCTCGCTGAGCTGCGCTCAGCCGACCGGCGGCGGCGCCGGTGGCGGGGACAAGAGGAACACCAGACGCGCGACCTGCGCCATCGGCGTCCACCCGCTCATCCCCGCGGTCCACACGAGCGTCTCTCCCGTGAACTGCCCCACCCCGACGGCTTGCCCCAGCTGCTCCGCGGCGAAGGGACCCAGCGTCCGGCCCCCGAGCGCGACGTACCAGGCGGCACTCGCTTCGGGTGACGGCGGAATCAGCGGAAGAGCCTGCCGCGCCGCGACCGGCACCGCGGCGCCGGCGTAGCTGAGACCCATCCCCATGCCGACTCCGGCGCCCGCCAGACCCCCGGCGGGATTGGCCGCAGCGACCGGAACCGACTCCCCGAGCTGGAATTTCTGATATCGATCCAGGTCCTCGAGGACGCCCATGCTGGACCGCGCGTCGAAGGCCCGCTCCACCTGCTCCGGGACCGAGATGTTCACGATGCAGAGCTGGGGAAGATCCAGCCCGTATTCGTCGTCGATCTTCGCGAGCACGGCGAGCCGCAGCTCTTCCGAGAGACGTCCGTAGTGCGCCGCGAGATCCATGATCGATATCTCCGACTTCGCGATCAGCTGCGAGAACTCCGTGGCGATGATCGAGCGCAGGAGCACGTCGATCTCGTCGGCGGTGAAGGTCCCGTCCGTCCCGACCAGCTCGGTGAGGAGCTCCTTCGGCTTCAGGGCGCGCAGGGCGAAGGAGCCGAACGCGCGCACGCGGAGCGGTCCCAGCTCGGGATCGCGCAGGAGCACAGGATTGGGCGTTCCCCACTTGAGCTCGGTGATCTGCCGCGTTACGACGAAGTAGACCTCCGCCTTGAACGGGCTGTCGAGGCCGTGCTTCCAGCCCTTGAGGGTGCTCAGGATGGGGAGATTCCGCGTGGAGAGCTCGTACGTCCCGGGCTCGAAGACGTCGGCGATCTTGCCGCCGTCCACGAAGATGGCGCATTGACCGGGCCGGACGATGAGCTTCGCGCCGTCCTTGATCTGATTGTGGTATCGCGGAAAACGCCAGACGAGCGAGTTCCGGCTGTCGTCGATCCACTCCACGATGTCGACGAACTCTCCGCGAAGCTTGTTCACGAATCCCATCGTGTCCCCCTTGCGTTCACTTCAGCCATCGCGCCAGCAGATCTCCGATTCCCTTGATCGCGCTCCGCGCGAGGAGCTCGCCCTCGCGGTAGGGCTCCACCTTCTGCCTCGAGCGCTCCTCCGCCAGGATCCGCTCCGCCGCCGCGATCGCCGCGACGCGATTGGGATCCGCGGGCAGCGCGAACGACGTCGGCTCCGTGAAGACGAACGACGCGATGTCCTCCATCTCGTGCGCGTCGAGCCAGGTGCCATGGCTCCCGCACCAGTCGACCACGACACCCGAGGTGTTGCCGAAGTTCCGTCGCTGCATCGCCGCCCCGCACGCGGGACAGTGGCGATAGGTCACTTGCGCCTGCCAGGCGGCCCGGTGCGTCGGCCGTCCGCCCGCGTTCGACGGCGTCGCTTCCTTCCGGCGTCGCTCGCGGATGCGCTCGACCAGCTGATCCATCGTGTCTCCCGGCGCCCAGAGGCCGAGGCAGCGGGAGCACTCGTCCACCCAGAGGCCGCCGATGGCCCGCGGTACGAGCCGGCTCCCCGTGCAGACGGGACAACCCAGCGGCGTGGCATCGGTCCGCGCCGGCTGCGGGCGGAACGCGACCCCGCACACCGCGCAGTACCGGGCGCGTTCGGGATTCCGCGCGTAACACTCCGGGCAGACCGGCCCCGCCGGCGCGGGTTTCCGCTCGATCTCCGCCCGGCAGTAGGAGCACGTCGTCTCGGTCTCCCCGACGAGCGCGCCGCACGCGGCGCACCGGGTGACCGCCGCGTCCACCGCCACCGGAGGCCGGGACGAGAACGTCCGCCCGCAGGGGCAGACGATGGTTTCCGTCTGGATTCCGGCCACGTCGTACTGGGCGTGGCAGCCGGGGCAAGCGACGAGCTTCATCCTGGAAAGAATCGACCTCGCCGCGCTCTTCTTGAGGCCATTGCGGGACGGACGAAGCGGCTGTAAGCTGCTTCTCATGCGGTGCTTGCCCCTCGCCTCCCTTCTCGCCCTGACCTTTCTCGCCCCGTCGGCACGTCTTCTCGCGGAAGAGCCCATCCCACCCGCAAGACCATTCGGCCCCGAGGTCTACGAGGCGCGGCGGGCGAAGCTCATGAAGGCGCTCGGCGGAGGGATCGCCGTGCTCTACGCGCGCGGAGAGGAGGATCCGGACGGATACCGGCAGGACAGCGACTTCTATTACCTGACCGGACTGAACGAGCCGGGCGCCGTGCTCGTGCTCTCGCCGGAGGAGCGCCTCTACAAGGAGCGGCTTTTCTTGAAGCCGCGCGATCCCGACGACGAGCGCTGGACCGGCGTGCGGCCCGACATCGGGGATTCGCTCCGCCGCGCCACCGGCATCGAGCGCATCGCGCGCGCCGGCGCGCTCGGTCCCAGCATGATCAGCCTCCTGCAGACCACGTCGACCCTGCAGCTGATCAGCGACCCCGGCGGCATCGACGCGCCGGCGAGCCCCGAGATGGAGCTCTACGGAAAGCTGAGCTCGAAGCTCCCCGGCGTCAGCATCCGGAACCGGACCGACCTCCTGCCCGCGATGCGATCGGTCAAGGAGCCGCGCGAGCTGGAGTACATGGAGCGCGCCATCGCCGCGACGGTGGCCGCGCAACACGCCGCGGCGCGCGCCATCCATCCGGGCGTCGAGGAGAACTGGGTCGCGGGGCTCGTGGATCTCGAGTTCAAGCGGGGAGGCGCGGTGCGTCCGGGATTCCCTCCGATCGTGGGATCCGGGCGGAACAGCACCATCCTGCATTATCCCGAGCACGATCAGACGATCGTGCCCGGCTCGCTGGTGGTCGTGGACATCGGCTCCGACTACGGGCACTACTCCGCCGACGTCACCCGAACGTATCCCGCCGACGGGAAGTTCACGGCCGAGCAGCGGAAGGTCTACGAGATCGTCCTCAAGGCCCAGCAGACCTGCATGGACATGATCCGGCCCGGCGTGTACTACGAAGACCTCCACAAGAAGGCCGAGGACGTCATCCGGGCGGCCGGATATCGGGACTACTTCATCCACGGCCTGGGGCATTTCGTGGGACTGGATGTCCACGACGCAGGGCTCTACAAGAAGCCGCTCCAGCCGGGGATGGTCATCACGGTCGAGCCGGGAATCTACATTCCCGAGAAATCGCTGGGGGTGCGCATCGAGGATCAGGTGCTCGTGACCCCGAAGGGCTATCGCCTCCTCACGGCGGCGCTCCCGCGCGACCCGGACTCCGTCGAGAAGATGATGCGTCAGCCATGATCACCGATGCTCACGCGATCGAATCCAGGTAGGAGAAGAGCCAGATGAAACCCGCCAAGGTCTGCCTATCGCTTCTGTGCGTCGCCCTTCTCATCGCTCCGTCCACGGTCCCGAGCGTCAAGCCCTGGGGCGTCAACCTGGGCTTCGTCGATCCGGGCGCGAAGCCCGGCGACGACTTCTACGAGTTCGCGAACGGAGGCTGGCTCAGGAGCGCGGAGATTCCTCCGGACCGCGCGGCGGCCGGGGTGGGCCTGGAGCTGAACAAGCTGAACGAGGAGCGCCTGAAGACCATCATCGCGGGGCTGCACACGCGCAAGCCCGGCGCCGAGGAACAGAAGCTGCGGGACCTCTACGACGCGTTCATGGACGAGGCCGGGATCGAAGCGAAGGGCCTGAAGCCCGCCCAGGAAGACCTTGCCACGATCGCGGCCCTCCAGTCGCTCGAGGACGTGGCCCGGATGCTCGGCACGCCGGGGTATCCCCTGGGCGGGCCGTTCCGCATGACCGTCGCCGCCGACGACAAGAACCCGGACGCCTACGTCGTGGTCCTGAACCAGTGGGGACTGGGGATGCCGGACCGCGACTACTACCTGCGCGACGACGCCGCCCTCGCCAAGACCCGGGACGCCTACAAGAAGTACCTGGCCCAGATGCTGACCTTGGCGGGTATCCAGGACGCGGAGCCTCGCGCCGAGGCCATCTACGCCCTCGAGCGCGCCATCGCCGAAGCCCACTGGCCCGCGGCCGACCGGCGCGACGAGGACAAGGTGTACAACCCGATGACGCTCCACGAGCTCGAGAAGCTCGTGCCGGACTATCCCTGGGCGGCCACCTTCACCGCCGCTGGGATTCCGTTGAAGGCGCCGGGCGGGGAGCGCCGGGTCGTGGTGTCCGAGAAGTCCGCGTTTCCCGCGATCGCGAAGATCTTCGCGGCCACGCCGGTCCCGGTCTGGCGTGACTACCTGAGCGTTCGCTACCTGCACGCCTTCTCCGCGTACCTGCCTCACGCCGTCGACGAAGCGGACTTCGCGTTCTACGGGACCATGATCCAGGGACGCGTGAAGCAGATGGACCGCGCGACGCGCGGGGCGCGGGTGCTGGACAACCAGATGGGCGAGGCGCTGGGGAAGATCTACGTCCGGGACTATTTCCCTCCGGAGTCCAAGGCCAAGGTGCGGACGCTCGTCCAGAACCTGCTCCAGGCGTACGAAGCGGATCTCAAGACGCTGGACTGGATGACACCCGAGACGAGAGGGAAGGCCCTGGAGAAGCTGCGTCACTTCACGGTGAAGGTGGGGTACCCCGACCACTGGCGGGACTACGCCGCGCTCGAGATCCGGAGGGACGATCTGCTCCGCAGCGTGAAGAACGCCGGCGCCTTCGAGTGGAACCGCGAGGTGAAGCGCATCGACCAGCCCGTCGACAAGACCGAGTGGGGCATGACGCCTCCGACCGTGAACGCCTACTACAACCCGAGCGCGAACGAGATCGTGTTCCCGGCCGGAATCCTCCAATCACCGCAGTTCGACCCCTCGGCCGATGACGCGGTGAACTACGGAGCCATCGGCGCCGTCATCGGCCACGAGATCAGCCATGGGTTCGACGACCAGGGCTCGAAGTACGACGGCCTCGGCGTGCTGCGCAGCTGGTGGACCGAGACGGACCGGAAGAACTTCGACGCGCGGACCGACGCCCTCGCGCGCCAGTACGACGAGTACGAGCCCCTCACGGGCCTCCACATCAACGGCCGGTTGACCCTGGGGGAAAACATCGCCGACCTGGCGGGCCTCGTGATCGCGAACAAGGCCTACCACATCTCGCTCCATGGAAAGCCGGCGCCGGTCCTCGACGGCTACACGGGAGATCAGCGCTTCTATCTGGCGTTCGCGCAGAGCTGGCGGTCCAAGGTGAAGGATGAGGCGACGCGGCAGCGCCTCCTCTCCAACCCACACAGCCCGCCGGAGTACCGCGTGAACGGGGTCGTGCGGAACGACGACGGCTGGTACGCCGCCTTCCCGAACGTGAAGCCGACCGACAAGTTCTACATGGCGCCCGATCGCCGCGTGCGTCTCTGGTAGCGCGTCCTCAACCGTGCCGGATCTTCGCCGCGCGCCAGGAGGCCCCGACGCGCTCGAGATCCACGGCGACGGGCTTCGCGCGGCTTCCCTGAATCGATAGCTCGAGGTGGGCGCGCGCCGCGCCTTCGCCCAGCGTTTCCAGGGGAAGCTCCGGCGTCCTCAGCTCGACCCATCGATCCCAGCGCGCTCCCGCCTCCGGCTCCTCGTCCACGTGGACGACGTACCGGCGCTGGCCGGCCAGGCCCAGGTCGGTCGCGAGATCGTGGAACCGGAGCGTGGATTCGTCGACGGTGAAGAAGTCGAGCGGCGCGACGCGACCGAACCAGTAGCGCGCGATCTTGTCGCGGCGCTGGATCAGGCTCTCGATCAGGAACCGGGTCGCGCGCGGGTCCTCGTAGCGGGCCGCCTGGACCGCCGCCGTAATCTGCGCGTTCGAGAACGAGGCCACGATCTTGGCGCCCCAGTAGGCGTCTCCCTCCGTCATCCGCTGGTAGTCCGGATCGGGCACCTCGGGGACGAACCGGGCCGGGTGAAAGGCATCGGATTCGAAGCGGCCGACCGAGGGGATCCCGGTGTCCTGGCGCGCCCTTCTCCAGGGCTCCTCGATGAAGCCGAGGGTGACGAGGCGCCGGGCCATCCACCCGAAGTCGACAACCCCCTCGTATCCGCTCTGCCTCCGCTTCACGCCGTCGGCGTCCGCGCCGAAGGACGAGCCCGGGTCCAGGATGTAGTGCTGGACATGGCCGGACCCGTCTTTCGCCTCCGCGAACGTGTCGAGGAAGTTGGCGTCCTTCGTATCCCAGAATCCCAGCCACGAGGCGATGACATAAAGCCCCCGCAGCTCGCGCCGGTCCCGGTGGTCGTACCAGTCGTTCCGATCCCCGTGCCGGCGTCCCCTCAGATTCGTGGCGCCGAGGACGTGCCCGGGGAGATACAGGCTCGCGGTCGCGGAGTACGAGCCGTCCGAGATTCGGGCGCCCTTGGCGAGCACCGAGTCCAGGTCCGCGGGAGTGAGGCGCTCCCCCTTCTCTCCGCGCAGGAGCTCGGGCGAGATCGTGAGATCGGCACGGGTGAACCGCACCGGCTCGTTGTGCGGGACGTTGTATCCGGCGGCGTGGAGCAGCGTGCGTGCCACCATGTCCGCTCCCGAGCTCAGCTGCGGATGATCGCGAACGTCCAGCTTCACGAGCCACTTCCGCCCCGCCGCGTCCGTGATCTGAAACCCCGCGCTGGCTCCCCCGTGCTTCGGATGCCGGATGGTCCAGGGCTTCGCGGGCAGGGTCGTGGAATCCGGTCCCTGCGCGAGGGACGCGACCCGCACCGGCTTCACGTGGTTCCGGTTCGTGAACCAGGAGGAATTCGGGACCTCGTCGAAGGCGTTCACGTCGGAGGCTTCGCGGAACCGTTTCACGCCGAGCGGCTTCGAGGCGAGAAGGATCTTGTCGGGCACGTCGAGGGCGTGGGAGATCGGATCCACGATCACCTCACGGAATTCCGTCGCGTAGAAATCGGGTTCCCCGTCCGGAGGCTTCGGGATCGGGCGCCCGTCGTGATCCACCCACGTGCTGTCGGAGATCCGGGGGCGCGGCTTCGCCGGGAAGGCGTCGGCTGGTCCGGAGAGAGCGAGTGCGAGGGCGCACGCCAGGATGGGCATGAACCGGGGGGCACGGGTCGCCGGGCGCATCAGCGCACCGGCGTTGGCTGGACCGGCCGCTTCCTCTTGGCCGAAACGCCACGGATCGCGGGCTTCTTCCCGGGGGGCTTCTGGGTCTCGAGGCGCCGGCTCGCCGAGGTGGTATCCGCCTTCATGGCGATGCCGTGCTTCGCCTTCGCCTCCATGCTGGACGGCGCGGCCCGGGCGGTGGGTGCGATCGGCACCTTGTGCTGGTCGATCTTCGGCTTGCCATACCGCTTGAGGTCGATCTTCACGAGGTCCGCCAACTCCACCGATCCGTCCTTCTTGACCGCGTAGGTCTGGATCTCGCCGCCGCCGAACCAGAGGCGAAGCAGGGTGTAGTTGTTGATCACCGCCGTGTAGACGTTCTCCGGCTTGATGGTTCCGCCCGCGGCCTTGGAGCTCGCGATGATCTGCGCGGCCTGAGCGGGTGGTGGAAGCGGATGGAGCGGCGCGCCCGCTCCGCCCTGAACCAGGGAGATGAGGACGCTGCCGTCGGGCCACGTCATGAGCGCGCGCTCGTAGTCATGCTCATGCCCTCCCGCGATGACGGAGATCCCACCCTCGTGCATAGCCGCGACGATCTGATCCCGGCGAGCACGCATCACGTCGTCCATTTCCCAATCCATGCGGTGATAGCCCGCCGAGAAGGGAGGGCTGTGCAGGAACACGAAGGAAGGCCCGCGGTGCTCCTTGAGCCGCGCCTTCAGCCAGTCGACCTGCTCCTTGGAGTACTTGACCTGCACCTCCTTGGACCAGTGCACTCCGGGCATCGTGATGGGATTCGAGTCGAGCGCCACGAAGCGCACCCAACCGTCCGCGGAGTCGAAGCAGTAATAGAGGCGGTCTCCGGCGATCGGCAGCCCGGTCGCCGCTCGCCAGTTGGCCAGCCCGTCCACGGTCCAGGTCTTCTCGTGATTCCCCGCGACCGCGAGATACGGGACGCGCGAGGAGAGCGGCTGCCAGATGCGGAGGAACCGCTTCCAGTGGCGCGGATCCCGACCGTCGTAGACCAGATCTCCGGTGTTGATGCACGCGGCCACGATGCGCCCCTCGGTCTTGAGCGTGTCCAGCTTGGCCATGACCGCGTGCAGCACCTGGTGCTCCCGGCCGTGCGTCGGCATACCGGTCGCGAGCTTCGGCACGTCTTGAAGCAGACCCAGATCGGGATAGAGCCCCTTCACGAGCGCGTACGGGATCGTGATGAGCGCTTTTCCGATCTTGATCGGATTCGGCGAGAGGCCGGCCCGGATGGTGGCGACCTCGGAGCTGAGTCGCGTGGACTTGTAGCCGGGGCGGTTGTCCCCGATTACGAGGAGATTCAGCGTGTCGGCCGTGTATCCGTCCATCAGCCGGCCGAGATAGCGGCGAGAGGAATCTCCGGTGCCGGGCTGGAAGCCGATGAGGGTGTCCGCGCCGAATAGCGCTTGGATCGGTGCGCTCGGTGGAGCTTCGGGTGTTCGGACGGCCCGCTCCGGATGATGGCCCCCGGTCGTGTCCGCCGGGGCCAGGGTCTGTGGAACAAATTGCAATCGGCCCACGTGGGAACAGCCGCCGGTCAGTCCTACAAGGGCCAGGTCCACTGCCAGGAAAGCAGATAGCGCCGCCCAGGAGGACCATCGGCGAAGACCGCGTTTACCAGCATTTAGGGTCGTTTTCATGGCGCTTCCCGTACATGCATGAGCCGGGCCGCCCGTCAGGCTTAATTTGCCCTACGAGGGTCTCATGGTCCTGTTTTCGGACCATGCTCTCCGCTTGATCGAAGAGACCCGCGGGACTAACGTTTCCGGTTCGGGAACGTGGTGGCGGCAGTGGATTCCCCTGATTCACCGAGCTTCATGGCGCGGGGCACGGACGTCCCGGCGGATCGGTTTCAATGATCATGCTCGTCGAAGGATTGACTCGGCTCGTTCGGATTCTGCTCGGCGTGACGCTTCTCGTCTCGCTCCTTCCCGGCCCCAAGGCTGACGCGGGGGCCGTTCCGGATCCCGCGACCTCACCCACCATCGACTACGTGTCTCCCTCACCGGGCTCCGATCATGTCTCCGAGATGACGAACATCATCGTTCGTCCCGGCGGCATGGTCGACGGAACCACGGTCGCGCCCGGTCGGGTCCAGGTCACGGGAGCCTTGTCCGGGCCGCATTCCGGCAAGGTGAGACTCTCGGACGACCGCCAGACGCTGACGTTCGACCCGGACCTTCCGTTCCTTCCCGGGGAGATCGTGACCTGCACGATCTCGAGCGGCCTCAAGACGGACAAGAAGGGGGACATACCGCCCGAGGACTTCACCTTCACGGTCGCCGGGCCCGAGCGCGCGATCCTGAACCGGCTCCCCGGATTCGGGGACGGGGAAGAGGAGACGACCGGCGGCGTGGGTCCCCTGCGCGTCGACAGCATCCCGCCGCCGCCTCCGACCCCGCCCCTTCCTCCGGACTTCCCGTCCATCACGGCATCCGTGTTCGGCGCCACGGCGCCCGGCCGGCTCTTCCTCGCCAACTTGAATCTCGGGAGGGTGACCGCCTCGCCGTTCTTGATGATTCTCGACAACAGCGGCGTCCCGTTCTTCCAGCGACGGACACCGGCGCTCGCGCTCGACTTCAAGATGCAGCCCGACGGCCGGCTGACGTATTTCGACACCGGCGCGAAGTGCTTCTATGCCCTCGACGCGCACTACGCCGTGGTGGACAGCTTTCGATGCGGGAATGGTTACGCGACCGACGGACACGAGCTCGTGCTGCTTCCGAACGGGCACGCCCTGCTCATGAGCTACGACCCGGAGGTCGTGGACCTCACGTCGGTCCGGCCCGGCCTCGGGTTCGGGATCGCGATCGGCCTCGTCATCCAGGAGCTGGATTCGGGGAAAGAGGTCGTCTTCCAGTGGCGCAGCTGGGACCACTTCAAGCTCACGGACTCGATCGGCAGCTCCTTCTTCGGGGGCGGGTTCGACTACGTGCACGGGAATTCGATCGACGCCGACGCGAACGGGGACATCATCATCTCCTGCCGCAGCATGGACGAGGTCACCAAGATCAGCCGGGCGACCGGGGAGATCCTCTGGCGCCTGGGAGGGAAGAACAACCAGTTCACGTTCGTGGGCGATCCGACGCGCTTCACGCACCAGCACGACGTCCGGTGGCTGCCCAACGGCCACCTGACGATGTTCGACAACGGCAACTTCCGCGTTCCTCCCTATTCCCGGGCGGTCGAGTACGTCATCGACGAGACCCAGATGGCCGCGACGATGGTCTGGGAGCACCGCCACACCCCGGACGTGTTCGGACCCGCGCTGGGATCGGTGCAGCGGTTCGCGAACGGAAACACCCTGATCTGCTGGGGCGCGACGAACCCGACCTTGACCGAGGTAGCGCCGGACGGCTCGACCGTCCTGGAGGTGACGTTCCCACCCGGCACCTCGTCCTATCGCGGCCTTCGCTTCGAATGGCCGCCGGTCCGTCCCGCGTCGATCACCTTCAAGCCCGCCTCCATCCGGAAGGGGAGCACGGGCACGGGACCGCTGCAGGCCGTGATCGAGCCCGTGGCGTCCGACTTCGACGTCTCGGACATCGATCTCTCCACGGTCCTCCTCGGCGGCACGGTTCGCGCGGAGACGGCGCAGTTCGGCGGGGACGGCAACGGCGACGGAATCCCGGACGTGACGGTTACATTCCCACGCGCGGCGGTCGATCTCCTGGTCTCGGTCGGAACGAACACCCTCGAGGTGAGCGGCTCGCTCGCGACCGGAGCGGTGTTCCGCGGGTCGGCCCCCCTGAGGGTGGTCGCGCCCTCGTCGCTCGTCCGGTCCGGGTCGGTAGAGCTCGTGTCCGCGCCGGGCGCGCTCCCGGTGGAGCTTGCCGCGGGGAAGACGAGCGGAGCGCGGACCTTCGCGATCTACGACATCCAGGGACGCCTGGTGCGCCGGTGGCGCTCCTCGGCTCGACGCGCGACCTGGGACGGCAATCGCTCCGACGGCACTCGCGCGAGCGCCGGCGTCTACTTCGTCCGTACCGAGGATGGAGCGCCCGGGGAGACGACGAAGCTCGTCATCGTGCGATAACCGCTTGACAGCCGGAGCCGGGGCGCTCAGATTGACGCGGTACGTCTCCCCCCTCCCGATGCGTTCTCCCCTCCCTCCCCGTATCGTCGCACCGCCGGCCACGTCCCCGCTGTCGTAACGCGCCACCGGTCGAGCCGGGAAGTTTCGGGGGACTGCTCGAATGAAATCGCCACTCCCGCTCCTCAGCGCGGTCGCGCTCTGGCTCTTCTCCTGCGCCTTCCAACCGCTGGATGCGCCTTCGTCTGGCCGCGACGGTCCGCATCGCCTGGTTCGAAACGACGGGAAGTTCGTGCATAACGCGGGCAACCTTCGCCTGCAGATCAGCAACTACGGAGTCACCGGGAATCCCTCGTACGGAGGCCTGTCGACCATTCCGGGCGCCGAGTGGCCACCGGGCTCGGGCAACGACTACCTCTACGCGGCGGGGCTCTGGATTGGAGCGCTCGACGCGAGCGGAATCCCGCACGTCTCGACCGCCCTCGGCCGGGGGCGAGCCGACTTCGAGCTGTCGCCGACTCTCACGCCGCGCCATCCCTGTGCGGCGCTTCCTCCCGACCGGATCGCCGACGTTCGGGAGGCCTACGAGGGCATTCCGGGTGGCAATCGTGTGATCTCGGCCAGCGTGGTTCCGGACGACGACGGGGACGGCCAGGTGGACGAGGATTTCCCGAACGGCGAGGACGACGACCGCGACGGTCGGTGCGACGAGGACTATGCGGCGATCGGCCAGCAGATGATGGCGGCCGAATACTATGACGATACACCCCAGGTCCGCGCCGTGAGCCCGGAGCACGTGCCCTTGGGACTCAGGATCCAACAAACCTCGTTTGCGTGGTCCACGCCCGAGCTCGTCGACCTCGTCGGCATGGACTACAAGATCATCAACATCGGAGGGCGCGCGCTGCGCAGCGTGTACGTCGGGATCTTCGCGGACATGGACATCGGCAGCCACGCGTCGAATCCGGATGATTTCTACACGGACGACCAAGCCGGACTGATCGATACGATGGTGACGTATGTCGGGTCGACGGGCGCGGTCGTGAAACGTCGGATCCAGATGGGGTACATGTGGGACAATCCGGACGATCCTGCCGTCGTCCAGGATCGCAAGGGCGGCGACGCTCCCGGCTACTTCGGCCTCATGTTCCTGAACCACACGACCGATCCAACGGGACTCTCCGCGCCGAAGAGGGTCGGCATCACGTCGTTCAAATTCTTCTCCGGCGATCTCACGTTCGCGGCGGGAGGAGATCCCGTGAACGACACCCAGCGCTATCTCCTCATGTCCGATCCGATGCTCAATCCCGACGTGACGGGCCCCGTTCGCTCGCACCGGCCCGCGGACTATCGGTTCGTGATGGCGACGGGTCCCTTCCGCTCGATTCCGCCGGACTCTTCCTTCACGGTTTCGGTCGCGTGGGTGATGGGCCTGGGTCGTGGTCCGAATATCGTCGGGGGCGGCACTCTGATCGACAACGCGGTTCGTGCCCAGCAAGTGTTCGACGGGGTCTACACGAACCTCGACGCGGATCCGCTCACCGGGATCTGCGGCAAGGAGAGTTGCCTCCGGAACACGGAGCTCGGCGCGCGCGCGTTCATCTACGCCGTCCCGGAATCCTCGCTGTGCCGCCTGCGGTTCCACAGCGATGTGTTCACGCTCCCGCAGTTCGCGGACGTGCCGCCCTGGATTCCGGACGCGCCCTGCGAGGTCGTCCAGGGCGGGATGTACGTCTGCCCGCACGTCTCGGGTGGGACCATCGCGGAGGGCACGGCGCACTGCGCGAGCGAGGACACGCTCCCGGTCGTCGTTCTGGCGCCGACCTGCACGTACGTCGACTTCGACTGCGACGTGACCACGGGACAAGGGGGTCGGGAGCATCTCGTGAACTGGGTGGCGACGGCCCCGTTGCCGTCGCCCTTCTTCGCGGGAGTGAACGGCCAGGCGGAGCCTTCCGATTTTCTCGGGTTCTACTCGAGTCGCTATGATTCGCTGCGAACCAGCGCCTGGTATTTTCCGGGGGATCGAAAGGTCACCCTCAAGTGGAACAATTTCGCGGAGGAGATCCGGGATCCACAAAAGGGAAACCTCAAGGAGTTCATCGGCTATCGCGTCTATCGAGCCGCGGGCTGGTCCCGTCCTTTGGGAACGAACAGTCCCTCGCGCGACCTCTGGTCGCTGCTCGGAGAGTGGCGCGCGGACACCCGGGGTTCGCCCGCACGGCCGCTCTCGGAGCTCATCGATCCGTCGGTCCCGATCCTGACGATCCGGCCGGCCGAGGTCCGATGGGATCCAATCCGGCGCGCCACGCGGGACGATTCGAGCTACGTCGAGCTCGACACGCTCTACGCGGTGGGCCGGTACAGCTTTGTCGACTCACATGTGCTGAACGGATTCCCATACTTCTATTCCATTGTCCCGCTCTCGCTTCTGCCGGGCGACTCGGCCGTGGGCGACGCCGTGCTGCAAGGGAATCCCAGCGCCGCCAATACCCAGGTCGTCTATCCGCGCGGGGATTCCGTGAACGACCAGAAGCACGTGTTCGTGGTCCCGAATCCGTACAAGGGCGCGGCGGAGTGGGATCTCGTCCCCCAGGGAGACGACCCCTCCGGGACCAAGGTGACGTTCATGAACCTCCCCCGCACGCGGGGAACGATCCACGTCTTCACCCTGGCGGGGGATCTGGTGCGGGACATCCCCTTCGACGGGAGGCCGCCGGCGGATCTCCAGTACGGAAAGGACCCGGTCGTGAGCGGCCGGGGGTCGGTGCCCTGGAATCTCATCTCCCGCAACGGTCAACGGATCACGAGCGGCATCTATCTATTCTCGGTGGAGAGCGAGCTGGGGAAGCAGGTCGGGAAGTTCGTGGTGGTGCGATAGATACGGAATGAGGGTCGGGGTCGGCGCGGGCGAACGCCGGCCCCTGAACTGCGGCGTAACCTGGCGGGCCGTTGTGCCGTATTCTATGCGTGTTCCCGGGCACAAACCCCAGAAGACCGCATGGAAGGAGACGGAGGCGCCCCTCGATGAAATTGAAGCGAAAACACGTATTGTTCGGCGTCGGCGCCCTGGTGCTGATCGCCGCCGTGAGCGGCATGGCTATTCGCGGCCGCGGCAAGAAGAATCCCGAAGTCCAGACGGCGAAGGTTTCCTATCAGAAGATCGTCCAGAGGGTCAGCGCCACCGGCAAGATCCAGCCCAAGACCAAGGTGGAGATCTCCGCCGACGTCAGCGCCAAAATCTTGAAATTGCCGGTCGTGGAAGGGCAGTGGGTGAACAAGGGAGCCCTTCTCGTGAGCCTGGCCAGGGAGCGGTACCTCGCCGCGGTGGAGAGCGCCGTGGCCAGCGTCAGCTCCGCCGAGGCGAACGCTTCGCTCGTGAGCGAGAACATGTCGCGGGCCGAAAACGAGTACAAGCGCTCGAAGGAGCTCCTCGCGAGCAAGCTCGAGTCCCCGTCGGCGTTCGAGGCCAAGCAGGCGGAGTACAAGGTCGAGGTCGCGCGGCACAAGTCGGCGATGGATCAAGTGTCGCAGGCACGGGCGGCGCTGAAGCAGGCCAGGGACGACCTCTCGAAGACGACCATCTACGCTCCCATGTCCGGGACCGTGAGCGCCCTCAACAAGGAGGAGGGCGAGATCGCGCTCGGCTCCCAGTTCCAGAAGGACATCATCCTGGTCGTGGCGGATCTCTCGGCCATGGAAGCCCAGGTCAACGTGGACGAGAACGACATCATGTCGGTCGCGATCGGCCAGCCGGCCGAGATCGAGGTGGATGCCCTCCCGGGCCAGAAGCTCAAGGGGGTCGTTTCCGAGATCGCGAGCAGCGCCAACTCCACCGGCCAGGGCAGCACCGAGCAGAAGACCGAATTCGAGATCAAGATCGCCATCGTGGATCCTCCCAAAACGCTCCGCCCGGGCATGACGGCCAGCGCGGACATCGTCACCAAGACGAACGACCACGCCCTGAGCGTTCCGCTGCAGAGCGTCGCGGTGCGCACGGTGGACCAGCTGACCCTGAAGGGGGAGAAGCGGAAGGAAGCCGAGGCGCGCTACAAGGCGGACAAGGACGGTTTCGTCGAGGTCGTCTTCTGCATCGAGAAGGGGAAGGCGGTCGCGAAGCAGGTCAACACCGGGATCCAGAGCGACGAGCTGATCGAGATCCTGGGTGGGCTCCGGGAAGGGGACGAGGTGGTGACGGGAAGCTACCGGGCCATCTCCAAGGATCTGGAGAACGGCTCCATGGTGACCGTGAACAACAACAAGAAGCCGGAGGGACGGAGGGAAGGCGGCCCGCAGACCGGATGAGGTCGAGGCCGTTCGTCGCATGAGCTCCTCACAGAGCATCAAGGAATCCTTCCAGATCGCGCTCCGGGCGATCCGCGCGAACAAGGCGCGCGGCGTCCTCACGACCCTGGGGATCATCATCGGTATCGTCGCGGTCGTGGTCACCATGACCGCCGCGAACGGGCTCCAGAACCGCTTCCGCGAGAGCTTCTCCGCCGTCGGCACCGACGTGATCTACGTCTCGCGCATGCCGTGGGTCGTCATGAACGACTTCTTCCTGTACCGCAACCGGCCGAACCTCGATCTGCGCGAAGTGCGACGGCTCGAGGACAAGCTCCGGGGCCGCGCGATCGTGAATCCCACCATGGACGGCCGCCAGGACGTGAAGTACCGGGACCAGACCATGGACGGGGTGAACATCCTCGGGACGACGGAGAAGCAGTCCCTGCTCTCCACCGTGCAGCCGCAGACCGGCCGGTTCCTCATGCCGTTCGACGTCACCTACAAGAAGAACGTCTGCGTCATCGGCACCGACGTCCGGGACGGCATCTTCCAGACCGCCAACCCGCTGAACAAGAAGATCCGGATCGGACGCACGGATTTCCGCGTGATCGGCGTGATGGAGAAGCAGGGAGGAAGTTTCCTGGGCGGCCCGAATTTCGACCGCCAGATCTACGTTCCGATCACCTCGTTCGTGAAGGCGTTCGGGGGCGACCACGGCCGGCAGGACGTGAACATCGCGGTCAAGGCGCCCAGCCAGGAAGCCGTGCACGACCTCGAGTTCGAGACGATCGGCGAGATGCGGAAGATTCG
>Ga0075426_10000769_pt1 | contig 22355 bp, 20 predicted proteins | sample SoiMethybrSBSTD5_FD_75304 | JGI IMG/M metagenome (GOLD analysis project Ga0075426, IMG submission 75304) | Bulk soil microbial communities from a Populus tree surrounding site in Tennessee, USA - Soil MetaG P. TD hybrid SBSTD5 | ecosystem: Environmental > Terrestrial > Soil > Tree plantation...
ACTTGCGCCGTGCTGGGAGCGGGCGTCGATGGCGGCGGGGCGACGGCGGCCTCCTCCGTCGGCCGCAACGCCCGGTCGGGTGGCGGCGAGGGCCGGTTGAGGGGCTCGGTCGTCGGGGATGCGGGCGCCGGCGCCGCTGGCGCGGCGGGGGCCGCAGGTTGCGCCGGTGACGGCGGAGCGCTTCGCGGCGCGGCGACCGGCAGCGTGGCCGTGGGAATCGCCTGCTGCATGAGCCAGTACAAGCCCGCGCCGCCCACGGTCGCAATCGCGCCCACGGCAGCGAGTGCTCCGATCGGCCAACGTGTCCTCCGCGCGTGCATGAGGGCCGCCGGATCGGGCAGCACGCGATAGACGTTCAGCGGATCGGTGATGTTCTTGACCTGGCGATCGCCGAGCGATTGATAGCCGCAGACCAGCTTGTTCTTGATCTGCTCGTAGACCCCTCCCGAGATGTACAGGTGGCCCGGCTCCGCGATCGACTCGAGACGCGCCGCGATGTTGACGCCCTCACCATAGATGTCGCCGTCTTCGACGATCACGTCGCCGAGATGGACGCCGAGGCGATAGAGAATCCACTGCTCCCTCGGCAGCGACGCGTTGCGTCCCACCATGCTCTGTTGGATCACGATGGCGGAGCGGACGGCTTCGACGGGACTGTTGAACATCGCCAGGAAGCCGTCGCCCGTATACTTGACGAGCCTCCCGTGGTGCTCCGCAATGGTCGGCTCGATGAGCTCGCGCCGCTGCCGCTTGATGCGCGCGAGCGTGCCTTCCTCGTCCATTCCCATCAGGCGGCTGTAACCCGCGATGTCGGCTGCGAGGATCGCGGCGAGGCGACGCGTCGCCTCCTCGGACGGCGGGTCATCCCTGCCGCCACGTATCGGATGAAGTCGACCACGTGCGGGGTCGTTGTCACTCATCGGTGACTGGCATCCACGAGTCGATCGTACGGGAAATGTATCTGCCACTCGAGAGTGACAAGGTTGAGGTGAATCAAAAGTAGGGGGTTACCGCGCGCGGGGCGTTTTGCCACGAGCCAGCGTTGCCGAGATCGGTCCGTGCCCGACCATGCCACCACCCGAGCCGCCCGATGGGAGTGAATTCCTCCCACTCGTTGTCATCCGCGAGCGGCGCCCCGCAGGGCCCGATCAAGATCCGCGAACAGATCCTCCACGTCCTCGAGTCCGACCGAGAGCCGCAACAGATCGGGTGGGCAGGGGGAGCCCGGTCCTTCGACCGAACCCCGGTGCTCGATCAGGCTTTCGACCCCGCCGAGGGAGGTCGCCCGCTTCCATAGCCGCACCCGCGCCGCGGCCGCGATTGCGGCGCGTGCGCCGCCCTTGACGCGGATCGACAGCATGGCGCCGAACCCGCTCATCTGCCGCGCCGCGACCGCGTGGCCCGGATGGTCGGGCAGTCCCGGATAGAGCACGGCCGCGACGTTCGGATGCCGCCGCAGCCAGGTCGCGAGCAGCACGGCGCTCTCGGTCGCCGCCTTGACGCGCGGCTCGAGCGTGCGCAGTCCCCGCAGCAGCAGCCACGCCTCGAACGGCCCCAGGATCAGCCCGTGCCGTGTGCGCAAAGTGCGGATCCGCTCCCACCACGCGTCGCGGCGCGCGGTGGCGAGCGCGCCGGCGATCACGTCGGAATGGCCGTTGAGATATTTCGACGCCGAGTGCATGACGAGATCGGCGCCGAGCGCGAGCGGATTGGTGAACACCGGCGTCGCCACGGTCGAATCCACTGCGAGGCGCGCGCCGGCGCGATGGGCGATCGTCGCCACCGCCGCGATATCGGTGATCGTCCACAGCGGATTGCCCGGCGTCTCGATCCAGACGAGCTTGGTGCGTCCGCGCTTGACCGCTTTCGCGACCGCCGCGAGATCGCTCGTGTCGACCACGTCGACGCGGTGGCCGAACCGCGGCGCCTCGGTCGTGAGCCAATTGCGGAATGCCCAGTAGATCACCTTGCCGGCGACGATGTGGGACGGGGCGGGGAGCGCCATCACGGCGGCGGTCGCGGCCGACATGCCGGAGCCGAACAGCAGCGCCTCGTCCGCCCCCTCGAGCGCCGCAATCACCTCTTCCGCCTGCCGCACCGTCGCATTGTCGGGCCGCCCATAGGACAGGCCCGCGCGGTACTGGTTGTCGGGATCGCGCACAAAGGTCGTCGCCAGGTGCAGCGGCGGGACGACCGCCTTGGTGGCGGGCTCGATCGCGCCGAGCGCCTGCGCCGCGAGGGTGCGGGGCTTAAGGCTCCGGCCGAGGGAGGGTGTGCGTTTCTTTCCCATGATGATCCCCGGGCGCGATCACAGCAGAACCGGCCCGCCCTGTAAAACGCATCCGGCCGCAATGGCGGGCAGTGCAGCCGGATGCTAAGAGGGTGACATGTCCGATTTTCTCGCCCGCTACGCGGTCCCGTTCGCTGTCGGCGCGGTTGCGATCGTGCTCCTGCTCGGCCTCGGCAACATGCTGCGCGGCGGCTCGCCGAACACCTCGCAGCGGCTGATGCGGCTGCGCGTGCTGCTGCAGTTCGTCGCCATCGTCATCATTATGGTGACGATCTGGCTGATGCATCGATAAGGCCTCGTCATGGTGGTCCTCAACCGCATCTATACCCGTACGGGCGATGACGGGACGACCGCGCTCGGCTCGGGCGAGCGGCGGCCCAAATACGATCTGCGCATCGCCGCCTACGGCACGATCGACGAGCTCAACGCCTGCCTCGGCATTGCGCGTTTGCACACGGCCGATGCGCCTGCGATGGACGCCATGCTGGCGCGCATCCAGAACGATCTGTTCGATCTCGGCGCCGATCTCTGCACGCCCGAAAGCGCGAAGGGCAAAGGCCCGGACGGCGCGCGGCTCGCGGTCAGCGATGCCCAGGTGACGCGGCTCGAGCAGGAGATCGATGCGCTCAATGCCGAGCTCAGTCCGCTGCGCTCCTTCGTGCTGCCGGGCGGAACGCCCGCGGCCGCGTCGCTTCATCTCGCCCGCACCGTGTGCCGCCGCGCCGAGCGGCTCATCGTCGAGCTTGCCCACAAGCCGGGCGAGAGCGTCTCGGCGGCGGCGCTCAAATACGTGAACCGCCTGTCCGATCTCCTGTTCGTCGCCAGCCGATTCCTCAACCGCAAGGGCGTCGATGACGTTCTCTGGGTGCCGGGTCAGAACCGCTGATTGTTGCAATGCAGCACGTTGACAGGCCCGCGACCCAGCCATAATTTGCCCGCCCCCGTTGGAGCTTACGCGCATGAAGGTTCTTGTCCCGGTCAAACGGGTGGTCGACTACAACGTCAAGATCAGGGTGAAGTCGGACGGCACGGGCGTCGAGCTCGGCAACGTCAAGATGTCGATGAACCCGTTCGATGAGATCGCGGTCGAGGAGGCGATCCGGCTCAAGGAAGCCGGCAAGGCCAGCGAGATCGTCGCGGTGTCGATCGGGCCCGCGCAGGCGTCCGAGACCATCCGCACCGCCCTCGCCATGGGCGCTGACCGCGGCATCCTGGTGAAGATCGACCACATCGTCGAGCCGCTCGCCGTCGCAAAGATCCTCAAGGGCGTGGTCGAGGCCGAGAAGCCCGGCCTCGTCATCCTCGGCAAGCAGGCGATCGACGACGACTGCAATCAGACCGGCCAGATGCTGGCTGCGCTGCTCAATTGGCCGCAGGGCACCTTCGCGTCGAAGCTCGTTCTCGACGGCGACAGCATCCTGGTCACGCGCGAGGTCGACGGCGGGCTGCAGACCGTGAAGCTCAAGGCCCCCGCCATCGTCACCACCGACCTGCGGCTCAACGAGCCGCGCTATGCGAGCCTGCCCAACATCATGAAGGCGAAGAAGAAGCCAATCGACGAGAAGGCGCCGGGCGATTACGGCGTCGATCCGGCGCCGCGCATCGAGGTGCTCAAGACCGGCGAGCCGCCCGGTCGCAAGGGCGGCGCCAAGGTCGGCTCGGTCGCCGAGCTAGTGGGCAAGCTGAAGAACGAAGCGGGGGTGCTGTGATGACCGCGCTTCTTCTCGCCGAGCACGACAACAAGACGCTCAAGGACGCGACCCGCAAGGCGCTCACCGCCGCAAAGGCGCTGGGCGGCGACGTTCATGTCCTGGTCGCCGGCAAGGACTGCCGCCCGGTCGCGGATGCGGCCGCCAAGCTCGCCGGCGTCGCCAAGGTGCTTCTTGCCGATGCCGGCGCTTATGAGCACATGCTGGCGGAGCCGACCGCCGCGCTCCTCGTTTCCCTTGCCGGCCCCTACGACGCGATCGTCGCGCCGTCGACCACGACGGCAAAGAACATCATGCCGCGGGTCGCTGCGCTGCTCGACGTGATGCAGCTCTCCGACATCACCAAGGTGGTCGGGCCCGACACGTTCGAGCGGCTGATCTATGCCGGCAACGCCGTGCAGACCGTCCGCTCGAAGGATGTCAAAAAAGTCATCACGGTGCGCACCACCGCCTTCCAGGCCGCGTCCGACGGCGGCTCCGCGCCGGTCGAGCCAGTGGCCGCTGCCGCCGATCCGGGCCTTTCCGCCTTCGTCGGCGAGGAGCTGTCCAAGTCGGAGCGGCCCGAGCTCACCTCCGCCCGCATCATCATTTCCGGCGGCCGCGCCATGCAGAGCCGCGAGAACTTCACCAAGTACATCGAGCCGGTGGCCGACAAGCTCGGCGCCGCCATGGGCGCCTCGCGCGCCGCGGTCGACGCCGGCTATGCCCCCAACGACTGGCAGGTGGGGCAGACCGGCAAGGTGGTCGCGCCCGAGCTCTATATCGCGGTCGGCATCTCGGGTGCGATCCAACACCTCGCCGGCATGAAGGATTCGAAGGTCATCGTCGCGATCAACAAGGACGAGGAGGCGCCTATTTTCCAGGTCGCCGACTACGGTCTTGTTGCCGATCTCTACAAGGCGCTGCCGGAGCTCGCGGACGAGCTGGCGAAAATCGGCAAGTAACAGCCGGTGGCGAGAGCGCGCGGTTCGCGCTAGAACACACGACCGCACGGCGAGCCGCGAAGCGCGCGCCGTGCGGGGAACGGCCGGCTGGACGGCCAGTGGACGGTCCAAGATGGCGCAAAGCATTCGCAAGGTCGGGGTGATCGGCGCGGGTCAGATGGGCGGCGGGATCGCCCATGTCTGCGCGATTGCGGGTTTGGACGTGCGCCTCAACGACGTGGACGCCGACCGCATCAAGGCCAGCATCGCCACCATCAACGGCAACATGGCGCGCCAGGTGAAGCGCAATCTCATCACCGAGGACCAGCGTCAGGCGGCGCTCAAGCGCATCGCGTCCGCCGACACCCTCGAGGCGCTCGGCGACTGCGATCTCGTCATCGAGGCGGCGAGCGAGAAGGAGGAGGTCAAGCGCAAGATCTTCGCCACGCTCTCCCCGACGCTCAAGCCCGGCGCCATCATCGGCTCCAACACCTCGTCGATCTCGATCACCCGGCTCGCCGCCACGACCGACCGGCCGGAGAAGTTCATCGGCATCCACTTCATGAATCCCGTGCCGGTGATGGAGCTGGTCGAGGTGATCCGCGGCATCGCCACCGAGGACAAGACCTTCGAGGCCACCCGCGACTTCATCGCCAAGCTCGGCAAGAAGATCGCGGTGGCCGAGGATTTTCCCGCCTTCATCGTCAACCGCATCCTGCTGCCGATGATCAACGAGGCGATCTACACGCTCTACGAGGGCGTCGGCTCGGTCGAGGCGATCGACACCGCGATGAAGCTCGGCGCCCACCATCCGATGGGCCCGCTCGAGCTCGCCGACTTCATCGGTCTCGACACCTGCCTCTCTGTCATGCAGGTGCTGCACGAGGGGCTGGCGGATTCGAAATATCGGCCGTGTCCGCTGCTGGTGAAATACGTCGAGGCCGGCTGGCTTGGCCGCAAGACCCAGCGCGGCTTCTACGACTATCGCGGCGAGAAGCCGGTGCCGACACGCTGACGCACGTTCTCCGTCATGGCCGGGCTTGTCCCGGCCATCCCCGTCTTACTTTTCGAATCGGTAGCAAGACGTGGATGCCCGCGACAAGCGCGGGCATGACGCATGAGCTACTTCCCCATTGCGCCCTTGACCAGCGCGAGCGCATCCGCGCTCGCCCAGTCGGCCGGCCCCGCGATCGAGGCGATCTCGCAGCCCTTGCCGTCGATGATCAGCGACGTCGGCATGCCGATCGCCTTGCCGACGGCCTTGAGCTCCTGAAACACCCGCGCGCTCGGATCCGCGTAATAGGTCAGTCCGGTGATCCCCGCTTGGTCGAGCCAGGCCTTCGGCTTGTCGGTATCGCGCGTATCGATGTTCACCGCGACCACCTCGAAATCCGGCCCCCCGAGCGCCTGCTGCAGGCCGGCCAGCGCCGGCATCTCCTTGCGGCACGGCACGCACCAGGTGGCCCACAGATTGAGGAGCACGGTGCGGCCCTTGAAGTCGGCGAGCGTCTTTTCGGCCCCTGAGGCGTCCTTGAAGGCGAGTGCAGGCACTCGCCGGGCCTCGTCCGTGACGTTGACGGCGGCGACCTCGCCGTGGGCCAGCGGGGCGATGCGCTGCGCGGTCGCCAGCGCCGGGCGGCAGGCCGGATCGGCGCCATTGCGCGGGAAGCCTGCCATCCCGTATACCGCCGCAAGGCCGAGCACCGCGATCGAAGTCGCTGCAATCAACGTGTATCTGCGCCGTTTGGGCGCCGCGGGCGTCGTGTCGGTATCTGCCGTCATGATCGAACAAACCGTGGACGTTAACTCTGTGCCTTAATCCTTGAGACCTGCCACCCGAACAAACCCGGATCGAGCATGAGCAACAAGATGTGGGGCGGGCGATTTTCCGCGCAACCCGACGCGGTCATGGCCGCGATCAACGCCTCGATCGACGTCGATCGCAAGCTCTATCGCCAGGATATCGCTGCGTCCAAGGCGCACGCCGAAATGCTGGCGAAACAAGGCGTCATTTCGGCACAGGATGCGAAAAAGATCGTTCACGGTCTAAACACGATCCTGTCAGAGATCGAGTCCGGCAAATTCCGCTTCAAAGCCTCGCTCGAGGACATCCACATGAACGTGGAGGCGCGGCTCGCCGATCTGATCGGCGCGGCCGCCGGGCGGCTGCATACCGCGCGCTCGCGCAACGACCAGGTGGCGACCGACTTCAAGCTGTGGGTGCGCGACGAGATCGACGCGCTCGATGCGCTGCTCGCCGACTATCAGCGCGCGCTCGCCGAAAAGGCGCTGGCGCACGCCGCGACCGTGATGCCGGGCTTCACCCATTTGCAGACCGCGCAGCCGGTCACGTTCGGACACCACCTCCTCGCCTATGTCGAGATGGCCGCGCGGGATCGCGGGCGCCTGTCCGACGCCCGCAAGCGGCTCAACGAATGCCCGCTCGGCGCCGCCGCGCTCGCCGGCACCTCGTTCCGGCTCGACCGGGCGATGACGGCGAAGGCGCTCGGCTTCGACCGGCCGGCCGCGAACTCGCTCGACGCGGTCTCCGATCGCGATTTCGCCCTCGAGGCGCTCGCCGCCGCCGCGATCACCGCAGTGCACCTGTCGCGCTTTGCCGAGGAGATCGTGATCTGGACCTCGCCGCTGGTCGGTCTGATCGCGCTCTCGGACCAGTTCACCACTGGCTCCTCGATCATGCCGCAGAAGCGCAATCCCGACGCCGCCGAGCTGGTGCGCGCCAAGGCCGGCAAGATGATCGGCGCGCTCGACGCGCTCATGATCGTCATGAAGGGGCTGCCGCTCGCCTATCAGAAGGACATGCAGGAGGATAAGGGGGGCGTCATCGATGCACTCGGCGATCTGCGGCTCTGCCTCGCGGCGATGACCGGGATGGTGCGCGACATGACGCCCGACGCCGCACGCATGAAGGCGGCGGCGGGGCAGGGCTATTCGACCGCCACCGATCTCGCCGACTGGCTGGTGCAGGCGCTCGAGCTTCCGTTCCGCGAGGCGCATCACATCACCGGCCGGATCGTGCGCGCTGCCGAGGAGCGCAAGCTCCCGCTCGAGCGGCTGCCGCTCTCGGTCCTGCAGGAGATCGAGCCGCGCATCACCCAAGATGCCCTCAAGGTGCTCTCGGTCGAGCGCTCCGTCGAAAGCCGGACCAGCCTCGGGGGCACCGCCCCGAAGAACGTCGCCAGAGAGGCCAAGCGCTGGCTCAAGCGCCTCGGCGGCGGCTGACGTCGACGCTGATATCGGGCGTGTTTTCGCCACAAATCCAACATGTGGAAATCGTTTAGAAAGGCGCGCCGCGATCTGCTATGAATCGGCTTGAGCTTCGGGGGAACTGGCGGCCGTGCCTGGGCCGTGGTCGGGGGAGAGCGCGCTTGAGCCCTGTCGGTCATCGTTCGGTGCTGCGGGTGGCATTGCTCGCCGCCTTGGGCGCGGCCTTGGCGCTCGGCGGCTGCGGCCGCAAGGCGGGGCTCGATCCGCCGCCGTCGGCTGCGGTTTCGCCGGCACCCCAGGCCGAGCCGACGCTGGGCGAGCTGAGCAACCCCAATGCGCCCGGCTACCTCCGCGCCCCGCGCGAGGCGGTGGTGGTGTCCCCGTCCGCGCAGCCGGTGCCGCAGAAACGCACCTTCATCCTCGACCCGCTGATCCAGTAAGCCGGGCGCCTGGTCGCGCAGGGCTTGCCCTGGATGCGCCGCGCTCGTCCGTTCTCCCGCGAGTCCTCCCATGTTCGAATATTTCCCCAACAATTATCCGTGGAGCCTCGCCGTCATGGGCGCGCTGTCGCGCGGCGGCCAGATCGGCGAAATCGACGAAGCCTGCCGGCCGCTGCGCGAGATCGCGGCGAAGAAGAACGATCCCGCCGCACAGATGGCCTGGTTCGAGAGCTGGATGAAGCTCGCCGAGCGGGTCGAGCGGCTCGCCGACAGCGATGCGCAGAAGAGCCACCCGCTCTCGGCCGGCCGCAAGTACATGCGCGCCGGCCTCTACTATCTGATCGCCGAGCGCATGCCGAGCCACAAGGATCCGCGCCGGCTCATCGCCTACAAGCGCGGCATCGCGCTCTATGAGCGCGGCCTCAAGCTGCGGCGCGACCCGGTCGAGCGGGTCGAGGTGCCCTATGGGGCGGGCTCGCTGCCGGCCTTCTTCGTCAAGGCGCCGGTGGCCGGCCGTGCGCCCTGCATGGTGCATTTCGACGGTTTCGATGCCACCAAGGAGACGATCTACGGTGCGGTCGGCGAGGAATATCGCCGGCGCGGCATCTCGCTTCTCATCGTCGATCATCCGGGCGTCGGCGAGGCGCTGCGCCTGCGCGACCTGCACTCCGGGCCCGACACCGAGAAGCCGGCGGCGGCCGCCGTCGATTATCTGGAGAGCCGGCCCGACGTCGACCACGACCGCATCGGCATCGTCGCCCTGTCGCTCGGCGGCTATTACGCCCCGCGCGCGGCCGCGTTCGAGAAGCGCTTCAAGTGCTGCGTCGCCTGGGGCGCGATCTTCGATTTCGGCGTCGCCTTCGCGGCGCGCGTCGGCGGTTCGGGCGAGCCCTCGGTGCCGGGCTTCGCCGAGCACGGGCAGTGGGTCTTTGGCACGAAGTCGCATGACGAGACCCTGGCGGTCACGCGCCAGATGACGCTCGAGAAGGTCGCCGCCAACATCACCTGTCCGTTTCTCGTGGTGCACGGCGAGAACGACCGCCAGATCCCGCTCTGGCATGCCGAGAAGCTCCATGCCGCCGCCGTAAACAGCCCGGACCGGGAGCTCAAGGTGTTCTCGCTCGCCGACGGCGGCGCCGAGCATTGCGGCGCCGACAACGGCTCGCTGATCGTGGACTACATCACCGATTGGGTGGCCGAGAAGCTTGGCGCCTCGCCCGCGGGGCTCTAAAACCATCCTCTGAGCCGTCATTGCCCGCGCAAGCGGGCAATCCAGTAATCCATCCGCGCCGCTGGTGAATACTGGATGCCCCGCTTGCGCGGGGCATGAACACGCCGGAGAGGCCAGAACCGATCATATGCACCATTTCGACTATCGCGATGGCGTCCTCCATGCCGAGGGGGTCGATCTCGCCGGCCTCGCCGAGGCGGTGGGCACGCCCTTCTATTGCTATTCCACCGCGACCATCGAGCGCCATTACAAGGTGTTCGCCGGCGCCTTCGCCGATGTGCGCGCGCTCGTCTGCTACGCCCTGAAGGCCAACTCCAACCAGGCCGTGGTGGCGACGCTCGCCCGGCTCGGCGCCGGCGCCGACGTGGTCTCGCTCGGTGAGCTCGAGCGCGCCCGCAAGGCGGGCGTCCCGGCCGACAGGATCATGTTCTCCGGCATCGGAAAGACTGCGGGCGAACTCGCGGCTGCGGTCGATGCCGGCATCCTGTGCGTCAATGTCGAGTCGGAGCCGGAGCTCGAGCTGCTCGCCGGGATCGCCGCCGCCAAGGGCCGCGTCGCGAACGTCTCGCTGCGGGTCAATCCCGACATCGACGCCAGGACCCATGCCAAGATCGCGACCGGCCGGGCCGAGAACAAGTTCGGCATCCCGATCAGCCGCGCCCGCGAGGTCTACGCCCGGGCCGCGCGGCTCAAGGGGCTCAAGGTCGCGGGCGTCGACATGCACATCGGCAGCCAGATCACCGAGCTCGCACCATTCGACAATGCCTTCGCGCTGCTCTCGGACTTCGTCCGCGCGCTGCGCGCCGATGGCCACCGCATCGACCATGTCGACCTCGGCGGCGGGCTCGGCATTCCCTACCGCGACGACAACGAGCCGCCGCCCGATCCCGACGCCTATGCGGCGGTGGTCAAGCGCGCCACGCGCGCGCTCGACTGCACGCTGATCTTCGAGCCCGGCCGGCTGATCGTCGGCAATGCCGGCATCCTCGTCTCGCGCGTGCTCTATCTCAAACGTGGCGAGACCAAGACCTTCGTGATCGTCGACGCCGCCATGAACGATCTCATCCGCCCGACGCTCTATGACGCGCATCACGAGATCTGGCCCGTGAAGGCCGCGCGGCCCGGCGCGCCGCGCATCCGGGCCGACGTGGTCGGCCCGGTGTGCGAGTCAGGAGACTATCTCGCGCTCGATCGCGAGCTGGCGGAACCCTCGCCCGGCGACCTCGTTGCCGTGATGTCGGCCGGCGCCTATGGGGCGGTCCAGGCCGGCACCTACAACACGCGCGCGCTTGTCCCGGAAGTGCTGGTCAAGGGCGCCGAATGGGCGTTGGTGCGGCCCCGGGTCGAGGTCGAGACGCTGATCGGGCTCGATCGCATGCCGGCGTGGCTCGAATAGCAATTTGCGGCGAAGCGCGAACCGCTTCGCCGCAAACGCGCGTGGAGAGTCTCAAGGGCCACACACAATCCCGTGAAATCCCGGGAAAAGACGCATTTCGGCCGTGCCCGCATGGCACCAGACTCCCGGCGATGATATGATGGTGCGACGCAAAATGCGCCGGAGAATCAGCCGGAGAACCGCTTGACCCAGTCGACGCCCGATCCCCACGAGGCATCACGCCGGCCCAACGCCGGCGCCGGGCTCGAGCACGCGCTGCAACGTGCGGGCTGGGCGATCTTGTGGGAACGCGCCTGGCCGAAACTCGCCGGGCTCCTGACCGCGATCGGACTCTTTCTCGCCGTCTCCTGGCTCGGGGTGTGGCTCTGGCTGCCGCCGATCGGCCGCGGGCTCGGGCTGTTCATCTTTTTCGTTCTGCTCTTTCCGCCGTTCGTGATCGCCTTGGCGCTCGTGCGCTTTCCCTCGCGCGAAGAGCGGCTGCGGCGCCTCGACGGCGTCTCCGGCCTCGCGCACCGGCCCGCGACCACGATCGCCGACACCATGGCGACGCCCGAGACCGACGGCTGGGCGAAGGCGCTCTGGCGCGCCCATGTCGAGCAGGCGCTCGCCCGGCTGCGCGACCTGCGCGCCGGCTGGCCGGTGCCGCGGCTCGCGTCGCACGATCCGTACGCGGTGCGCGCATTCGTGCTCATCCTCCTGGTGGCGACCTTCGTCGCTGCGGACGGCGAGCGCGGCCGCCGCATCGCCGCGGCCTTCGACTGGCAGGGCGTGGTTCTGCCACCGAATTTCCGCCTCGATGCCTGGGTCTCGCCACCGAACTACACCGCCAGGCCCCCGGTGATCCTGCCTGGTCTGCGGCCGGGTGAACCGGCGCCGACCGAGGCCGCGGCCGTCTCGGTGCCGGTCGGCAGCGTGCTGATCATCCGCGCCAGCGGCCAGACCCAGTTCGACGTCGCCGTGAAGGGCGGCCTCAAGGAGGTCGCCGGCGACCAGCGTCCGCAGGCTCCCGCGGGCACCGAGGAGCGGCGCTACACCATCACGGAGCGCGGCACCGCGACCCTGTCGGGCATCGGCAGCGACGACATCGTGTGGGCGTTCAACGCCATTCCGGACCGGCCGCCGACCATCTCGCTGACCAAGGATCCCGAGCCGCAGGCGCGCGGTGCGCTCGCGCTCTCCTACAAGGTCGAGGACGACTACGGGGTCTCCGAGGCGCACGCGAACTTCGCGCTCAAGGACGCCGCGAGCGCGCCGCGGCCGCTCTACGGGCCGCCCGATTTCGTCCTGGCGCTGCCGCAGGCGCGCACCCGCAACGGCGTCGGCCAGACCACCAAGGACCTGACCGAGCATCCGTGGGCGGGTGCCGAGGTCAATCTCACGCTCAGCGCCAAGGACGACGCCGGCAACGAGGGTCGCAGCGAGGCCTACGCGTTGCGCCTGCCGCAGCGTCCGTTCGTCAAGCCGCTGCCGCGCGCCTTGATCGAGCAGCGCCGCGATCTCGCGCTCGACGCCGACTCACGCGACCGCGTGCTGATCGCGCTCGATGCGCTCGCGACAGCGCCCGAGCTCTTCTCGCCGGAGACCTCCGTCTATCTCGGCCTGCGGTCGATCTACTGGAGCCTCGCGCAGGCGAAGAGCGACGACGACCTGCGCGGCGTGGTCGCGCGGCTGTGGCAGATGGCGACCCAGATCGAGGACGGCAACGTCTCGGACGCCGAGGCGGCGCTGCGCCAGGCGCAGGAGAACCTGCGCCAAGCGCTCGAGCGCGGCGCGAGCGACGAGGAGATCAAGAAGCTGATGCAGGATCTGCGGGCGGCGCTCGACAAGTTCCTGCAGGCCCTGGCCGAGGAGATGCGCAAGAATCCGCAGATGGCGCAGCGTCCGACCGATCCCAACATGCGCGAGCTCAACCGGCGCGATCTGCAGAGCATGATCGATCGCATGGAGCGTCTCGCCCGGTCGGGCGCCAAGGATGCGGCGCGCGCGCTGCTCGACCAGATGCAGCAGATGCTCGAGAACCTGCAGATGGCGCGGCCCGGGCAGATGAACGACGACGACGACATGATGTCGTCGCTCGACGAGCTCGGCAATATGATCCGCGAGCAGCAGCAGTTGCGCGACAAGACCTTCCGCCAGGGACAGGACCAGCGCTCCCGCCAGCGCAGCCAGCAGGGCCAGCGCGGTCAACAGGGTCAGCGCGGCCAGCAAGGTCAGCAGCAGCAAGGCGAGCAGGGGCAGCAGGGCGACCAGAACGGCTTCGGCGATCTGCAGCAGAACCAGCAGGCGCTGCGCGATCGCCTCAACAAGCTGATGGAGCAGCTCAAGCAGAAGGGGTTTGGTCAGCAGCCGGGCGAGCAGAACCAGGGCGGCGACAATCTCGGCCAGCTCGATGACGCCGGCAGCGCCATGGGCGATGCGCAGGACTCCCTTGGCGAGGGCAACGCCGACAGCGCCGTCGACAGCCAGGGCCGCGCGCTGGACGCGCTGCGCAAGGGCGCGCAGAATCTCGCCCAGCAGATGCAGGAGCAGATGGGGCAGGGGCCCGGGCAGCCCGGCAGCCGCGGTCAGGCGCGGGCGCAGCCGGACACCGATCCGCTCAACCGTCCCATGCACCGCGGTCACGAATACGACGACTCGACCGTGAAGGTGCCGGGCGAGATGGACGTGCAGCGCGCGCGCCGCATCCTCGAGGAGCTGCGCCGGCGTTTCGGCGAGAGCATGCGCCCGCAGCTCGAGCTGGATTACCTCGAGCGGCTGCTCAAGGATTACTGAGGCGGACGTTGTCTAATTGCGCCGTCATCATCCGCGAAGGCGGACGATCCAGTACCCGACGTTCCATTGCCTGTTGTGAGTACTGGATTGCCCGCTTGCGCGGGCAATGACGCAGCATCATTTGGCGGCGTCGCCTCAATACACCGGGCCCATCTCGCCCACCTTGAGCGGCCCGAGAAACACCGCGCCATCGGCGAAGCGCAGCGGCAGCATCACCGCCTGCCGCCCTTCGAGCTCGGCCGGCTGGCCGAGCATGGCGGCCCCGGCGGCGGCGATCGACGCGTTGCCGCGCGGCCCGAACAGCTTTCCGAGATTGAGCCCCGGCACCAGCCGCTCGATCGCGTTCTGCGAGGCCTGACCCACCGCCTTGTCGATGCCGAGCACGCTCATCAGCTGCTCGAGCCCCGCGACGGTGAGATCGATCTGCCCGTCGAGCGTGCCGCGCTCCGTCAGGTTCAGGTTGCCCCGACCGACTGCGAGGATGTCGCCCTGGCGCACGCGCGCCTGCTTGATCTCGAGCCGGCCATTGGCGGCCTGAAAGTCGCGCAGCATCTGGCGCCACGGTTTGGGCGAGAAATCCGTGAAGTTGCGCACGGTCGCCGACACGTCGGTGTCGAGCGGCACGTTGGGGACACGCGGAATTCCTGCGAACAGCGCCTGCGAGAGGTTCAACGCCACGTCGAACGCCGGCGGATCCTGCGGCAGGCGCGGCGCTTCGCGTGCATGCAGCTCCATGTGTGCCGCGGTGGCGAGCCGCTCCCCGCCGCCGAGCGGCGTGACGGCCGGCTTGTCGACCACGAGCGCGACCCGCCGCGAGCCTGAGACCAGCCCGCTCACGCTCGCTTGCGCGAGCGACCAGTCGACCGTGGCGCCCGCGCCTCCGTCCTCGACCACCGTAAGGGGCCCGCCGAATTCGGCGATCGCCAGGTTGGGCTGGTAGACCTGCGCGGCCGCGTGCAAGTTGGCGGTCTTGAGCGTGAGCCGCGGCTCGCGCAGCGTCGGTGCCGCGCAGGAGAGCTCGAAGCGGAACGGAAAGCCGGAAAAGTCTTCGCCGTCGCATGTGAAGACGCGGCCGCGCGCCGCTTCGCGGTCGCGCCAGGCCGCGAACTCGGCTTGCGCGCGCCCGGCCGCATAGGACCAGAACCCGGCCCAGCCCGCCGCCAGCACGACCACCAGCACCAGCGGCAGCAGGATCGGCCACCGGCGCCGCCGCGGGCGCGGATGGGGCTCGAATGTGGGATCCCTCACGGCCTTCGATCCTTGCGGTTGCGTCCTCTGCCGGCTCCTGTTAGCGCATGTCCAGGCGAAGTGGCACCCGTTCGCCGGAACTCATTTTCCACCCCATGCGGATCGACAGTTTCGAGCATGCCGACGAGGATCTCTGGGTCTTCGGCTACGGCTCGCTGATGTGGCGCCCCGACTTCGCCTATGCGGAGCGCGCGCCGGCGCGGCTGTTCGGCCTGCACCGGGCGCTGTGCGTCTATTCCTTCGTCCATCGCGGCACGCCGGAGAAGCCCGGCCTGGTGCTCGGCCTCGATCTCGGCGGAGCGTGCCGCGGGATTGCCTACCGCGTCGACCGGGTGGCACGCCCCAAGACCATCACCTACCTGCGTGCGCGCGAGCAGGTCACCATGGTCTATCGCGAGGCTTGGCGCGACGTGCTGATCGAAGGCGAGCCGGAGCGGCGCGTGCGCGCCCTCGTCTATGTGGTCGATCGCGGCCATCCGCAATATGCCGGCCGGCTCGATCTCGACAAGCAGCTTCATTTCGTCCGGCAGGGTCATGGGAAATCGGGGGCGAACCGCGACTACGTGCTGGCGACAGTGGGCGAAATCGAGGCGCAGGGTTTTCGCGACGCGAACCTGCACCTGCTCGCCGAGCGTCTCAAGGGTCACGACAGCCGCCTCAAGGCCATACCGCCGGCGCACAAGCCCTGACTTGGGGCTTCGGCCTCACGTCTTCAAGATTTCGCCGGCACCTCTGCGCGCGCGCCTCGGCATCGCCGGCCGCCAAACGCGAACCGCGCGATGCGCCGTGAGCGCGTCGCGCGGCCGTCAGCCTTGCCCTGCTTTCCTACGCGGCGCGGACCGTATTGAGGAACTTGCTCAGCTCCAGCTTGAGCCGGTTGCTTTCGTTCGCGAGCGAGCGCGCGGAGGAGAGGACCTGCGACGAGGCCGAGCCGGTCTCCGCCGCGCCGCGGCTCACATCGGTGATGTTGTTCGCGACCTGGGTCGTGCCATGCGCGGCCTGCTGGACGTTGCGCGTGATCTCGTGGGTGGCCGCGCCCTGCTCCTCGACCGCCGACGCGATGGTGGTGGCGATCTCCGAGATCCGCCCGATCGTCCCGCCGATCTCCTTGATGGCGACAACCGAGCCCTGCGTCGCCGACTGCATCTCGGCGATTTGCAGGCTGATCTCGCTGGTCGCCTTGGCGGTCTGGGACGCCAGCGCCTTCACTTCCTGGGCGACGACCGCAAAACCCTTCCCGGCCTCACCCGCGCGCGCCGCCTCGATCGTGGCGTTGAGCGCCAGCAGGTTGGTCTGCTCGGCGATCGTCGTGATGAGCTGGGTCACGTCGCCGATGCGGTTGGCAGCCTGTGAGAGCTTGTTGATGCGGTCGTCGGTGTGCTGCGCCTGATCGACGGCCTCACTGGAGATGCGGCTCGATTCCTGGACCTGACGCCCGATCTCGCCGACCGAGCGCGCCATCTCTTCGCTCGCCGTGGCGACCGACTGGACGTTGGAAGATGCCTGCTCCGATGCCGCCGCCACCGTGGTCGAAAGACGCTGCGTCGTCTCTGCGGTCCGCGTCAGGGTGCTTGCGGCCGCCTCGAGCTCGGTCGAGGCGGACGAGACCGTATCGACGATCTCGCCGACCGCCTTCTCGAACTCGTCGGCAAGCTTCTGCATGTCGGCCTTGCGTCGCGCGCCGAGGATTCGGTCCTGCTCCGTCTTGGCCTCCGCGTCGAGGCGGGCCTTTTCCTGGGCCTTGAGCTTGAACTGCTCGACGGCGCCCGCCATGGCGCCGATCTCGTCCTTGCGGCCCAGCCCGGGCAGCACGATCGAGAAATCGCCCTCGCCCAATTTCTTCATGGCGGCCACCAGCGCGAGCAGCGGCCGGGCGACACCGGTGAAGACGAAGATCATGGCGCCGATCGCGATCGCGGCACCGATCGCGATGAAGGCGAAGGCGGCAAACCGGGCGGCGGCATAAGTCGCCGCGGCGCTCCTGGTCGCCGCGTCGGCGCCCGCGAGATTGATCTCGACGAGCTTCTCGGCGTCGTTGGCCACAGCCCGAAATGCCTTGGAGCCGTCGCCTTTATAGAGGGCGCCCGCCTGCTCGTTCTGGTGGGCGCGCGACAGCTTCAGCAGCGCCGCATGAACCTTGAGGTAATCCTCCCAGTGACCCGCAAAGGACTCATACGTCGCCCGTTCCTCCGGTGAAGAGATCAGCGCCTCGTAAGCGCGGCGGGTCTGTTGGAGGTCCGTGGCGGCCTTATCCATTCCGCGCTCGACCGCGTCCATGTCGGCGGCATCCGTGGTCATGGTGTGGCGCGCTTCGGCGATTCTGAACTGCGACACCTGGTAGGCGAGCTTGCGCACGTAGGACACCGAAGGCAGCCAGTTGGTCGCGATATCGACGGTGTTGCCGTTCACCGTCGCGATCTTGTCGATCGCGAATGCGCCGAGCCCGACCACCACGGCGACCATGATTCCGAACAGCCCGAGCAGGAGCGTTCGAATTGAAAGTCCGAACATTCGATGAGTCCCTATGTAGCTGATGGCGCTCGATCTCGCGAACAAGACTGACTGAGCCCGACCGTATCGAGGTTCAGTCGGGCACTCGGACGCGAATTCTCAGGCGGGGGTTTTGCTGGACCTGCGAATCGACGCCTTCAAAATCACTTTGGCGCGGTGATGAAACGGTTAATGGCTGCGGCCGACGAGGCCAGGCGCGCATTAAAAACGCATAAAGTGCGCAAACGCAGATCGCGCGAGCCCTGTCGCGCATGGGATCCTGACGCAACGGCAGGCGCGGGCCGCTATCGACGATGCGAGTTGTCCGCCTGCGCGATGAGCCGCGCAGTCGCTGCCTCGATGTCCTGCTGCAGCTTGTCGAAGAACGCCTCGATGGCGAGGCCCGGCGCGATCGGATCGAGCACCTCGACGATGATCGTTCCCGGATAGCGGAGGAATTTGCGCCGCGGCCAGAACAGGCCGGAATTCAGCGCGATCGGCACGCACGGCGCGGCGCCCTCGGCGTAAAGATGGGCGATGCCGTATTTGTATTTCGGCTCGGCCCCGGGCGCGCGCCGCGTCCCCTCCGGAAACACGATGATCTGCCGGCCCGCGGCGAGCGCTTCGCGCACCCGCGCCGCCATGGCGACGAGCGCCGGCTTGCCGCGGCCGCGGTCGACCGGGATCATGCCGGCATGCGCCGCATACCAGCCGTAGAATGGAATCCACAGGAGCTCGCGCTTGAGGATGTAGGCCGGGTCGGGCAGCACGGTCAGCAGCGCGAACGTCTCCCACAGCGACTGATGCTTGGCGGCGACAAGCACGGCGCCGGATGGGATCTTGTCGAGGCCGCGCCACTCGACCGCGATGCCGCAGATCAGGCGCAGCAGCGCCAGGTTCACGCGGCCCCATTGTTGCGCGAGCCGAACGATGGCCCAGCGCGGCATGATGAGCGTTGGGATCGCCACCACGAAATAGACGGCGAGCACGAGATAGAACGCGGCGTTGAAGATGAGCGAGCGAATGACGGTCACGACAGTCCCGCGTCTTATTCGACTCTGGCGCGCTCGCCGGCGACGGACCCCGCGGCGCGCGGCTCCGGCGCGACATGCATGCGGATCACGGCATAGACGAACTTGAGATATTCCGAGATGACGAGCCGCGCGCTCGTCGGGTTGCTCCACCACGGCTCGGCCCGTTCGCGCTCGGTCAGCACCGGAAACTCGATGAGCGCGACATCGGGAAGCTCGTGCGACAGCTCGGCGATCGCCCGCGGCATGTGATAGGCGGAGGTGACGACGAGCAGCGAACGGAAGCCGCGCTCGCGCGTCCAGCGCCGGGTCTCGATCGCATTGCCGCTGGTGTTGAGGGCGGAATGATCGAGATCGATGCAGCAGCTGAACAGCCGGCCGTAGCGCGGCGTGAGCCGCGCCAGCTCGGCCGTGTGGGTGGTCGGGTTGACGCCGGTGATCAGCAGACGCTGGCCGCGGCCGGCGGCCAAGAGCTCGATCGCATCGTTGATCCGCAGCGCGCCGCCGGTCAGCACCACGATGCCTTCGGCCTTGCGGTCGGCCGCCGCGTCGTCGCCGGTCACCCGTCCGACGAACCAGACGAACCCAGCCCCGAGGCCCAGTACGGCGAGCGCGACGATCAGGAGGATCGTCCGGCGCAGGCTGATGAGGACGCGCGCCAAGGCGCTCGGCCGCGCCTTTTTGGCGTCCTGCGTTGCACCGGATTCCGGGGCCGAATTTTCTTCACCGGCGGGCATGGCTCCTTCGGACTCTCTGCGCTCCTCGGCCCCGTTCCATCATACCGCCGAATTCGGCGCCGCGATGGCGGTTCCCTACTCGACGCTGGCGAGCGTCTGATTGACCACGTGGCGCGAGGTCCCGGCGGTCACCGCCGCGACCAGCACGATCTGGCCGACGACCGCCGCATAGCCGGCCAGCCCGAGCGAGAAGGTGCCGAACAGCGCCGACGACTGCGCTTCCGCCGCGCTGCTGATGAACTGGTCGCCGAGGAACCCCGCCAGGGTGAGCACCAGCAGGGCCGCAAGCCCGCCGATCGCCCCGCCCTGGAGGCCGAGGATCAGGAAGTGACTCTGGAATTGGCCGGCGATGAAGCCGTCCTTGGCGCCGATGAAATGCAGCACCTCGACGATCGGCCGGTTGCTCGCCATGGCGCCCCGGGTGGCGAAGGTGACCGAGAGCACGGTCGCGATCAGCACCAGGACGAGGATCGCGAAGCCGCCCCCGATGGCGGCATTCGCCATCGCCCGCATGCGGTCGATCCACCCGCGATGGTCGTCGAGGGTGACGCCGAGGACCTTCGCGCTGAGCGCCTTGCGCATGGCGGCGAGATCGGGCCGCGCCCCGGGCGCGATGCGCAGGACGATGATCCGCGGCACCGGCAGCGCGTCGAGCGCGAGGCCGCTGCCGAGCCACGGCTCAAGCAGGCGCGCCGACTCGGCCGCCGTGTAGGGCCGCACCTCGGCGATGCCGGGCGTCGTCCGCGCGACCTCGGCCGCCACCCTGACGTCGCCGTCGAGATCGCGGCCGGGCTCCGGCCGGATCTGGATAGTCATCTCGCGCGCGACGTCCGACTGCCACTCGGCGGCCGACGCGAGCACCAGCATCACGGCGCCGGTGGTGAGCGAGGCGAGGAACGTCATGATCGCCACCACCGCGATCAGCGCGCTGCCGGCGACCGACTGGCGCGGCACGATCGGCGTCGTGGCGCGCCTGAACAGGCGCGTCGCGCGGCGCCGCGGCTCGATCAGGTCCTCCTCGTAATGCGTCTCGCTCATGCGGCCTATTCGTAGACGTGCATCCGCCCCTCGTGCAACACCAGACGGCGCGCGTCGTATTGATCCATCAGTCCGATGTCATGGGTGGCGATGACGACCGAGGTCCCCAGCCGGTTGAGCTCGATGAACAGCCGCAGCAGGCGTTGCGCGAGCGAGGGATCGACGTTGCCGGTCGGCTCGTCGGCGAGCAGGAGCTGCGGGCGTGCGATGACCGCGCGTGCGATCGCGGCGCGCTGCTTCTCGCCGCCGGAGAGCACCGGCGGCAGCGCCTTCATGCGCTCGCCCAAGCCCACCCAGTTGAGGAGCTCGGTCACCTCGGCCCGGTAGCTCCCCTCTTCGCGTCCGAGGATACGCAGCGGCAGCGCGACGTTCTCGTAGGTGCTCATGTGATCGAGCAGGCGGAAATCCTGAAACACGATCCCGATCCGGCGGCGCAGGCCGGCGAGCGAGTCCTTCGAGAGCACCGCCACGTCCTGGCCGAACAGCGTGATCAGGCCGCGCGTCGGCTTGAGCGACAGAAACAGGAGCCGCAATAGCGAGGACTTGCCGGCGCCCGAAGGCCCGGTCAGGAACTGGAAGGAATGCGGCTCGATGCTGAAGCTGAGGTCCCGCAGCACCTCCGGTCCGAGCCCATAGCGCAATCCGACGTTTTCGAAACGGACCAATCCGTGCCCTCCGGGCCGGGAATCAGTGGCAATAGGGATCAGTAATGGGTTCCCGGCAAGAGGTCAGCCGGGAGGTGGCCCTTGCCGTAAGGGAATTGCCGGCCCTCCTGCGCCATGCCCCGCCGCGCGGCCACTGATCCGGCGATGGTTTCCCATCCGTTAACGGACGGCTGGTAGCGTGGTCCAGCCCTGCGCCAGAGGCCGATTCGCCCATGCTCATTGTCTGCCCCAATTGCGAAACCTCCTATGAGGTCTCGGCCGCCTCCGTCGGCGAATCGGGACGGACCGTGCGCTGCGTGCGCTGCCGCGAGACTTGGTTTGCGACGCCTTCGCCGGAGAGCGTGGCGGCGACGGCCGCAGCGGTCAGCGCGGCGGCGGCCACCGCCCGCTACCAGCAGGGCGCGGCGCCTCCGTCGGAGGCGCTGGTCTCCGCCGCTGCGGGAGCCGATCAGCCGGCGGACGGCGATCCGGAGGTCGATGCGAACCTCGCCGCCCGGGCCGCCGATCGCACCCATATTTCGTTCGACGATCCAGCCGCGACCGAGGCCGAGGCGCCGGCCGCCTTTGCGGCCGACGAGACGCCGCCCCTCGCGCCTGCCGCCGAAGGCGCAGCGCCCGGGGCGCCGGGCGGCAAGGACCCGCACGACATCGAGACCATCGCGGCGCGCCGGGCCCGGCGACAGAAGTACAATCCGCCGCCGCGCGACATCCGCCCCGGCATCACGATGTTGATCGCGTTGCTCGTGCTTCTCAATGGCGCCATCCTGCTGTGGCGCTACGACGTGGTGCGTGCCATGCCGCAGACCGCTTCGCTGTTTGCCGCCATCGGCCTGCCGGTCAATCTGCGCGGACTGGAGTTCACCGACGTGAAGATGTCGAGCCAGACCCACCAGGGCGTCACCGTGCTGATGATCGACGGCATGGTCAGCAATGTCAGCCGCGAGCCGCATGAGGTGCCGCGCCTGCGCTTCGCGGTGCGCAATGCCGCCGGAGCCGAGATCTACACCTGGACGACGCTGCCGGAGCGCGGGAGCCTCGCTGCCGGCGAGGCGGAGCAGTTCCAAACCCGGCTCGCCTCGCCGCCCGCCGAGGGACGCGAGGTAGTGGTGCGCTTCTTCAATCGCCGCGATCTCGCGTCGGGCGGCCGCTGACCATGG
>Ga0075426_10000773_pt1 | contig 22286 bp, 15 predicted proteins | sample SoiMethybrSBSTD5_FD_75304 | JGI IMG/M metagenome (GOLD analysis project Ga0075426, IMG submission 75304) | Bulk soil microbial communities from a Populus tree surrounding site in Tennessee, USA - Soil MetaG P. TD hybrid SBSTD5 | ecosystem: Environmental > Terrestrial > Soil > Tree plantation...
CCGGAACTGAAACGCAGCCCGCAACCCTGTGGAACCCCGGGGTCGAAGTCCCCTGCCGATCCCAAGCACGGTGCAGTTCGCTGCAATCCTTCCTGCCGACACCATTCGGCTGTGGACCATCGTACTCACTGGCCTGCACGAGAAGATCGGATACACTCGCCGCAAGGAGGGTGCGCGTGAGTTCTGCCGGTGTTCAGTTTAAGAAAGTGGATTCAGCCTCCCGCACGGAGGGCTTGTCTGCTTCGCCTCAGAACCATGTTGTTACGGCTCTTCTTGGTCTGATCCTGGTCACACTCGCGGTTTACAACCGGGTCAGCCATCTTCCCTTCGCAAATTTCGATGATGACCGCTACATAACCGACAACGTGCACGTCCGGATGGGGTTGCATTGGGAAGGCATCAAGTGGGCGTTTACTACTTATGCCTTCAACTGGCATCCCGTGACCTGGCTGTCGCACATGCTGGATTGCCAGTTGTTCCACACTAATCCTGCCGGCCACCATTACATGAGCCTGCTGTTTCACCTGCTCAATGTGGTGCTGCTGTTCTTTGTGCTGAAGCGGGGCACCGGTTATGCCTGGCGCAGCCTGATGGTGGCGGGTCTGTTTGCTCTTCATCCCATCAACGTGGAATCGGTGGTGTGGATCGCCGAACGTAAGAACCTGCTGAGCATGTTATTGTTCCTGCTCGCGCTGGGCGCCTACCAGTGGTATACGCACAGCCCCGGGGTGCGCCGTTATGCCATCGTAGCCGCTCTATTTGCGTTGGGATTGATGGCCAAAGCGCAAATTATTACCTTTCCCTTCGTGCTCCTGCTTTGGGATTACTGGCCGCTGCGGCGCATGAATTCCGCCACCTGGCAGTCCGCCACTCCGGCAGCATCGCAGGAGCCAGGCGGCAAATCTTTTTTTTGGTTGCTGGTGGAGAAGGTGCCCCTGCTGGTTCTTTCTCTGGTGAACGCCGTGCTCACCATCAAGGCACAAAAGGCGGTGGACGCCATTGCTTCCGCGGCGCACTATCCCTTTCCCGCCCGGCTGGAGAACGCCGTCGTGTCCTATGTGCGCTACATGGGGAAGGCGATGTGGCCGGCCTCTCTTGCGCCCATGTATCCCTTTCCAGCGGGCACTCTGAAGCTGTGGCAAGTCTGCGCCGCGGTGCTGGTGCTGGCCACGGTGACCGCACTCGTCATCAAACCGAGGCAGCACCGTTATCTTGTAGTGGGATGGCTTTGGTTTCTCGGAACCCTGGTGCCCATGATTGGCCTGGTACAGGTGGGCAGCCAGGCTATGGCGGATCGCTACGCTTATCTCTCTTTCCTGGGACTGTTCATCATGATTTGCTGGGAAGTAGGAGACTGGGCGCACAGTCGCCGCCTCCCTGCAACCTGGCTGGCTGGCCTAAGTTTGGCAGTGTTGATCAGCTTGGGTGCCGTCACTCACCATCAGATCGGCTACTGGAGTGACAATGTGCTGCTGTGGTCGCATGCCTTGCAGGTCACCCCTGACAATTTCATTGCCGAGGACGGATTGGGCGGAGCGTTATTGGACAGAGGACAACTGGAGCAGGCAACACTGCATTTCCGTCGGGCCGCCGCGCTCCATCCCTCGGACCCGGTCAGCAACCTGAATATCGGTTTTTACGAGCAGGAGCACATGCACCTGCAAGCTGCCCTCGATAGCTACAAGAGCGTCGTGCAGATTACCGGGGACGCGAGGTCCCGGGCCGTCGCGTTCAGCAACATGGGCTACATTTATCGCCAGATGGGAAACTTGGCTCCGGCGCGGGAAAGCTTTCAGGCGGCTGTCAACCTGCGGCCGCGCAATATCCGGGCCCTACTGGGGTTGGGACTTGTGGCCCAGCAACTCGGCGATGCTGAGTTGGCAGTTCGGTCCTATTCCGAGGCCGTGGCCATTCAACCCTCAGATGTGTTTTACGTGTTGCTGTCGCGGGCTCTGCAGCAGAGCGGCCGAGCACGGGAGGCGCAAGCGGCCATGGACCAGGGTCGCCGGGTCTCGCAGGATTTCACCGCGGCGCAGCGCATCGCCGACAGCCTGACTGCTCCGCCGCACTAGACGGCGACTTACACCTGTTCTCTTACGGCTCGCCACGCCTGATCAATGGCGGTATCGGTGTAAGCGCTTGCCCCGGCGTCCGAATTAGCGATGGAGATGCGCCCGAACTTCTGCCTTCCAATGACGCACGGCCGCTGCTCCTCCGGCCAATCGGGATCGGAAAGGGAGTTGTACTCATAAGCGTAGCCGTGCGCCCAGCGATTTACGGTGATGCCGGCGATGTCGCGGGCAGCGTCAAATCCCGCTCCGCCCAGCATGCGCTGCAGTTGGTCGCGAATATTGCGCTCGAAGGTGGAAAAGGGCGTGGCCATCAGCTCCCAGCGTCCCGCGCGGTATTGCGTCTTCCGCGGCTGCCCCGGTTTGCATGGGCAGCGCAGCATGAAGAGGACCATGGGCTCTTCTGGTTGATGGGGGAACTCGTATTTCCCCATGCCTACAGGAAAGTCCAGCTTGGTGAGGGAGTGGTATCCTCCGGGCGCCACGATCTGCTGCGTCCGCAGCTTCGCGAAAGGCTGCCAGTTGCGCAGCGCTACATGGGTGTAGATGAACGGTTCTTTCACATCGTACTGCAGAGCCGTTTTCTGTTTCTCCGGCAGCTCCGGGCACAGGTACGGAATCATCATGTTGTAGCAGGCCAGGATGCACCGGCTGGCGCGCACCGTTAGCAGCTTGCCGCCGCGTACATAATCAACCTCTACGTCTTGCGCCCGCTCAGGCGGCCCGTTATGCCGCGCTCGCACTACCGTGCTGTTCAAGCGAAGCCGTACCGCTGACCCTTGCCGATCCAGGCGGCTGTAGTCGGCGCGCGCAGTGACAATATCGTCCATGGTGTGTCCGGGAATGCTGCCCGGAATCAACGACCGCACCAGCAGCCGTGCGATGGAGGCGTTGCCATCGGGGAAATGGAAGATGTAAGCATCCTGGTCGTGCGGCTCGTCCAAGCCCAGCCCATCGAAGCCGGCATAGCGGAAGGATTTGTAATCATCCGGGTTTTCGAAGCAGGAGAGCGCCGAGACCGCTTCAATGCCCACCGCGAACAGGTCGTGGGGGAACTTCTGAAAAAAGGGCAGCGCTTGTGGGCTCACCCTGCAGTACTTGGTGAGGAATTCGGAGTAGCTGATCTTCGCCAGCTCCGCCCGCTTCTGCGAATAGGACATTCCTGCCATGTAGTCGGTCTTTTCCGTATACACGCGCTCGATGTCGTGCCGCACGGCATCCGAAAGTGGCGCCTGGGAGAGAAATTCCTTCCATGGCAACGAGTTCATGCCCACGACCAGGCGGTCGGCGCCAAACGTCTCCCGGTCGAAGAAGCAGGCGGTCTGCAGGTGAGCGTAGAGTTCATTGTCGTAGTCGCGGTAAAACTCCTGCAGGTTGATGCCAAGTTCAGTGATCAGCTCTTTGGCCACCTTGCTGTACTCGGAAGGATTATCAATGGACTGGGTGCCGCCGTTGCTCAGCAGCAGACGCTTGCCAACGCGGAATTCATTGCGCTTGGCGTGGCCGCCAAAATCGTCGTGATTATCGAGAATAAGTATGCGCGCTTTGCTGCCCGCTGCTTGGCGGTAGAAGTAGGCCGCCGCCAGCCCGCTGATGCCACCACCGACAATCACCAGGTCATATTTCTCGCCGGTGTCCTCAGGTGTGCCCGCCGCTTCCCAAAAGGTGCCGTCGCGCAGCCGATGCGCCACTTCAAAACTTCCGGGATGGTTTCCGCGCATGCCCTGCAGGGCCGGCGGATAGTAGCCCGCGTTCTTTTCCGGAGTGAAGTCTTCGCGGCCCGGCGCCATCGCGCTAATCGGTGTGTTGGCTGAGAGCAGTGACCCAGCGATCGCGAGGGCGACTCCATCCAAAAAGTCGCGCCGCGTGATCTTGCGTTGCATGCCTAATTCGCGGTCGCGAGTAGTCTCGTCTTTTCCCGTCATTGGTGATCCAAACGGAGAGAGGGGATTAGACTCCTGCTGCAGCGCTCGCCTGGCCCAGCAATTCCGTCACGGCGCGGTATCCCTCATCCATCGCTTTATCGGTGTACGCTGCTGCAGCGGCATCAGAATTCGCGATCGTAATTCGTCCAAACCTCTGCCGGCCGACCTCGCAAGGCGACTGCCCCGGAGCCCAGTCGGGGTCCCACAGCGGGTTGTATTCGTAGGCGTAGCCGTGCGGCCAGCGGTTCACGGTTATAGCCGTGATGTCGCGTGCCGGATCGAATCCCCCGCCGCCGAGTACCCGCCTTAACTGGTCGCGAATATTGCGCTCGAAGGTGGAGAACGGAGTGGAAAGCAGGTCGTAGCGCCCCGCCATTTGCTGCGCTCGCGCCGACATTCCAGGCGAACAGGGAGTGCGCGTCATCCGCACCAGCATCGGTTCCTGCGGTGAAGTGGGGAACTGGTATCCGCCTATGCTGGTGGGCCAGTCCAGGCTCAGCGACGAGTGGTACATTCCCGGGCAAAACGCGCGCTGCACACCCAGGTTCTGGAAGGCGGTCCAATTCCGCACCGCCACGGTGGTGTACACCAGCGGCACCTTGCTGCCATAATGCAGCGCTTTTTTCTGCTGCTCCGGCATTTCCGCGCACAGGTACGGAATCATCATGTTCCAGCAGGCCAGCACCACGCCTGCTCCGCGCACTTTATAGGCTTTGCCCTGGAGCGCGTAGACGACTTCCACCTCCTTTGCCGAGGCCGGATCGCCCACATGCCGCACTTGCACCGCCGTGCTGTTCAGTCGCAGGCGCACCGGCGAGCTTTCCTGGTCCAGGCGGCTGTAGTTCACTTTGGCCATGACCACATCTTCGGCATCGTTTCCCGACACTGAGCCCGGCACCAGGGAGCGCACCAGCAGGCGCGCTATGGAGGCATTGCCGTCGGGATAATGGAAGTGATAGGGCTTCTGGTCGGGGGTGGCCGCGCCGCGCGCGGTGAAGCTCAGCCTGCCTTCGGGCACGCGCCGCAGCCCCAGGCCCTGGAAACCTGGAAAATACAGCGCCCAACAGTCCAGCGCCGGCACCGCATCAATGCCAACGCCATACAGGTCGTGGGTGCGCTTCTGGTAGAAGGGAATCACTCCCGGGCGCGCCTTCACCACCTTGACTAAAAAATCTTTGTAGCTCATGCGGGAGAGGCGGTCGCGCTTTTCCTCTTCTGCTACGCCCGGCATGTAATCCGTTTCTTGCGTTTCGATGCGCAGGATATCGCGCTGCACTTCCGCCGAGAGCGGACACTTGGCCAGGTATTCCTTCCAGGGCAGCGATTTCGGTGTCGCCTCCATCCAGGCGCGACTAGGCTCCCCAGCTACCAGGCGGTCGGCGCCGAAAGTCTCCTTATCGAAGAAGACGGCCGCCTGCAGGCGTTCATAGAGATCAGGCAGCGCATGCTTGGCCGCCAGCGCCGGCGGGTTAATACCCAGTTCCTCCATCAGCCCTCGCGCAACCTCGCTATAGGGAAACGGCGATTCGATGGCAAAGGTGCCGCCGTTGCCCAGCAGCAGGCGTCCTCCGGGGCGGAACTCATTGCGCTTGGCGTGGCCGCCAAAATCGTCGTGGTTATCCAGGATAAGAATGCGCGTCTTATTCCCAGCCGCCCTGCGGTAAAAATGCGCCGCCGCCAGCCCGCTGATGCCACCTCCCACCACGATAAGGTCATAGCTCTCGCCGGTGCTGGTTGCGCTTGCCTTCCAGTTGCCATCACGCACCAGGTGGGCCGCCTCGAAGGACCCGGGATGGCTGCCGCGCATGCCGGTTAGCGCCGGCGGATAATAGCGTGGATCCTGTTGGGTGATGCCCGCAGCCAAAAGCGGGTCCTGGCCTGAAGCATCCGGCCCCGAATCCTGCGTCAATGCCCCCACAGGCACCAGGCTGGCGCCTACCGTTACCGCCACGCCGTTTAGGAAATCGCGGCGCGTGATCCGCCGCTCCATCCCCAATTCCTTGTCCCGCTTGGAATCGTGATCGTCTTGTCCCATAAAATTGCCCTTCACCTGGAAACAGATTCTTTCCGTGCGTGTGGCTAACGCCCCTGGAGTAACTCTCCGACCGCCCGCCATGCCTGGTCAATCGCCTGGTCGGTATATGCGGTGGCCGCTGAATCGGTGTTGGCGATCGCAATTCGCCCAAACCGCTGTCGCCCAATCACATTCGGCTGCTCCGTTTCCGGCCACTCCGGGTCGAATAGCGGGTTGTACTCATAACCATACCCGTGCGGCCAGCGATTGACAGTAATGGCCTGGATGTCGCGAGCCGGATCGAATCCGCCGCCGCGCAGCGTGCGCGCCAGTTGGTCGCGAATGGCGCGTTCAAATGTCTCGAAGCTTGTGCTCAGCAGCTCATACCGGCCGGCGATCTGCTGCTGGCGGGGCGGCAGGCCCGGCTTGCAGGGTGTGCGGCTCAGAAACAGCAGCATCGGCTCTGCTGGGCTTTTAGCACTCTTGTACTCGCCGATATTCACCGGCCAATTAAGGCTGATGTCCATCCAGTATGCTCCGGGCGCGCGCACGCTGCGAATGCCCAGCTTCTGAAACGAAGTCCAATTGCGAATGCCCACACAGGTGTACACCAGTGGCACTTTCACCAGGTAGTGCAGCGCCTGCTTCTGTTTCTCGGGGAGTTCCGGCACCAGGTAAGGAATGACCATGTTCCAGCAGGCCAGCACGCAATTTTTTGTTCGAACCGTGAACACCTGTTGGCCGGTGGCGTAGGTGATCTCCGCCTCGCGGGCGGCTCCCGGGTCACCCAAGTTCCGCGCCCGCACCACCGTGCTGTTCAGCCTCAGGCGCCCCGGTGAGCTTGGCTGGTCAAGCCGGGTGTAGTCAATTTTGGCAGTAACCACGTCTTCCGCGCTGTGCCCCGGCACCGCTGCAGGGATCAGGTCGCGCACTAGCAGGCGCGCAATGGTCGCGTTGCCGTCAGGAAAATGAAAGCGGTAGGACCCGCCATTCGCGTATCCGGCCGCGGTGTAGCTCATGCGCGGCGCTGCTCCTGGCTCCAGCTTCATGCCCTGGAAGCCCGGCAGCCCCAGCGCCCAGCAGTCCAGCGCCGGCTCGGCATCAATGCCCACGCCCCACTCCCCATTGGTGCGCGTCTGATAGAAGGGAATCACGCCCGCATCGGCCTTCACCACGTTCAGGAGAAATTCTTTGTAGCTGATTCGGGAGAGCCGGTCTTTCTTCTCCACCGACGTCAGCCCCGGCATGTAATCAACCGTCCCTTCCTGAATGCGCTCGATATCGCGCTGCACTTGCGGGGAGAGCGGCGTGCGCGCCAAAAACTCCTTCCACGTCAGCCTGCTCGTGCTCCCTCCCTGCCAGTCGGCTCCAGGTTCTCCCACGACCAGCCGGTCTTCGGCAAAAGTCTGCTTATCAAAGAAGACCGCCGGCTGCAGTCCCAGAGAACTGTACAGCTTGGAGTCGTTGCAGTGTGCCGCCAGCCGGGGCGGATCAATGCCGAGCTCTTTCAGCAGTCCGCCGGCATGCTCGCTGTAAGGAGTGGGACTGTCAATCAGCATGGTGCCGCCGTTCATCAGCTGCAGCCTGCCTCCGAGGTGAAACTCGTTGCGCCGGGCGTGCCCGCCAAAGTCGTCGTGGTTCTCAAGAATGAGAATGCGAGCGCTCTGCCCGGCTTGTTGGCGAAAAAAGTGAGCCGCGGCCAGACCGCTAATGCCGCCGCCCACTACCACCAAGTCGTAGGATTCGCCCGTGTCCTTGGCTTTGCTCGCACTCTGCCAGAAGGTGCCGTCGCGCAAACTGTGGGCAATCTCGAACGATCCCGGTTGGCTGCCGCGCATTCCTGTGAGGGTGGGCGGATCGTAACCAGGCCGACCTTGAGCTTCGGCCCCGGTCGCCTCATTGAGTGCGTTCCTCGGCAGCAAGCTCGCCCCGATGGCAATGGCCATGCCATTGAGAAAGTCGCGCCGCGTGATGGGCCGGTCCATTCCCAGGTAGCGGTCGTACGCGCTCGAGTCTTTGTCCTCAGCCATGCTGGTTCCTGTTCAGCCTCGCGGGTGCTTCTCCGGCAAGCTCAGCGCGGGCGCTCGCCGCCGAATCGCATACGGCGGATCAGGTTTGTTCCCGATGTTCCTTCGTGTGCTTTGTGGTGAAACGATCATATCTTGTGAATGGAACGGCGCTCCCGGTCTGCGGCGGGCGTGTGCATTTGACAGGTCCGAAGGGCTTTCTCTAACGTTGCGCGATTATAGCAAGGTTTTTGTGCGGCGCAACCGGGCTGCTCGTGGCACAATTGCATGGTTTCGCTCATCGAGGACAACATGATCCGTCTTAAAGTCAACGGAGTGGAGCGTTCTTTTAACGGCGATCCGCAGATGCCGCTGCTGTGGTACCTGCGCGATGTGCTGGGTCTAACCGGCACCAAGTACGGCTGCGGCATGGCGCTGTGCGGCGCCTGTACCGTGCACCGGGATGGCAAAGCCATCCGCTCCTGTGTGACCCGCATGAGTGCGCTTGCGGGCAGCAGCATCACTACCATCGAGCACCTTTCCGCAGCCGGCCTCCATGCCGTGCAGAAGGCATGGATGGAGCACAACGTTCCACAGTGCGGCTACTGCCAGTCGGGGCAGATCATGCAGGCCGTGGCGTTGCTCAACACCACTCCGCGTCCCACCGATCAGCAGATCGAGGAAGCCATGGCCGGCAACATCTGCCGCTGTGGCACCTATAACCGCATCCGCGAGGCCATCAAGGCTGCCGCTGGAGAACGCGCATGAGCGATATTCTCAATCTCAGCCGCCGCGGTTTCCTTAAGGGCGTGGTCACTACCGGCGCCCTGGTGCTCAGCGTTCGCGTGCTCCCCTCCGGCTTGATGGCTGAGGAAGTCGCATACGCCGGGACCCATGCCGAGCACGCCCCGCTACATCCCGGCGTTTACGTCGGCATTGATACGGATGGCACCGTGTACATCGTGGCCCACCGCTCCGAGATGGGCACTGGCATCCGCACCTCGCTGCCAATGGTGTTGGCCGACGAACTGGACGCTGATTGGAAGCGGGTGAAGATCGAGCAGGCTATCGGCGACGCCCGGTACGGTTCGCAGGAAACCGACGGCTCGCAGTCCATTCGCGAGTTCTACGACGCTATGCGTGAAGCCGGCGCAACCGCCCGGCTCATGCTCACCCGCGCGGCGGCGCAGCAGTGGAACGTTCCCGAGAGTCAGTGCCGCGCCGACCTGCACACCATCGTGCACGCCTCCTCGGGCCGGAAACTCGGCTACGGCGAGCTCACCACCGCTGCCGGCAGGCTGCCGGTCCCGGCCAAAAAAGAGCTGCAGTTCAAGCCGCCCACCGCCTGGCGCTATGTCGGCAAAGGCATGGTCAGCTATGACCTGACACACCTGGTCACCGGTGAGGCTGTCTATGGCATGGACGCGCATATGGACAACATGGTCTATGCCTCCATCGAGCACCCGCCCGTGCTCGGCGGCAAAATCAAGTCGTATGACGATAAAGCGCCGCTGCAGGTTCCTGGCGTGCGCCAGACCATTCCGCTCGATACCTTTAAACCGCCGCATGAGTACCAGGCGTTGGGCGGGGTGGCAGTTATCGCCGACAACACCTGGGCTGCGTTCCAGGGCCGAAAGAAGCTGAACGTCGCCTGGGACAATGGCGCGCACGCCGTTTTCAATTCCGACGCATTCAAAAAGGAGATGCAGGCCGCGGCGCGTAAGCCGGGCAAGGCGGTGCGCAATGAAGGCGATGTGGACGCCGGGTTCGCCAAGGGCGGCAAGGTTCTGGAAGCCGACTACTACGTTCCGCTCCTGGCCCATGCCTCCATGGAGCCGCCGGTCGCTGTGGCTGATTTCCGCGGCGGCAAGCTCACCGCCTGGGCCCCCACGCAGGATCCGCAAGCCACGCAGGACGCGGTCAGCAAGGCTCTGGGTGTCGCCAAAGAGAACGTGATCTGCCACGTTACCCTTCTGGGTGGCGCTTTCGGCCGCAAATCCATGCCCGACTACATCGTGGAGGCTTCGCTGCTCTCCAAAAAAGTTGGCCGGCCAGTCAAAGTGGTGTGGACCCGAGAGGACGACATCAAGTTCGACTACTATCATGCCGTGGCCGCCATGTACATGAAGGCCGCTGTGGACGACAAGGGCATGCCCACGGCCTGGCTGCAGCGTTCCGTTTTCACGCCTATCCCCTCCACTTTCGACGCCAGCGCCACTTACGGCGGCGACGACGAAATGGGCATGGGCTTTACCGATATCCCTTTCGACATTCCCAACCTGCGCGTGGAGAACGGTCCTGCCGTCGCTCACGTGCGCATTGGCTGGCTGCGCTCCGTGGCGAATGTCTATCACGCCTTTGCGGTGCAGTCCTTCATGGACGAACTGGCCCACAACGCCGGGCGCGATCCGGTCGAGTACTTGCTCGCATTGCTTGGACGGCCGCGCATCCTCGATCTGAAAGCTACCAAGTATCCCAACTACAACGCTGACTACCAGAAATTCCCCATAGATACGGCTCGGCTGCGCAAGGTCGTGGAAGTGGTGGCGGAGAAGTCTGGCTGGGGTAAGCGCAAACTGGAGAAGGGAAGAGCGCTGGGCATTGCTGTGCACCGTAGCTTCGTGTCTTATGTCGCTTCGGTGGTCGAAGTGGAAGTGACACCTCAAGGAGAGGTTCGCGTACCCCGCGTGGATACGGCACTCGACGCCGGACTGGTGGTGAACCCGGAAATCACACGCGCGCAGTTCGAGGGGGCCAACGTGTTTGGGGCCAGCCTGGCTTTGATGGGCGAAATCACCGCTAAGAATGGCGCCATCGAGCAATCCAATTTCAACGATTATCCCGTCGCCCGCATCACCGAGGCTCCGCGCGAGAACAATATCTACATTGTGGAGAGCACAGCGCCTCCCGCCGGCGTCGGCGAACCAGGGGTGCCGCCGTTTGCGCCCGCGCTTTGTAACGCGATCTTTGCGGCAACCGGCAAGCGCATCCGCGAGTTGCCGATTTCCAAAACAAGTCTAAAGGCTTGACCAGGGGCGCAGAAATTCACAGAGGATTCAGGGCCGAAATCGCACCACTGCTGACGGCCTAAGCAACTCGCAGGCGATACCAGCAGTTCCGGATACCTCCCGAAGTTGTGTCCTCTGCGGTCAGCAAAGGAGCTATGTCGCCGCGACCGTGAAATCCTTCCCTTTCTCCCCGATCTCAAACACCAGCACTTTAGCGGGCTGCGTCTTGCTTAGATTAATCAATGCGCGGTGCACGTGCATGGTTGGCTCGTAGAAAATTTCTCCCGCGTGGTAAGTCTCGAGAGGTTCAGGGTCCACCTGGTTCTGTATGGCGCCCTCGAGCACGTAAGCGAATACCGGCCCGGTATGACGATGCGGGCGCGAGGTGCCGCCCGGTTCGATGGTGAGCATCACCATGCGGACCTCTTTACCTCCGATGTCGGGCACAGCTTGTTCGAATAGCCGCTTCACGCCGATAGGATTCGCGGCTGCCTTGGGGTCTGTAGGCACTGTGTCTGCCCGCAGAACTTCGGTCAGCCCAGCCGCCGAAAGCGCCGCCAGGCTCAGTGCTTTGCCTACTTCGCGTCGGGTCATTATTTTTGTCTCCTGCTTTGGCTAATGCAGTTCTCGGATGTGCGCCAGGTCGTCCGCCACACTGGCACGAATGCGGTAGTCCGCGTTCCGATAGATCCAGCGGATAATGCCGGTCTTGTCCACCAGGATCAAGGTTGCGTGGTTGTAAGCTCCTCCGTCCGGAGCTGAATAAGTGGAAAGCGAGCGCGTTCCGTACTGCTGCATTACGGTGCGCTTGGCGTCAGAGAGCACAGGAAACGGCGTTCCTACCTGTTCCTTGGTCCAGCGCGCCTCGTCTATCCCATCGGTGCTGATCGCCAGAACTTCTACGCCGGCGGCTTGGAAATCCTTGTAATGTTTTGTGAACTCGCCGAGTTCCATCATGCAGTACGGTCACCAGAATCCCTCGTAAAAGTCGAGCAGAACCTTGCGGCCGGCGAGCGACGAAAGTCTCACGATCTTGCCGTCTGCACCGGGCAAGCTGAAGTCTGGCGCTTTCTCCCCGATCTTCACCCGCAGCGGCAAGTAAGGAACTTGCGGCTCGCTGGATGCCGTGCTCGCAGCCGGTTTGGGTACGCGCTTTGTGCCGGCCAGTTCCTCTGACGTTTGCTGAATATTCGATTTGCCAAATTCCTGGAACAACTCCCAGCCGCCGTATTTCGCCTGCAACTCCGGCAAGACCGCCTGTACCAGAGCGTCGCCATTCTTGCCAGCGGCCTGCGCTTTTCCCACCGCCGCCCGCAAATCGATCAGGTACCGCCGGAATCCCTTCACATCCAGCGCGGTCCCGGGTTCTCCGTGCCCAGGCACAAATTTTCCCGCGCCATATCCCACCAAGGTGTCGAGGGTTTTGAGCCAGGCATCGGTGGTGGCATCGGTCAGATTGGGGATGTTGCGATTCCAAAAAAGGTCGCCGCAGAACACCACGCCGGCATCGTGCACATAAACAATAGAATCACCGCCGGTATGACCCGGGTACGAGTGCACCTCGAGCTTTCTTGATCCCAGGTAGAGGTCCACTCCCTGGTCGTAAACCAGGTCGGGCAGCTTGAGCGACTCCACCCGCGCCTTCATTTCGGGCTTGATCTTGTCTCCCCACCACTTCAGGTTCTCACTGCGCATCCAGTCGTGCACGTTACGCTGCGCGAGGAGGGTCGCCCCCGCGGCGGCAAACACGTCGTTACCATTAACATGATCGAGGTGATAGTGGGTGTTGATGACGAACCGAATCGGCAGCGGGGTAAGCTTGCGGATTTCGGCCAGCAGTTCCTTCGCCGCGCCCGGATCTTCGAAGGTGTCAATAACCGCGACTCCGTTCTCCCCCACCACGAACCCGGCATTGGCGCCCGCCTTTCCAGCGTCACTGCCGATGGCCGCCCACACTCCCTCGCCCAGTTGGACCAGCTTGAAATCAGGGGTGCCGGGCGGTGGGCTTGTAGTCGCCGCACTGTACAGCGCAACCGTCGCCAACAGGGCGAGAAGGATCTGTCTCATGACCGCGAAATGCTACCACGCTTCGTCTTTGATTTGCCTCGTGCTCTCTTCGTGTGCTTGTGGTGAGCCTGCCCGGTTGTCCCCAGTGCCTTCCCCGGTGTACATTCGCAAGCTTTCACATTCCGCCGCTTGCGAGGCACAATGTTGCGTTGCATTCTTCTGTTCGTGTTCTTACTGGCTATGGCATTCGAGGCGCTTGCCCAGGACCGCTCCTACGGCCGCTCCATGGTCATCACCGACCGGGGCATCGTGGCCACCAGCCAGTATCTGGCTTCGCAGGCGGGTGCCCAAATCTTGGCCCGTGGCGGGTCGGCAGTGGACGCCGCCATTGCCGCCAATGCGGTGCTCGGGGTTACCGAACCAATGATGAACGGCATGGGCGGCGACCTGTTCCTCATTTATTGGGACGCTAAGACCGGCAAACTCTACGGCCTGAATTCCAGCGGTTGGGCGCCTCGCGGCCTCTCCATTGATTATTTGAAGCAGCACGGCATCACGTCCATGCCGCAGGACGGCATCAACAGCGTGACCGTGCCCGGCGCTGTCGAAGGATGGAGCGAGGCTCACAAGCGCTTCGGCCGCCTCCCTTGGAAAGATTTGTTCGGGCCGGCCATCTACTACGCCGAGCACGGTTACCCAGTAGCTGAGTTGGTGCACGGCTATTGGATCGGGAGCGAGGCCGTATTTCGTAACAATGAGGCCCGCCGCGTTTTCCTGCCCAACGGCAAGATTCCCGAAATCGGTCAGATGTTCAGCAATCCCGACGTGGCCAGCGCTCTGCGCCTGGTTGCCGATCAGGGTGCGGACGCCTTCTACCGCGGGCAAATCGCGAAAGCGATCCTTAAGACCTCCGCCGACGCAGGCGGCACGATGCAGGCCGATGACCTGGCTCAGTTCGCCGCCGAGTGGGTGGACCCCATCTCCATTGACTACCGCGGCTGGCGCGTCTACGAGCTGCCGCCCAACGGCCAGGGAATGGCTGCTCTGGAAATGCTGAACATCATGTCCAATTTCCAGCCTGATCCCGGGGGTCCACAAGGCGCCGTCGAACTGCACAAGAAGATTGAAGCGATGAAGCTTGCCTACTCCGACCTCTATCGCTACAACGGAGACCCGCGCTTCGGCAAAATTCCGGTGCAAGGCCTGATTGCCAGGGAGTATAGCGCTCAGCGGGCACGCCTGATCAATCCCGACAAGGCGAACTGCGACGTCAAGGCGGGCGCTCCCGCCAGCGATACCACCTATCTTTCCGCCGTGGATAAGGACGGCAACATCGTCTCCCTGATCCAAAGCAACTACGCCGGGTTCGGTTCGGGCCTCGCAGTTGAGGGTATGGGCTTTTTCTTGCAGAACCGCGGTGGTCTTTTCCGTCTCGACCCGCAACATCCGGATGCGCTCGCTCCCCGCAAGCGGCCCTTCCACACGATTATTCCCGCTTTCATGCAGCGCGGCGACCTGCACATTGGTTTCGGTATTATGGGCGGCTCCAATCAGCCGGTGGCCCATGCTCAGTTCGTGTCCAATGTTGTGGATTACGGCATGAATATCCAGGCCGCGATGTCAGCGCCCCGCTTTACCGTGCATGGCAGCCAGGTTGACTGCACTGTGCCCATAGAGTCGCGCGTGAAACCGGAGGTGCTACAGCAACTGCGGGAGAAAGGACACGACCTGCGCGTGCTCGGGGACTACTCTTCCAACATGGGACGCGGCCAGGCCGTGCTCTACAACAGCAAAACGGGCATGAAGTACGGCGCCTCTGACCCCCGCGCCGACGGTAATGCTGAACCCGAACCCCTGCCATCGTCAGCACTTCAATAGCCGTCGGCAAACTTCATTCACTTCGGATTAACACAGATGTGCGGCTCAATACGTAGTGTCATCCTGAGGAGCGCGAGTCGCGCTTGCCTATGAGCACGATCGAAATCCTATGCTTTTGAACCGGAGCACGTTTCGGTTGACCTTCTCCTCCCAAACCCCTACATTGCTCGCGAACTCTCATGGCGACTCGCCGCAACTTTCTCCTCGGCCTGGGCGCGTTTGCGCTGCTGCCGTTGCAGCGCACCGAACCCGAACTCATCCTCTACAACGGCAACATCTGGACGGTAAACCCGCTCCTGCCGCGCGCCCAGGCGGTGGCTATCTCCGGCGGCCGCTTTCTCGCCGCGGGCTCCAATGACGACGTGCTCCATCTTGCCGTCGGGCGCAGCCGCAAGATTGATCTGGGCGGCAAAACCGTCCTCCCAGGGTTTAACGATGCCCACTCTCATCCCATCGAGTCTGGGGTCGAGCACCTGCGCATGCTCGCCTGCGACAAAGCCTCGATTTCTGAAATCCAGGCCGCGCTGCGCCAGCGAGCAGCTAGAACTCCCGCCGCTCACTGGGTGCTCGGTTTCCTGTACGACGATGGCAAGACGCCACGGCCGCTCTCCCGTCAGGATCTGGACGCCGCGGTTCCGGATCATCCTGTACTGGTGCGCCATCGTGGCGGCCACACTGTTTTCGTGAACTCGCGGGCTTTCCAACTGGCAGGTGTGGACGAAAAAACTCCCGACCCGCCGGGCGGACGCTTCGAGCACGACAGCGCCGGGCATCTGACCGGCCACGTCGGCGACCGCGCTACCGCCGCCTTCGACAAACTGATCGCCTATAAGCCTACGCGCGAAGACTACCGTGCCGGGGCCAAGCTTATCTCTGGGATGATGACCAGCAAGGGCGTGACCTCCGCCTGCGATGCCGATGCCACCCCCGAGGATCTGCAGGGCTACCAGGACACTCGCGATGCCGGCGAGCTCCGGCTGCGCATCTATTCGCACGTCACGGTGCGCGCGCTGGACAAGATGATCGCCGCCGGCCTCCACACCGGTTTTGGAGACGAGTGGGTACGTCTCGGCGCCATCAAGCAATACGCCGATGGCTCCATCTCGGAGCGCACCGCCTGGCTCTCCCAGCCCTACACCGGCATGGGAGACTACCGAGGCCTGCAGGTGAGCACCAGGGAAGACCTGTATGAGAATTCACGGAAGGCCCATGCCGCCGGCTGGCAGCTTGGCACGCACGCCAATGGCGACCTGGCGATTGATGAAATTTTGGGCGTCTATGAGCAGGTACAGCGTGAAATGCCGCGCCGCGACCCGCGGTATCGCATCGAGCATTGCACCCTGCTGAATCCTGCTCTCATCCAGCGCATGAAGGCGCTTAGCGTTATCCCCGCGCCTTTCTCTGGCTACGTTTATTTCCACGGCGACGTTATGCACTTTTATGGTGAGGAGCGGCTCAACCACATGTTTCCAATGCGCGACTTTCTCAACGCGGGCCTGCGCCCCACCGATTCCTCTGACTACACCGCCAGCCCCTCCGACCCTATGATGTGGCTGCAATCCCAGGTCACGCGGACCGATATGAAAGGAAAAACGTGGGGTGGCAACCAACGCATCACCCTGGAAGAAGCCATCCGCTGCGGCACCATAAACGGCGCTTACGCCTCCTTCGAGGAGAACATCAAGGGAACCATTTCGGCCGGGAAGTTTGCTGACCTGATTGTCTTGGGCCGCGACCCCTTCCGAAGCGACCCCATGTCGCTCCTCACCATTCCGGTGGAGCGCACCATGGTAGCGGGGAAGTGGATGTACGAGTCGTAATTTCCGCCGCGCACCACCCTGAGTTTTGCGGATAATTTAAAATGTCATCCTGAAGGCCTTCAGGCTCGAAGAATTCGCATGCGTGGGCACCCGGTAAGGCTCGTGTCACTCCACTGGCGCCCTGTACCCGCTCTTGGAGTACACCTGCATTTGTGCGGTTCTGGCCGGCAGATTCACTCGTACTTTGATTTTTCGCCACTTCCCATTGCGGACCCCGTTGCTGGGCCGGTAGCCGATCACGTATTGGTTGCGCATTTCCACGCTGATCTCTGCCGCCGCCTGCGGCAGCTCTTTCGGATTGTTCAAAGAGATGGTGCGGCCGCCGGTGGCCTCCGTAAGGTGTGTCAGCAGGCGTTTGCCCGCCCACTCCTCTGGTGTCTTGAACACCCGGTCAAAGAGGCCGATGGCATACAAGGTTGCATCCTGCTCCTCGACCATGCTTTTTAATTCACTCGCGGTAAAGCGGCTGCGGTTATCGCCGCCATCGGAGATGATCAGCAGGGCGCGTCGTTTGTAGCGCGCGTGGCGCAGTTTGGCTTCCCCCAGATAAATCGCATCCAGTAGCGCCGTGTGCCCTCCGGCCACCGCATCTGCCAGCCTCGCCTGGATGGAACCAATCGATTGGGTGGCATCCGCGAGCACCTCCGGCCGGTCGGCGAAGGTGATCACGAAATAATCGTCTTCCGGATTCCCCAGTTCAAAGAACTTGCCCAGCGCCTCCCGCGCCACATCCAGCTTGTTGCTCATGCTCTTGCTGAGATCCAGAATGACCCCGACCGAAATAGGCGAATCGTCGCTCCAGAAGGAACGAATTTGCTGCCGGCTGCCATCTTCGTATAACGCGAAGTCGCCCCTGCTGAGTCCCACTACCGGCCGGTTCATGTAATCGGTTACCGATACCGGTACCAGGACCAGGTCCACGTCCGCACGAAACGGTTTGCTGTGGACATTCAGGTCGCCAGTTTCGACGCTCTGTCGCGCCGTAACCCGCGGAACCTTCTTTGCCGGCGTAATATGCACCTCGCCACCGGCCTGCGACCGTGCTGGGACTGGAAAAACCACAACTGCAGTCAGCAGAAGAGGCACCCAAAACCATTTCCGCGCGGCTGCCAGCAGCGAAAGACGAAGTAGGAAATTGCCCATGCGCACACGAAGCGGCGGAGGGGGAAGCGCCGCGTGCGCGATGGTAGCACGGGCCTGCAGCTTGCGTACCTGGAAAACGCCAGAAAAAAAAAGCGCCCCGAATGGGGCGCCGTATGAACTTACGTTCCTGAGTTAGCCGCCCACGATTTAGAAGCGGAAGGTAGGCCCGAAGGTCACGTTTAGATTGTGGTTGGCGCCATTGTCGAAGTACATCATGTCGCCGGCTTCGGCACGCAGCCCGAATACGTGGCCGATAAAGAATTCGACGCCCGCGCCGGGATAGAACACCCCATTGGTGTCGCCGTTCAGAACGCCGCCAAACGAGTTAGTGAAGCCCGTGATCGCTCCGCTATGCGAAACGCCGAAGTTCAGGAACCCGCCTTTGAGCACTAGGTATGCTTTTACCGGTCCCACTCCGGTCTGGATCTTGGGTCCGAACAGTCCGCGCAATAACCGCACGTTCGAAGTCCCGAACGACGTGCTCAAGCCGTTCGTGCTCGTATTGGTAAAGTTCTTGGAGAAGTCGTATCCGATATCTCCTTCAAATTGCAGGTGATTGTTCACATTGAATCCCAGGCGCCCGCCCAGGCCGGTGAAGTTGGTGTTGCCTGCCGGGCCCAGCCGGGTAAAGTCACCGAATACACCCACCTCTCCACGTTCCTCCTGCGCATAAAGCGCCGGCACCGCGGCCAGCATCGCCAGGACGACAAGCAGTCCTAAAATCCGTTTCATGGGTCCTAATCCTCCAATCCGTTCCTGTCCCCTTTTTCCTTGTCCAGGCACGTTCGCCTTGTCACCAGGCGCCGAGAAACAGTCGTTCCCCGCAATGCAAAGCAGGAATTGGGACGCTATTTAGGATGAAGCTGGAGATGAGGGGGTGGGCTGGCAATCGCAAGCAGCCGAAACCCGCATCCAGAGCGGCATGTAGCCGATATTGGGTTCAAAACCACCCGTTTTTCAATGCTTTGCGGGGTCTTCCGGTGGTGCCCCTGATCCGGCTATGTGGCCCGCCAGCTCGCGCCCGAGCTGCGCCCCATAATTTATAATCCGCAGTTTGCCTTAACCCGTAAGGAGGAAGTTTGGCGGAAGCCCAGATTGGCATTATCGGCGGTAGTGGACTTTACTCCATACCCGGGCTGACGGATATTCGCGAAGTCCGCCTGCAGACCCCGTTTGGTGATCCCTCTGACGCTTATGTCAGCGGTCTTCTGGAAGGCAAGCGCGTGGCCTTCCTCGCCCGCCACGGCCGCGGGCACCGCATCCTGCCCACCGAGCTAAACTTCCGAGCTAACATCTACGGCTTTCGCCAGCTCGGCGTGGAGCGGATCATCTCTGTCTCCGCCGTGGGCTCTCTGAAGGAAGAGCACAAGCCTATGGAGTTCGTTATCCCCGATCAGTTTTTCGACCGCACCCGCCATCGCGTGGATACTTTTTTTGGCGAGGGTGTGGTGGCTCATGTGGCGCTGGCTGATCCGGTTTGCCCGGAGATGTCGAGGGTGCTAACCACCGCCTGCGCGAACGTGGGCGTTGTGGGCAAGCCCGGTGGCACCTACCTTTGCATGGAGGGTCCGCAGTTTTCCACCCGCGCCGAGTCCAACGTCTACCGCAGCTGGGGGATGGACGTCATTGGCATGACCAACCTGCAGGAAGCCAGGCTGGCCCGCGAGGCGGAAATCTGCTACGTCACCGCGGCCATGGTCACCGACTACGACTGCTGGCACCCGCACCACGATTCTGTGACCGTGGACCAGGTGGTCGCCGTCCTGCTCAAGAACGCGGAGAACGCTTGCAAGATGATTCGCGCCGCCGTCGCCGCCACCCCGGCCAAGCGTTCCTGTCATTGCGGCGTGGCTCTGCAGCACGCCATTCTTACCGAGCGCGACAAGATTCCTCCCGCCACCCGTGAAAAACTCAGGCTGATTCTCGGCAAATATCTCGATCAGGGAGCCCAAGCCTAGATGAGCATTGTTGCTGTCGGATCCATCGCTTTCGACACCGTCACCACTCGTTACGGCACCAAGGAGCGGCTGCTGGGCGGCACTGCTACTTACTTTGGGCTCGCCGCCAGCTACTTCACCGACGTCCGGGTGGTAGGCGTAGTGGGCGACGACTTCACCTCCGAGCACGAAAATGTCCTTCGCCGGCACAGGGTTGATGTTTCCGGCGTGCAGCGTACCTCAGGCAAAACTTTTTTCTGGTCGGGCGAATACGGCGCCAATGTCAACGAAGCCAAAACTCGCGCCACCGAGCTTAATGTCTTCGCCAAGTTCAACCCGGAACTGCCCCGTAATTACCGCGATTCCGAGTTTCTCTTTCTGGGCAATATTGATCCCACATTGCAGTCAAATGTCCGTCGTCAGATGAACGGCGCCCGTCTCGTGGGCGGCGATACCATGAATTACTGGATCAACAACACTCACCCGCAGTTGCTGGAAACACTCAAAGTGATTGACGTTCTGATCATCAACGACGCTGAAGCCAAGTCTCTGGCCGGCGAGACCAACCTGCCGCGCGCTGCACAGAAGGTACTGGCCATGGGCCCCCAGGCGCTGGTCATGAAACACGGCGAGTACGGCGCCACCATCTTCTTCCGCGAAGGCGCCTTCGGCATCGGCCACCATCCCTTCCGTGCACCCGCCCTGCCCATCGAGGAAGTGGTGGATCCCACCGGCGCCGGCGACTCCTTTGCCGGCGGATTCATGGGCTACATTGCTTCGCAGGGCCAGCTCAACCGCGAGGTGCTTAAGCGCGCCATGTTCTATGGCAGCGTGATGGGGTCGTTCGCCGTCGAGCGCTTTGGTACCGAGCGCCTGCAGACCCTGACTCGCGAAGAGATTGACGCCCGCTTTCAGATTTTCCGCGAGCTCACTCATCTGGAATGACCGCCGCGCGCCGCACTCTCGCTCCCGCGTCCGATCCTCGTTTGCGGACCATTATTCTGGTTGGCTACATCGCCGGCTTTGCCTCGCTCCTCGCGTTCCTGTGGTACTTCCGCCATGACCAGGTGTTGCTCTATGGCGACGCGGTCGCTCACATCAACATCGCTCGCCGCGTCTTCGATTCACGCACCCCCGGCCTGAAGCAGTTGGGCACGGTGTGGCTGCCGCTCCCGCACCTGCTCACCATTCCGTTCATCCTCTCCGACTGGTCCTGGCAGACCGGCTTTGGCGGCTCCTGGCCCTTCATGATTGCCTACGTCGCCGGGGTGATCGGCATCTTCCGGCTGGTTCGTGATGGGGTCGCGTGGGCCTCGGATAGGGAGCTCTCGGATGCCGCGCCTGCCTCTCACCAGCTATCTCGGGAGCGTCTCGCCCGCGAAAATACCGCGGAAAATAGGGTTTTCCCCGGTCTGGGAACTCGCCTGGCGCCCTGGTTCGCCGCCATCATCTTCGCCGCGAATCCCAACCTGCTCTATCTCCAGGCTACCGCCATGACCGAAAGCCTCTACCTGGCGCTGTTCATCTGGGCGGTGGTCTTTCTCGCCGACTTTGTACGCCACCGCTATTCGCCTGACGCAGCCCAGCATGCAAAGGCGGGAACTTCGCTGATGCATTGCGGCGTTTGCCTGGCTTTGAGCATGCTCACCCGCTATGACGGCTGGTTTGCCGCGGGCGTGTTCTGCGTCTTGGTATTCATTCTTCTTTTGCGCCCGCCTCACACCGCCGCGGACCCGCAGCCGCCCTCCAGCCTGCGCCGCGCTGTACTCATCTTCAGCGGGTTGGTGGTTATGGTTCCGGCGTTCTGGTTCGCCTACAACGCTGCGGTCTACGGCGATCCTCTGGACTTTGCGCGCGGGCCCTACTCCGCCCCCGGCATTGAGCAGCGCACCTCCCAACCTGGAGAAGCTCACCATCCCGGTTATCACCAACTGGGCACCGCGGCCAGTTACTTCATCAAATCTGCGGAACTCGATATAAGCGAAGGGCCGTTAGGGAGACCATGGATTGCCCTGGCCGCGCTGGGCGTTGTGCTCCTGTTGGTTTATTTCCGGCGCCTCGGTGCTTGGCTGCTCCTCCTGATCCCGCTCCCGTTCTATGCCTTGTCTATTGCGTACGGCGGCGTTCCCATCTTCATGCCTGTGTGGTGGCCGTTCTCTTTTTATAACCTTCGCTACGGATTGCAGCTCCTGCCCGCCTTCGCCGTGTTCCTTGCCGTCGGGCTTTACTGGGTGTTGCGACGCGTTCCCCAGTCCCGCTGGCGCGCTGCGGGCGCCGTTCTCGCCTTTGCTTTCGTCGCAGCCAGCTACGGCTTTGCCTGGCACGACCAGCCCATATGCCTGCAGGAAGCGGTCGCCAATGCCCGCACCCGCGTCGCATTTGAGCGCAGCCTGGCCGAGTACTTGCGCCTCCTGCCGCCCAATTCCACTCTGCTCATGTACATTGGCGGGCACGTAGGCGCGCTTCAGGATGCCGACGT
>Ga0075426_10000774_pt1 | contig 22276 bp, 17 predicted proteins | sample SoiMethybrSBSTD5_FD_75304 | JGI IMG/M metagenome (GOLD analysis project Ga0075426, IMG submission 75304) | Bulk soil microbial communities from a Populus tree surrounding site in Tennessee, USA - Soil MetaG P. TD hybrid SBSTD5 | ecosystem: Environmental > Terrestrial > Soil > Tree plantation...
GCCGGGCGTGAATAAATGGATGGCATTGCCATCGCGCTCGGCCTCGAAGAACTGCCAGACAGCTTTCACCTTCATGAACGGCGCGGCTTCCTGCTTGAGCTCCTCCACCATGTGGTAGAGTTCCAGCGCCTTCTCGTTATGCTCTGCCAGGTTTTTCTCGAAGTGACCCTTGTACCCCAGGTGCCGCCCATACAGCATGTGCGGGTTAATGTAGCTCCAGATCTCGGCCAGATGCGGCACATCGCGCACCTTGCGATCGAGGTACGGCGCGGGCGGAATCGGCAGATCGGTCCGAACCTTGCTGCTGCGGATTTCCGTCAGCGGAGCCTCGGGTTCCGCGGGACGCTCGAGTTCCACCGGCGGAACAACCTGCGTGTGCACGCGCAGAACAGCGTCGCGCTGGACCGGGTCCATGAGCTGGTTCATGAGCGACAGGCCGGTCATGGCGTCTTTGGCATAGCAGACGGCTTCGCCATAGGCCGGCGCAATTTTGTTGGTGGTGTATTTCTCGGAAAGCGCGGCGCCGCCCACCAGCAGTGGAATGCGAATCTGGTGCTCGCGCAGATCGCCCGCGGTGATCACCATCTGCTGGGCGCTCTTGACCAGCAGGCCCGATAAACCGATGGCGTCGGGCGAGTGCGCGCGGAAAGCCTCGATGAGCTTCTCCGGCGGCACTTTGATCCCCAGGTTGATCACTTTGTACCCGTTGTTACTGAGGATGATCTCGACCAGGTTCTTGCCGATATCGTGCACGTCGCCCTTTACCGTAGCGAGAATGATCTTGCCGCGATTCGAACTGTCGGCCTTCTCCATAAAGCCTTCCAGGTGATTCACCGCGGCCTTCATGGCCTCGGCCGATTGAAGCACCTCGGCGACGATCAGTTCGTTATTGTTGAACAGCCGCCCGACTTCCGACATGCCGGCCATCAGCGGGCCATTAATGATGTCGAGCGGGGCGGACCCTTCGGCCCGCTTGCGCTCCAGATCCTCGATCAGACCTTCTTTTGTTCCTTCGATGATGTAATTGGCCAGGCGCTCATCGAGCGGCAGCGCGGCGGCCTTGGCTTTGTCTTTCTTGACGGCGTGGCGGAAGAAGTCGGTAATGGCGGCGATGTGGAACTGGTTGATGGCGGCCTTCTGGTCGGGCGTCTGCTGGCGCCAGTCGTCCGGCGCAAGGCGCAGGATTTCATCGGGTGCATCCGCGGGAGGCGTATTGAAGAGCAGGTTTTCCGCGAGGCGCCGCTCTTCTTCAGGGAGCGATGCAAAACGCTCCAGTTTCTGTGCATTGACGATGGCGAGATCGAGGCCGGCCTTGGTGCAGTAATACAGAAAGACCGAATTGATCACCTCGCGCGCCGCCGCAGGCAGCCCGAACGAGATGTTCGAGATGCCGAGCACGGTCTTGACGTAAGGGATGTGCTCCTTGATCAGGCGCAGAGCTTCGATGGTCTCGACGGCGCCGCCGACATAGTTGGTGTCACCGGTGGCGCAAGGGAACACCAGCGGATCGATGATGATGTCCTCGGCCGGAATGCCGTATTTCTCCGTCAGGAGCCGGACGGAACGCTCTGCCACCGCAAGCTTGCGCTCGCGTGTGAAGGCCTGCGCCTGCTGCTTGTCTTCGTCGATGCAGCCCACGATCAGCGCCGCGCCGAAACTCCTGGCGATAGGGCATACGCGCTCGAACTTCTCTTCACCGTCTTCCAGGTTGATGGAGTTGATGAGGCTCTTGCCCTGGCAGTAAGTGAGGGCGTGCTCGATGGCGCGCGGATCGGTGGTGTCGATCATGATGGGCGCCTTGACGAGCCGGATCAGCCGCTCGTAGAACGGCTGGATATCCTTCATTTCGTCGCGATCGGTGGATTGCAGGCACACGTCGATGACGTGCGCGCCGTTTTTTACCTGCTGGCGCGCAATCTCCGCCGCCTGTTCCCATTTTTCTTCCGCAATGAGGTTCTTGAAGGCGCGCGATCCGATCACGTTGGTGCGCTCGCCCACGATGAGCGGGCGATTGCTGTCTTCCGCCTCCACCAGCTCGATACCGGAATAGTAAGCGCGGTGCGACCGGGCCTTCGGGACGCGCGGCTTCTTGCCGTCGGCCATCTGCGCGATAGCCCGGATGTGTGCGTCAGTGGTGCCGCAGCAGCCGCCGACCAGGTTCAGCCAGCCGTGCGCAACGAACTTCTCCAGTTGCGCGGCCAGGCTCTCGGGCGTCTCGTCGTATTTCAACTGCTCGTTCGGCAATCCTGCGTTGGGGTAACAGGAAACGCCGGTCGAAGCGAGCTCGCTGAGAGTCCGCAGATGGTCGGTCATGAACTCAGGCCCGGTGGCGCAGTTCAAGCCAACCGACAGCAGATCGGCATGCGCAATCGATGTCCAGAACGCTTCGGCGGGCTGGCCGGCCAGCATCGTGCCGGTAGCCTCGATAGTTCCTGAAACCATGATGGGAATATCGCGCCCCAACTCGCGCTTGAGTTGGGCGATGGCCAGCAGCCCGGCTTTAACCGCGCGCGTGTCGTTGCACGTCTCGAGCAGCAGGATATCCACGCCGCCCTCGACCAGAGCTTTTGCCTGATCGTAATAGGCGTCGCGGAGCTGCTCAAAAGTGATGGCGCCGCCGACCGAGATCACCTTGGTGGTCGGTCCCATCGAGCCTGCCACCCAGCGTGGCTTGGCAGCCGTGGAAAACTCGTCGGCGGCCTGCCGGGCGAGACGCGCCGCCTGAGAATTGAAATAGCCGGCCTGATCCTGAAGTCCGAACTCGCTCAGCACGATGCGGGTTCCGCCGAACGAGTTGGTCTCGATGATGTCCGAACCAGCTTTCAGGTATGCCCGGTGAACCGCCAGAACGGCTTCGGGACGCGACTTGACGAGGTACTCCACGCAGCCGTCAAGCGCCGGACCATCGGCGGCGGTGAGCTCCTCGCGGTGCAGCATGGTGCCCATCGCCCCGTCCAGCACGAGGATGCGTGTCTCGAGCGCGTCTTGGAGTGCCTGTAACCGTTCCTTTGGGTCGGTCATAGCGAAGCCGGAAATCTCTTTATTTTATCAGGTTGGCCCGGTTGGCCTGCTACCCGCGGCTTTGCGGCACCGTGTTGTATACTACCCTGCGACCGAAAGGCTCGAGGAGGGCACAATGCTCAAGACATCCCTACTTTGCCTGTTCCTGGCGACACTGCACGCGGAGACGGCTTCGCCGGATCAGATTCGTTCAGCCGCGACACGCGCCATCGCCATCGTCCAGCGCGGCGCAACGGGCTTCTATAAGTCGCAGGACTGCTTCTCGTGCCACGATCATGGCCTGCCGATGCTGGCGTTCCGAATGGCCCGCGAGCATGGAGTTACGGTAGACGAGACCGCAGCAAATCAGGTGGCCGCGAAGGGGCTGCTGGCGGGGCCCGACCTTTCGTCCATCGACCGAGCCGTGCAGGACATGATGATCGTCGATCCGGCACTATCAGATGGATGGGCGCTGATCGCCGCAGATGCCGCGGGCGTGCGGCCAGGCCTCGTGACCGCGGCGTATGCCCAGCGGGTGGCCAACTGGCAGCGGCCGGACGGGCACTGGCTCACAATAGATGACCGCCCGCCACAATCCTATAGCGTGTTTACGGCTACCGCGGTTGCATTGCGAGCCATGCAATTGTATATGCCGGCCCAGCTCGCCAACGAAACAAGCGAGCGTCTGGCGCGCGCCAAGACGTGGCTGCTCACTGCGGCGCCGCGCGACACCGAAGAGTACACGTTCCGGCTGGTTGGCCTGCATTGGGCCGGAGCATCCACCGACGAATGCCGCCGTGCCGCGCGGGACTTGATGGCCCTTCAGCGGCCCAACGGCGGATGGCCAGAACTTCCCCACATGCAGCCGGATGCTTATTCCACCGGCGAGGCGCTGGTCGCGCTGCATGAAGCGGGAGGAGTACCGGTCACCGATCCAGCCTGGCAGAAGGGGCTGCAATACCTGCTTTCGACCCAGGACGACCGTGGCGCATGGCACGTGCGCACACGGATGCTGTCGCCTGCCCAGGTGAGCCCGCCGTATTTCGAAACGGGCTTTCCGTACGGCCACGACCAGTTCCTCTCCACGGACGCAACGTGCTGGGCCGCCATGGCCTTGATGCTGGCGCTTCCCAAGACCGTGAGCCCGTCCGCCCCTTCGCCGCTTCCAGCCCTCGCGCCCAAGGGCCTGCAACCCTGGATGGAGACAGGGCTGTTCGGAACGGTACAGGAGCTGAAGGCGGATCTGGACAAGGGCCTCGATCCCAACAGCAAGACACCAGAGGGCACAACGCTCCTCATGCTGGCGGCACATGACGCAGAGAAAGTGAAGCTGCTGATCGACCGCGGCGCGGACGTGCGCGCCAAGGCCAAGTCCGGGTTCACGGCGTTGATGGTGGCAACCACCTACTTCGGAACTTCCAAATCTGTCAAGCTGTTGCTCGATCATGGCGCCGAAGCGCGGCCGGGCACAGGGGTGCTTTTTAACGCCTCGCCGCTATTCCTGGCGTCACTGGCGGGCGATGACGAAAATGTGGCCCTGCTGGCGGCCAAGGGAGCGGACGCGAATCGCTCGATGAATGTTGTCGGAATGTTTCCCACCAGTCCCTTGATCCAGGCGGTCGTGCAGGGTGACCATGGGGTGGTCGCGGCTCTGCTCGGCGCTGGAGCGGACGTCAAAGAAAAAGACCAGGACGGAATGACGGCGCTCCACTGGGCTGTGGTTGCTCATCGCATGGATGCGATGAAGATACTGCTGGCGCGAGGCGCGGACGTAAATGCGCTAGACCGTTTCGGCTACACGCCATTGCACTACGCCGCAACAATCGATCATGGCGACGCCGAGACGGCCACGGCGCTGCTGAAGGCGGGCGCCGATCCGAGCGTCAAGAACAAGGAAGGCAAGACGGCTTTGGAACAGGGCCGCGAGTATCCTCACATTCTTGCGGCGCTGGAGAAAGCGGAAACGAAACACTAAAACCAGCCGTTCTGTAAAGGGAGGACCACTCAACTGAAGATCAGCGGATCGCTGCCTGTAATTCCCACGCCCTTTTTCGACAATCGAATCGACTTTGACAGCCTGCTCAAACTTTTCGACCATCTGTTTCCGCAGCTGGACGGGTATACGCTGTGCGGGAGCACCGGCGAGGCGGCGTCGCTGACGATTGAGGAGCGCATCGAACTGATGCAGTTCGCGGCCCGGCACACGCCCGCGGGAAAGTCGATCGTGGTGGGGCTTACTCATACCAGCCTCGAAGAAATGCGGAAGCTGGTGCGCGCGGCCGTGGAACTGGGCATCCATGCCGGCCTGGTGCCCTGCCCATACTATTTCCCCAATTCCTTTCCGATGGTGCTCGAGTTTTTCCGCGCGCTCGACGGCCTATCGGAACTGGAGCTGGTGCTCTACGACAATCCGATTTTTACCAAGACTTGGCTGCGGGCGGAAGAACTGCTCAGACTGGTTGATGCGTGCCAGCATCTCAACGCGGTCAAGATGACGGATCACGACCTCAGCAAGATTCCCGAGCTGAAGCGTCACGGCGTGACGGTATTTTCTGGCGATGACGTGGTGGCGTTCCGCAGCCTGATGCTCGGTGCCGACGGCAGCATGATCATCGCGCCGTCCGTGTTTCCCGCGGCGTACCAGGAGACCGTGCGGCTGCTGGGCGAAGGAAAGACCACCGCGTCGCTGCGTGTGTTCTCCGACCGCATCCTGCCGTTCATCCATCTGTTCGGACTGGGAGACGAAGTGCAGAACACCAAGGCGCTTTTCCATCATCTGGGCATTTTCCGGTCGGGCGAAGTGCGTCCGCCGCTCCTGCCGTGCAGCCCAGAGCGGCTCCGCGAAGTCGTGCTGGCGTACGATCTGTGCAGATCGGGGGCGGGTGCATGAAGCTGAAAGACCGTGTGGCGGTGATCACGGGCTCGGGTTCCGGTATCGGCCGGGCCGCGGCCATTGAGTTTGCGCGCGAGGGCGCGAAGGTTGTGGTAGCGGATATCAACCTTGCGGGCGCGCGTGAGACCGTCGACCGCATCCGCCAAATGGGCGGCGAGTCGCATGCGGTCGAAACGGATGTGGCGAATCCGGAATCGGTGCGGAACCTGATACGCGAAACGCTGCGCGTTTTTACCAGAGTGAATGTTCTGTTCAATAATGCCGCCGTCCAAGTTAACAAGACCGTTGAAGATACAACGGTCGAGGAGTGGGACCGCGAGATTGCCGTGAACCTGGGCGGGGTTTTCCTGTGCTCGAAATTCTTCATGCCGCACTTGCGCGCGACCAAGGGCGCGATCGTGAACATGTCGTCGGTGAACGGTTTCTTCGTCGAGCCGATGTGTGCGGGATACTGCGCCACCAAGGCGGCGATCATCGGGCTGACCAAAGCCATGGCCATCGACCACGGCAAAGAAGGCATTCGCGTCAATTGCATTTGCCCCGGCTATATCGACGCTGGCCTCGCCGAAGGCTACTTCCAGGCACAGCCGGATCCCGCGGCGGCGCGCGCCTCGGCCGGTAAGCTGCACGCGCTGTGGCGCATCGGGCGGCCCGAGGAAGTAGGGCGGGTGGCGGTCTTTCTGGCGAGCGACGATGCCTCGTTCGTCACGGGGTCCGCGTACGTGGTGGATGGCGGATTCGGGTCAGGGCTGCCGCCGGGCAGTTAGCGCAGGCCGGCGGGCACCGCGACAGCGCTTACCAGGCGCGGGGCCGAGCCTGGATCCTGCGTGATCTCGATCTCGCGCGGTTCCTGGCGGCAATCGGGCAGCGGAGTGACCGAGTAATAATTTAGGCCATAGCGCAGGCTGCGATGGAGGCCCGCGACGCAGACACGGTCGCGCATGGGCGCCACGGCATTCCACAGAGGCCGCGCGGAGGCCAGGCGGTCAATCTCTGGAAAAGCGCGTAGCTCGATGGCGACGGCGCCCGCGGTGATAGAAACGGCCAGGAGAGCTACAGCGGCAGCACGCTGTCCGGCCGCATCCAGATACCACACTAGCGGACAAGCCAGCGCGGGTAGAAGCCACGTCCAGTGAAACGCTGGCGGAGTGGAGCGTGAGATACCGGCGGCCAGGGCATCCGGGAGAATGCCTGCAATCGGCCCGAGCAAAACCAGCAGGGCGGCCGTCACGACCAGGGTCCAGCGGGAGCGCTTTTGATCCGGCAGCGCAATTCCGGCCAGCGCGGCCAGCACTGGTACCAGCGGAAGTACATAGCCCGGCAGCTTGTTTCGTGCCGCGGAGAAGAACACCAGGCCGAATAGAGACAAAAACAACAGGAAGCGGCGCCGGACATCGGAATAAAGCGGCCGGCGCCCGATGGCGATCAAGACAGGAGTCCACGGGAATAATCCGGCGACGATCACAGGCAAGAAGAACCACCATGCCTGCCCGTGCGCTCGTTCCGGCGTGAAGAAGCGCCCTACCTGCTGTTGCCAGAAGAACTCTTCGAGAAACGGCTGTCCATTCCGGATGAAGCACAGCACGTACCAGGGCAGCGCGACGATTACGAACGCTCCGATGACGCGCGGATGAAACCAATCGAGCAAACGGCGGCGGCCTATCCAGACGAGCGGCACGGCAAGCACCAGAGGAACCAGGCCCTTGGCGAGTACAGCGAGGCCGAGCAGGGCGGCGGCCAGCGGCAGCCACCGGCGGTCTCCCCGCTCCAGCCAGCCTAGGGAAAGCAGCATGGCCGCGGCGAACGCCGCCGACACCGGCAGATCGGGCACGCCGATGTGGCTGTAACCTAGCCAGGCGGCAGAGGTTCCAAGGATAACGGTTGCGTAGCTGGCGGCCCGATCGCCAAACTCGCGCCGCAGTACCCAATAAAAGAAGATGAGGAACGCGACGCTCATGAGCGCCACCGGCAGCCGCGGCGCCAGGTCTTCGTTCAGGCCCAGGCGGAAGGCGGCCCCTTCCATCCAGTAGAGGAGCACCGGTTTTTCGAACCACGGCTGGCCCCACAGGCGCGGTGTGATCCAGTCGCCGGAGCGCGCCATTTCGCGGCTGACGGCGGCATAGCGCGGCTCATCGGCACTCAGCAGGCCGATGCCGTTAAGATTGAACAAATAGAGCAGATAGACCAGGGGGAGGGCGAGTAACAGGATTCGTGGCGGCGGGCGCAGCATCCGGTTTCATCGTAGGACAGGCGTTCCCGGCTGTCCATTTTTCTATAATGGATATAAGTGCTCCTCATAAGGCTTGTGGCCGTCGTTGGAATGTCGCTATTGCTGCGCGCCGACGTCCGCAACTGCGCCTGCGACATCGCCAAACCCGAGAGCATGGCCGCCCGCGAGTGCGGGCTGTGCCGCGAGGCGGAGAACCAGCCGGCGGACGCCGCTGTCTTCTTCCTGAAGGACAACAATCCGCGCAAGCCGAATCGTTGGCTGGCGCTGCCGCGCTCCCACGTCCACGAGCTGGCGATCATGACGCCGGAGGCGCGGCTCGCGCTGTGGAACGCAGCCATCGAGAAGGGCAAATCGCTGTGGGGCGATCAATGGGGCCTGGCGGTGAATGGGGACGAGCGGCGCACGCAATGCCATGCGCACATTCATATCGGCAAGCTGCTGGACGGCGTCGAGACGCCGAATTTCGTGGAAATCGGCGGCCCGGCCGGGATTCCCATTCCCACCGACGGCACGGGGTTCTGGGTGCATCCGGTGAGCGGCAGGCTGCACGTGCATACCGGTGAGCAGGTGACCGAATTCGTGTTAATGAGGTAGTGATGGAATTATTGGAAATCGCGAAACTCCCGACGGCGGAAAATTCAGCCATTCATCTGAACCCGCTGGACAACGTGGCCATAGCGCGCGTGCCGCTCTCCGCCGGAATGAAGCTGCGGGTGGATGGCGTGCCGATCGAAGTGCTTGACCCCGTCCCGGCGGGCCACAAGATCGCTGTGGCGCGGATTCAGGCGGGCGAGATGGTGCACCGCTACGGGCAAGCGATCGGCCGCGCCAAGCAAACAATCGAGCCAGGACGCCATGTCCACACGCACAACGTTTCCTACGAAGAGCTGGCGTTCGACTACCAGTTTCCGGAAGGCGAAGTGCCCTACCCCGCCCTGCCGAAGGATATCCCGACGTTCCGCGGCTACCTGCGCGAAGACGGCCGGGCCGGGACCCGCAATTACATAGCGGTGGTGGCGGCGAGCAATTGCGCGGCCCATACCGCCGAGCTCATCGCGGCCAGTTTTGATGACGAGCGGCTCCCGGCTAACGTGGACGGCGTGGTCGCATTCCCGCACGGCGAAGGCTGCGGCCACACCATCGGCCCGGATACCGAACAGCTCCAGCGGACGCTGGCGGGCGTGCTGGCGCATCCCAACGTCTCGGCGGCGATCATTCTTGGACTCGGATGCGAAGTGAACCAGATCGACCATTACCTCGGTCCGAATGCGCCGCGGAGCTCGCGGCTGGTGGGGATGACGCTGCAATCGAGCGGCGGTACTACAGGGGCGCTCGCGGCCGCACGGCGCGAGATTCACACCCTCATGGAGCAGGCATCTGCCGAGCAGCGCACGGACATTCCGGCTTCGAAGATCGTGCTCGGCCTGAACTGCGGCGGCTCGGATTCCTTTTCAGGGATTACGGCGAACCCGGCGCTCGGCATCTGCTGCGACATGCTGGCTTCGATCGGCGCGACGGCCGTGCTGGCGGAGACTACCGAGTGTTTCGGCGCCGAGCATCTGCTGATCCGGCGCGCACGCAACCGGCAGGTGGCCGAGAGATTCCTGGGCTTCATCAAAGCCTACAAGCAATACCTTACGCGCTTCGGCGGCAGCTTCGACGACAATCCATCCCCCGGAAACAAGGACGGCGGTTTGACCAACATTCTGGAAAAATCACTGGGCGCTGCGGCCAAGGCGGGCAGCACGCCGCTGATGGACGCCGTGGATTACGCCGAGCGCATCAATTCGCCCGGTTTCGTGTTCATGAATACCCCAGGTTACGACCCGGTGTCGCTGACTGGCCTCGCCGCCGGCGGCTGCAATCTGATCGCGTTTACGACGGGCCGCGGCAGCGCTATCGGCTTCCCTTCGATTCCGGTGGTCAAGATCGCAACCAACGGCAACACGTTCCGACGCATGCGCGACAACATGGATATCAACGCGGGCGTCATCGCGGAAGGCGAGAAAAGCATCGAGGCGGTGGGCCACGAGATCTTCGAGATGGTGCTGCGAGTGGCATCGGGCGAACGAACCTGCGCCGAGCGGTTGGGCCACAAAGAATTCGTGCCGTGGCGTATCGGGCCGGTGCTCTAGCAAGCCTCCGTTACAATAGAAAAAATGTCTCGAACCATCGCAATCGCATTTCTGGTGAGCGCCGCGCTGTGGTCGGCCGATAAGGCCCCGGTCCAAAAATCGGCCTTTGATAAGCCGACGCTCGAGGCCTATGTGCGCCACCTGTTCGTGTGGAGCCCGCAAATCAAGGTCGAGATCGGCGATCCCAAACCCGCGCCGGTTCCTGGTTTTTCAGAAGTGCAAGTGCATGCCTCGGCCGGAAACGCCAGCGCCGATGAGACGCTGTACGTCTCCAAAGACGGCCAGAAGATAATGCGCGGGAACTTTTTCGACGTGAATCAGAACCCATTCAAGAAGGAGCTCGACAAGCTGCATACCGATCTGCAGCCAAGCATGGGGACGCCTGGGGCTCCGGTGGTGGTGGTATTGTTCAGCGATTTCGAATGCCCGTATTGCAAGGAGGAGGCCAAGGCGCTGCGGTCTAATCTGCTCTCGACTTACCCCAAAGAGGTGCGCCTGTACTTCAAGGACATGCCGCTCCAACAGATTCATCCCTGGGCTTTGCCTGCCGCCATCGCGGGGCGCTGCATCTTCAAGCAGAATCCGGCGGCGTTCTGGGATTATCACGACTGGATCTATGAAGCGCAGAGCGATGTCACCGCCGATAATCTGAAATCCAAGATCATGGAATTCGTCAAGGGCCGGGAGATCGATCCGCTGCAGCTCGAACGCTGCATGGACACCAAGGGCACGCTCCCGGAAATCGAGAAGTCGATCGCGGAGGCCAAGGCGGTCGGCGTGGCCGGTACCCCCACGCTATTTGTCAATGGGCGCCTCTTGACCGGGCAACCCGCCAGTTGGGCCAATCTGCGCCAGGTGATCGACTACGAAATCGAATATCAAAAGACCGCCAAGAACGCCGGGGAAGATTGTGGCTGCGAAGTGAAGCTTCCCGGGCCCGCTCTCCACTAGGAAACTCATTCCATGCTCCATTTTCATCGCCTTTTTTTGCTCGCGTGCATTTTGCTCGCGGGGCTGGGTGCCGCGCCGGCGCCGACCATCGTCACGCCGACCATCGATCCGGACCGCTTTCTGAACCATATCAAGTACCTGGCTTCTCCGGAGATGCGCGGCCGCGCCACTGGGTCGCCCGAGCTCGAGAAGGCGGCCGACTATATCGCGCGCCAGTTTCGTGCCATCGGCCTGAAGCCGCTGGATGCCAATGGCTATTTTCAAGCCTTCCCGGTGACCACCAACGCCAGAATCGGCCACGACAACCACTTCGAGTTTGTGGAGGGCGGCAAGAAGATCAAGTTAGAAACTGGTGATGAATTTATTCCGTTCAACTTCTCGTCAAGCGGAAAGGCCGCGGCCGGGGTCGTGTTTGCCGGCTATGGAATCACGGCTCCGGAATACAACTACGACGACTACGCCGGGCTCGACGTGAAAAACAAGCTGGTTCTCATTCTGCGCCACGAGCCGCAGGAGTTCGACGAAAAAAGCGTGTTCGCCGGCAAAGTCTACACCGAACACGCGCAATTCTTCAGCAAGGCGACCAACGCCAAGATGCACGGCGCGCGCGGCGTGATTCTCATTAACGACATTTTCAATCACCGCAGCGAATCTGACGATCTGGAAAAATTCGGCCGTACCGTGGGACCCGCCGACGCCGGCATTCCGTTCGTGCAAATCAAGGCCGACGTGGCGGCACGCTGGATCGCCGATGCGGGCCAGAACCTGGATAACATCGCCGCCGCCATTGACAAGGATTTGAAGCCGCGCTCGTTCGCTCTACCGGAATCGATTCAGGTGCGCGAGAACGTAGACGTGGAGCGCGTGGTCAAGACCGTCCACAACGTGGCCGGCTATCTGCCGGGCGAAACGGACGAGTACGTGGTAATCGGCGCGCACTTCGATCATCTCGGCCTGGGCGAGCAGTTCTCCATGGCGCCATCGCAGGCCGGAACGACGGTGCATCCCGGCGCCGACGACAACGCCTCCGGAACATCCGGCGTCATCGAACTGGCGCGCTGGTTCTCGAGCCAGCCGAGACACAAACGCGGCATCCTGTTCGTGACGTTCGCCGGTGAGGAGCTGGGTCTGCTGGGATCGAGCTTCTACGTGAACCATCCGGAGCTGCCGCTCGACAAGGCGGTGGCCATGATGAATCTCGATATGATCGGCCGCGTGCGGGAAGGCAAGGTCTACATCGGCGGGATGGCTACGGGAAGCAATCTTCGAGCCACCCTCGACCCGCTCATTGCGCGCTATCCCATGCGCATCGATTACTCCGACACCACCGGATACGGTTCGAGCGATCACACCTCTTTCACCACCAAACAGGTGCCGGTGCTCTTCTTTTTTTCCGGACTGCATGGCGATTATCACAAGCCGAGCGATACCTGGGACAAAATCGATGCGCCCGATGCGGCCCAGCTGCTGGATCTAATCGCCGAGGTCGGAACCAGGCTCTGCGACGAAGCCGAACGGCCGCAGTTCGTGCGTGTGAAAGAGCCGGATAACCCGCACGCGGGCGCCATGGCCGGCTCGTCGACGTCGGGTTACGGTCCGGAGTTCGGCAGCGTGCCGGATTTCGCCGAGATTCCGAACGGAGTGCGCTTCGCCGACATCCGCGAAGGCACTCCGGCCGCCCAAGCTGGTCTCAAGCCGGGCGACATCCTGATCGAGTTCGACGGCAAACCGATCGGGAACCTTTACGACTTTACATACGCCCTGCGCAGCAAGAAACCCGGCGACCAGGTCACGGTGAAAGTGCTACGGGGAACCGAAACCGTGACTGCTTCGGTGCTGCTGCGCGCGCGGAAATAAAGCTTTTGCTCAGCCCGCCGATGCTTTATGTGAGGCTTTGTGCCTGAAGAGTCGACGAGTACACCAAACACCTTCGGCGACCGGGTGTGGGAGCTGCCACCCCTCATCCTCCACCCATTCAGTAACCAGGGCGGGCCGGGCCAGTTACTGGAAGGATCCAAGGCCGCTCTGATGCTGGCGGGACTGCTGCCGGGTGAGGGCGAAGACCAGGACGAGCTGAGAAAGAAGCTGTTGCTCAGCCGTTACGCCGAGTTCCGCATGCTCTACTTCGTGGGCAAAGACCTCATGCGATGGATCGGGCAGTGCGTGGAGCTTGTTGACCGTACCGGGGAGTTCGCCGGCATGAACATCCGGGAACAAAGTTTTGCGGCCTTGCTGGTCTATCACCCGCCGGCGCCCGTGCTCCAGAAATTGCGCGAATGGGGCGTGGCCAGCCCTCAATCGGTGTTTTCGCGTGCCCTGGGGATTGCAGCTCTGTTTCGTGAAGTGCCGCCGTCAGATGAGCTTACCGAGCATTTTCTGCTCCACTATTACACCTTTGCAGATCATCTTTTCGTTTGCGCCCAGGGCCTCATGAAGTTCGCTGAAATCAGCGCGTCGAACTTTAGTTTCGAACTCTACGCGTCCGGTGAATATACCCGCATGCTCGAAAAGCAGTGGGAATCGTAGCCGCCCTGCCTGCATTCCCCTAACGTCCCGGTATAATTAGCTCTATGGACTTTCCACGCCTTTTGCTGGTGCGCCAGAACTTTCCCGATCGCAGACTGCGCGACGTCCGCGCGGCGGCTACTAACGAGCTCGCACAGTCTCCCTTCGGCGGGCGTTTGCGGCCCGGAGCGCGCGTGGCTATTGGTGTGGGCAGCCGCGGCATCAGTAATATCGCCGCCATCGTGCGGTCCGTCGTGGATTTCTGGAAATCCAAGGGCGCGCGGCCGTTCCTGTTCCCGGCCATGGGGAGCCACGGCGCCGCCACCGCCGAGGGGCAAGCGGACGTGCTGGCCCATTACGGAATCATCGAAGAGACCATGGGATGTCCGGTAGTGAGTTCTCTCGACGTGGTTCCGCTGGGACCGACGCCCGACGGTATCGAGGCCTTCATGGACCGCAACGCCTTCGAGAGTGACGGTGTGATGCTGGTGGGCCGGGTGAAGTGGCACACCGACTTCGCCGGCAACATCGAAAGCGGCCTGTTCAAGATGATGGCCATCGGGCTGGGCAAGTTTGCCGGAGCGCAGCGCTATCACACCTACGCCTACAAGCTGGGCCTCGAGCACGTGATCCGCACCGTGGGGCGGCAGGTGCTGGCGTCGGGCAAGATCCTGGGCGGCCTGGCCATCCTGGAAGACGCTAACCACAACACTGCACAGGTGACGGCGGTGCCGGTGGAGGAAATGGAGCGGCGCGAGGAGGAATTGCTGCGCCTGGTGAAGTCGTGGATGGGCCGCATTCCGACCGATCTCGACGTCCTGATCCTGGACGAGATCGGCAAGAACATCAGCGGCGCCGGCATGGACACCAAGGTAGTAAACCGGGGCGTCCATGGACAATATAATCCCTGGCCGGATGCCCCGCGCATCGAGCGGATCTTCATACGCGGGTTGAGCGATCTCAGTTACGGAAATGGTGTGGGGCTGGGGATGGCGGACGTAGTTTCGGACCGCTTACTGGGCAGAATCGACTGGAACCCGACGCGCATCAATTCGCTGACGGCTTCGACTCCGGCGGCGATTCGGACGCCACTCCATTTCCCAACCGACCGCGAATGCGTGGAGCGGATTGCGCCGACGGTGGGAAAACACGATCTGCGGGAGGTGACCTATGGCTGGATTCGCAACTCCCTGGAGCTAGGTTTGCTGGCGATGAGCGAGAACCTTCGGCCGCAGATCGAGAAAAACCGAAATCTCGAGGTTCTGGGCGCGCCGCGCCCCATGGAATTCGAGGCCAGCGGAAATCTCATCGACATGTTGGTTCCGACGGGCGAAGCCATCGGCGTGCACTAACTGCTAGGGGTCGCGCCGAGCACCGAGGTCACTTTCGAGAAGATCGTGCTGATGCTGGCCGAAGGGCCGGGCAAAATGGCTCCCGCGGCGACGGCCACGAAGGCGGCCAGTAGCGCGTACTCGATCAGGTCCTGGCCGCGCGCGTCGCGACGCAGCCGTGCCCAAAGAACTCTGTATGGGTGGGGCTCTCTTAACCATTGCGTCAGCCGTTCCATTTTTCCTCCTCGGAGAACGTCCGGGTGGGGGCGAGCGTTTCGCTATCCCACCCGTCCGGTCGTCTGTTTAGCTGGCTGCCGCTGACGCCATTACCGAGCTGATCTTCGAAAAGACCGTGCTGATGCTGCTGGCGATGCTAGGCATGAGCGCGCCAGCGGCCACGGCCACAAAACCCGCCATAAGCGCGTACTCGATTAAATCCTGGCCCTTCTTATCTTTCCAGAGTTTCAGGGCAATTACTGCGTTGGTGATACGTTTCATGGGTTTCCTCTCTTCTCTCTGCTCCCGCTCACACGGGAACCTGTATAGTCCGAGGTTAACAGCGGGTGCGCTGGCGGGAAATCAGGTTTAGGGCTTAGAACGGCTCCGGAACTAACTGAGGCGATCGCGTAGATCCGGTAGCTTGCGTCCGTCTCCGACTGATAAGCCAGGTGGAACGAGCCGGGATGACCCTCGGTCAGCTCGCGCGTCAGCGTCTCCAGGTACGCGCCTTCCCGAAACGAGCGACTCGGCGTCGCCACCAGATAGCGCGCTCCATACCGCTCCGCCGCGCTCATCATGTCGCCAGCCGAACCGAGCGGCCGCGCGCCCCCTACATAGTGCAACTGATACGGGTCCTGCACGAAACCGCGCACGCTCTTGCGCCCGGTATACAGGTATAGGGCGGGATCGAGATTGCCCATGAGCACCGCATCGGGCGGCGTGTTGCGGTTGAGCCAGGCGAGCAGACCGGCCATCTCGTGCCAGTCATCCTCAGGCGCGTTAGGCACCGGCACCGCGCCCGTGCCGCGTGCCGCCGCCATAACCGCGAGCGTCCATGCCCCTTGCACCCCGCACAGCAACGCCACTGCCGCCAGCGCTACACGGGCCTGGCGAGCCGGAATCGGCAGCGCCCGGCAAAGCGCCCACGCGCCTTCGTACCCGTACATCAGCAGCAGCGGCAGTAGCGGCGCCAGGAAACGAGACGGCGGCCAAGCCCAGCAGACCACCAGCCCGCCATACAGCAATACCAGAATTTCGGTGGCTTGCGGACGCCACGACAGCCGTCGAATGAATCCCGCCGCTACAAGCGACCCGGCCAGGATCGCCACCGCGGATCCCCAGCCCGTGGCCCGCATGCCCATCAGCACCGCCGGCGCGAGCAGTACCGCCAGACAGTTTTGCGCCAGGATTCGGGCCTTTTCGGCGGCTCTGAAATGGGACAGGATATTCCAGTCCCCGTAGTTCGTCTGCGAGTAGTAGGCGTCATAGGAGGCCATGTCGGAACTCTGCCAGAGCTGCCAGACAATCCAGGGCGCGCAGATCGCCGCGCAGATCAGCACCATCACCAGGGCTTGACGGGGGCGATGGCGCACCAATAAAGTCATAGCGCCAGCTCCGATGACCGCGAATCCCGCGGTGCGGGTCAAAAAAGCCGCAGCTGCCAGAATCGCCGCGCCCGTCACAATCCCCCAACCGCGCCGGCCTCGCTCCATGCGGCTGAAAAGCACCAGCGCGCCGGTCGCGAGCGCCGCGAACAGGGTCTCGGAAAGCAACGCCGTCGCGAGAAATAGCACCCAGGGCGAGAGCGCCATCAAACCGGTGAGTGCGAGCGACACCGGTACGCGCCCGGTTTTCTCGCGCAGCAGACGGTAGCTGAACGCAACCCAAATCAGCCCACATCCCAGCGGAACAAGCTTCAGCCAGATCAGGTTTTGGGGGAACCGCGGGAACATCCTCCACACCACGGCGAGCAAGGCCGGAAACAGGAATGGATACTTGGTTTGCGGCATCTCGGACGGCAGGCTCACGATGCGATAGCCGCGCCCGGTGGCGAGCGCCTGGGCGGTAACGGCATAGATGCCGTCGTCGTGGAAGGTTCCCGCAGCGGGCGCGCGCAGGGCAATCGTGTACGCCCAGAGCAGCCCGCCACAAACGGCCGCGAGCGCCGCCGCCAACGCCGCCTTAAGCCAGCCGGACATGCTGAAATTTCGGTATCAAGGCGAAGGGTGTCCGCACTTTGGCGATGGCTTCTCCGCGCTGCTCGATATGCTGTTCCAGAACGTGTCCCCGGCCGGAGACCAGTCGCAAATACTCGATCCGGTCGGGATCGATGCCCATGATGCGGCAGCAGGTAGCATCTACAGCCGCCAGATCCGCTCCCATCACCAGGACGCCGCACTGGCGCGGGCGGCCCTGAACGGGCCCGTTGCCTTCCATCCCCACAATGCCATCGACGATGCCAAAACTCCGGGGGAAAATATGATGAAGTTCAGCCACTGAGCGATCGATTCCCAGCTGATGCAGGTGGTTCTTGGGCCAGCCGTAGAGCGCGCCCGGCACCACGCCGAACAGGTTCTTCATGGCGAGCGTGGCACCCGCCCAATGGTGCGTCTTCATCCGGGCAACGGAAACCACTAGGTCGGCGGCCAGCGCGGTGCGCGCCAGGTAGATTCCGCCGTCGAAGCCCGCGACACGCGCCACATCGTCGCGGTTGAGGTCGGTGAAGCGCGCGTCGAAGTTCCGGATGCCAGTGCGGTATCCTGCTTCTCCGGCGAGGTATAGGGCGTCCCGGCGGTGGCCTGGCCCTTCGCCGATCGTGACCTCCGATGCTCCCAGGCTCTCGAATAACTCGACCGCCGCCGCCAGAACGTCCACCTGCGTGTGGATTACCCCGCCGCGCTCGCATTCGACCAGGTTGGGCTTGAGCAGGACGCGCTTGCCTCGCACGTCCAGGCGGCAAGCCGCTGCGCCCCGGCGTAAGCAATCCAGCAAGTCCGCCTGATAGGAGGAGGCCCGTAGGATCGCCACCGCCGCCGTGCCGGGCGGTCCGGGTAACAAGCGGGGTCGCGTGCATGCCGCTGCCCCGGCGGCCGCGGCGATACCTCCGGCTTGCAGGAATTTGCGGCGCCCAATCAAGCGGCCATGACGCGATTCCATGAAATCGCCTCCACCGCCGCTACCAGGATGTCGCCGGTATCGCATGGGCCTGTGCTTACCGGCCGCACGCCGCGGTACTGCAACAAACAGGCCGCGAGCCAGGCGCGCGCCAGCGGGCTGGCACTCCCCTGCCACACCCGCTCGACGTGGGTCAGCGTGTCTCCCCACTCGACCAATGTGTGCCCGTCAAGCGCCATGAGAGCCAGTGCAGTCGTCTCGGGATAGGAAGGCAAGTCGGCGCCTAGTACCCTGCGGTTCCCGTAGTTCCAGCCCCCATCGCGGCACCGCCGCTCGAGCAGCATGCGTTTTCCTACATCAATGCGGTTTTCGAGACCGCCTTGCCTTACGTGCCTGGCCGCCCGGCTGAGGGCCATGAGCGCGTGCGCCGTCGGCTCGACCCATGACGAAGTCCCGGGCTCCCAGGGCCACCCGCCCAGCGCCGGATTGAACTCCACCGTCTCCGGACTCAGCCAATGCGCCAACCGGGATAGGGGCCGGGTCTCGGCGCCGGAGGAAGATACCAGCCAATCCACGCCGGAGCCAAAAGGCTCGTCCCAAATGCCGCGAGTGCAGTGCAGGGTCACTACGAGCGACGTCGCCCAGTGCGGGTCGCCGGCCAGCGCGCATCCCCGCCAGCCACCGCCCGCCGCTTGCCATGAGCGCACCAGACGCCATCCACGATCAAATGCCCGGCGGGCGCGCGGCTCGTCACCCAAGGCGAGCAGCGCGTACGCCGTCGGCTCGAGCCACGACTGCTTCCCGGCGAAGTAACCCCATCCACCATCGGGATTCTGGGCGGCCTCGAGCAGCGCGAGGCGCGATTCCACACAGTTCGGCATTCACCGCTAGCTTAAGGGCGCCCGGCGGAAGGGTCGATCCGGCGATAACACGAGAATGCGGGCCGCGTTCGCCTTATACCGGGGTACGGTTACCGCTGGCCGCGCACCAGCGTGAAATGGAGCGCTTCCTTCTGTTACCATCCAAGTTTCCACCGACTCATGAATCCTTCCGACTCTCCAGCCACGCTTCTCGATTTGCTGAACTCCGCTTCCGGGGCCAAACCAGCGCTCATCATCCCTGAAAGCAGTGCGTTCATCACCTACGATTCGCTGCGCCGCCAGGTTTTGAGCGCTGCCGGGGCGTTCGCCGGCGCGGGCATCGGGCAAGGCCAGCGCATCGCCATGGCCCTGCCCAACGGACCGGCGGTAATCGTCTCGTTTCTGGCTGCGTCGATAGCCGGAACCGCGGCGCCGCTCAACCCGGCCTATCGCTACGAGGAGTTCTGCTTCTATCTGGAGGACACCGGTGCGCGCCTGCTGGTGGTGCCGCCCGAAGGTGCGGAGGACGCGCGCCGCGCCGCAGCGGAGCGAAAAATCCCCATCGTCACCGTCGAAACCAGCGCTTCCGGAGAGGTCAGCATTTCCGGTGCCGGCACCGGGGCGATCCGGACTCCGGCGCCCGAAGACATCGCCCTAATTCTGCATACCAGCGGTTCGACGGGCCGGCCCAAGCGCGTGCCGCTCAAGCATCTGAACCTGGCGCTTTCGGCGCGCAATATCGTCGGCACATACGAACTTTCGTCCGACGACGTGTCGCTCTGCCTGATGCCACTGTTCCACGTTCATGGGCTGGTCGCGTCCACGCTCTCGACACTGCTCTCTGGTGGCACGGTGGTGGTTCCCGGCCGTTTCAACCCGCTGTCGTTCTGGCGCACGGTGCGGGAATCGGGCGTCACGTGGTACTCGGCCGTCCCCACTATCCATCAGCTCATTCTGGCGCGATCGGGATCGGGGACCAGGCCCGCGGGGGCGGAGTCGTTGCGTTTTATTCGCTCGTGCAGCGCGCCGCTGCCGGTCGAAATGGCGGAGAAACTGGAGGCGCTCACGGGCGTGCCGGTACTCGAAGCCTACGGCATGACCGAGGCGTCGCACCAGATGGCATCCAATCCGCTGCCGCCTGAAGCGCGCAAGCTCGGAACGGTCGGGAAGGCCACCGGCATCCGGATCGGCGTCATGACGGATAGAGGCGAACTGCTGCCGGCCGGTGGGAAGGGCGAGGTCGTGATCCAGGGACCCAGCGTGATCCGGGCCTACGAAAACAATCCCGAGGCCGACGCGAAATCGTTCGTCCACGGCTGGTTTCGCACTGGCGACGAAGGTGTCCTGGACGATGACGGCTACCTGCGGCTGACGGGGCGCATCAAGGAGCTGATTAACCGCGGAGGCGAAAAGATTGCTCCGCGCGAGATCGATGAAGTGCTGCTCACACACCCGGCTGTTTCGGAAGCGGTTTGTTTCGGCGTCCCACATTCCACCTGGGGCGAGGAGGTGGCGGCGGCGGTGGTGCTGCGCGAGCCCGCCACCGAGGCCGAGCTGATCGCATACTGCCGAGACCGGCTGGCGGACTTTAAGTGCCCGAAGAAGCTCTACATAGTTAAATCCATCCCGCGCACCGCGACCGGTAAAGTGCAGCGTCTCAACGTAGCGGCGGAGCTGGCGGGAGCGCGCGGATGAAATTTGCCGTAGCCGGCGCAGGCGCCATCGGAGCCTACATCGGGGCCAAGATGGCGCAGGCCGGATGCGACGTTACACTTTTTGCGCGCGGCGCTCACTGCCGGGCGATGCAGGAACGCGGCGTGCGCGTGACCGGCGCAGAAGGCGATTTCGAAGTTCGCCCGCGCGTGGTGGATGCGCTCGATGCCGCAGGGCCGGTGGATGTTGTTTTCCTGGCCGTCAAAGCTCACAGCCTGCCCGCGCTCGCCCCGCAATTGCCGGCGCTGTTCGGGCCGGAAACCACCGTAGTGAGCATGCAGAACGGCATTCCGTGGTGGTATTTCGAAGGCGGGGAACGATTGGACACGCTCGATCCGGGCGGCGCCATTGCGCGTGTGATCGAATCGCGGCGGGTCATCGGCTCGATCGTCTATCTTTCCACCGAAACCATCGAGCCCGGCGTCATCCGGCACATTCAGGGCAATCGCATCACCATCGGCGAGCCGGATGGATCGCGCAGCGAGCGCTGCCGCGCAATATCAGAAGCGCTGGTGAGTGCCGGCCTGCGCGCCCCCATCACTACTCACATCCGCCAGGAAATTTGGGTGAAGCTGCTGGGGAACATCGCTTTCAATCCAATTAGCGCGCTGACCGGCGCGACGCTGCGGACGATGGCGCGCGACCCGGACGTCTCGCCACTGGTGCGCGCCATCATGGCCGAAACCGAATGCGTGGCTCGCAAGGTGGGGATCGAGATACCTGTCACCATCGAGCAGCGTATCGCGGGAGCGGAAAAGGTGGGCGAGCACAAGACGTCGATGCTGCAGGATCTCGAAGCGGGGCGGCCGCTCGAACTCGAGGCCATTGCCGGCGCCGCGCTTGAAGTGGGCGAGCGCCTGGGCGTTGCCATGCCGCATACGCGCGCGGTCTACGCTTGCGCCAGGCTGCTCGAAAAGCAGCGCCGGGGCGCAAAGTGAAGAACCGCTGGGCGCAATTGGTAGCGTCGCTGGTGGCGATGATCATGATCGCCAACCTGCAGTACGCCTGGACGCTGTTTGTCGAGCCGATCCGCCAGGCCACGGGATGGAAACTTTCCGATATCCAGTGGGGCTTCACGCTCTTCATCGTTTTTGAAACGTGGGTGATGCCGCTCGAAGGATGGCTGATCGACCGCATGGGCCCACGCATATTCACCACCATTGCGGGCGTGCTGTGCGGGTTCGGGTGGTCGGGTCTGGCGTTCGCGACCGAACGCTGGCAGCTCTATGCATTCTACGCGCTGGCCGGGGTGGGCGCGGCGTTTGTCTACAGCGGCTCGATCGCCAGCGCGCTCAAATGGTTTCCCGACCGGCGTGGGCTCGCCGCCGGCATTATCGCCGCGGGCTTCGGTTCGGGAGCGGCGCTGTTTATTCCAGTGATCGCGGGGATGATTCACGCGCAAGGGTACCGGACAGCATTTGTCGTGACGGGAATCTTGCAGGGACTAGTGATTATTGCGGTGGCCCAAATGCTGCGGCATCCCGGACCTGAGTTTGCGGCGACGCACTCGGGCGCGGGACTGATCAGGCCGCGCGTCCGGCGCA
>Ga0075426_10000775_pt1 | contig 22270 bp, 15 predicted proteins | sample SoiMethybrSBSTD5_FD_75304 | JGI IMG/M metagenome (GOLD analysis project Ga0075426, IMG submission 75304) | Bulk soil microbial communities from a Populus tree surrounding site in Tennessee, USA - Soil MetaG P. TD hybrid SBSTD5 | ecosystem: Environmental > Terrestrial > Soil > Tree plantation...
CGCCGGTGAAGAACAAGGTGCCGGCGCCGGTCTACAAGATCGCCCTGCCCCCCGTGGTCGTGCCGAACGCGCAGAAGCCCTTCACCAAGGCGGATCTGTCCGACAAGGTGAAGCGCGGCTTCTATCTGGCCACGATCGCGCACTGCATGGAATGCCATTCACCCCTCGGCCCCAAAGGCCGTGACTTCACTCGGATGGGCGCCGGCGGTTTCGAGCTCAAGGGCCCATGGGGCGTCTCGACCTCCCGCAACATCACATCGAGCAAGAGCAAGGGCCTTGGCGCCTGGACTGACGCCGAGATCAAGCGCGCCATCACCCAGGGCATCTCCCGCGACGGCAGCAAGCTCAAGCCGCCGATGGGATACGAGTTCTACGCCCGGATGAAGCCGGACGACGTCGACGACCTCGTCGCCTATCTGCGCACGGTGCCGGCGATCGAATGAGCGGCTGAGGCGCGCTTCACCCTCCGGGGCCGGGAAGGGGCACCAGCCGTCAATCTCCCTTCAAATGCCACGCGCAGCCATTTATATGGTCGGGCAGGCTTTTTGGAGGATTCGCATGCCATTGCGCAGGCTCGCGCCGCTCACGCTGCTGCTCGCCCTTGCGGTCATGCCGGCTGCCGCCCAGGACGGCCGCGTCGTGCCGTCCTCGCCCGGCCAGCTGACCTTGTCCTACGCGCCGGTCGTCAAGCGCGTCACCCCGGCGGTGGTCAACGTCTACGCCGCCAAGGTGATCGAGAACCGCAACCCGCTGCTCGATGACCCCATCTTCCGCCGCTTCTTCGGCAGCCCCGGCGCGCCGCGCGAGCAGATCCAGCGCTCGCTCGGCTCCGGCGTCATCGTCGACCCTTCGGGCCTTGTCGTTACCAACAACCACGTGATCGAGGGCGCCGACCAGATCAAGGTCTCGCTCGCCGACAAGCGCGAATACGAGGCCGAGATCGTCCTCAAGGACGCACACTCGGATCTCGCCGTGCTGCGCATCGGCGATCGGCGCGAGCGCTTTCCGGCGATCGAGCTCGGCGATTCCGATGCGCTCCAGGTCGGAGACGTGGTGCTCGCCATCGGCAACCCGTTCGGCGTGGGCCAGACCGTCACCCACGGCATCGTGTCCGCAGTCGCTCGCACCCAGATCGGCATCACCGACTACCAGTTCTTCATCCAGACCGATGCCGCGATCAATCCGGGCAATTCCGGTGGCGCCCTGGTCGACATCGGCGGACATCTCGTCGGGATCAACACCGCCATCTTCTCCCGTTCGGGCGGTTCGCAGGGCATCGGATTCGCGATCCCTGTGAACATGGTGCGCGGCGTGATCGCCTCGGCGCAGGGCGGATCGCGCGTGGTCCGGCGACCCTGGCTCGGGGCCAAGCTGCAGGGCGTGACGTCGGAGATTGCCGAGGGGCTCGGCCTCAAGCGGCCGAGTGGCGCGCTCGTCGCGAGCGTCACGCCGAAGAGCCCAGCGGCCCGTGCCGGGCTCAAGACCGGCGACTTGATCGTCGCGGTCGACGGGCAGTCGGTCGACGATCCGAATGCATTCGACTACCGCTTCGCCACCAAGCCGCTCGGCGGAAAGGCCGAGGTCCACCTCATGCGCAGCGGCCGCGACATGCAGCTCGCCGTCGCGCTCGAGACCGCGCCGGAAAGTCCGCGCAACGAGGTCGTCATCCGCGCCCGCTCGCCGCTGCTCGGTGCGACCGTCGCCGATCTCTCGCCGGCGCTCGCCGACGAGCTGCGGCTCGACAGTTCGGCCGAGGGCGTCGTGGTGGTGGAACTGCCCGACGGCTCGGTCGCACAGAGTCTCGGCTTCCGCAAGGGCGACGTGGTGCGAAGCGTGAACGAGGCCGCGATCGCGACGACCGCCGACCTGCAGCGCGCGCTCTCTCGCCCGAGCCGGCTGTGGCGCCTCACCATCCTGCGTGGCGGCCAGGAGATCTCGGTGATGCTCGGGGGCTAGAGAGGACCGACGCATGAGCCCGCGTGCCGAGCGGGGAGGGACTCTTTTCACCGCCGCCGGCCTCGACCGCGATGCGCCGCGGCCGCTCGCAGACAGGCTGCGGCCCGCGACCCTCGCCGACGTGGTCGGCCAGGACCATCTACTCGGTCCCGACGGCGCGCTCACCCGCATGCTGGATACCCGCTCGCTCGGCTCGCTGGTGTTCTGGGGACCGCCCGGCACCGGCAAGACCACCGTGGCTCGGCTTCTTGCCGATGCGACCGATCTGCACTTCGAGCAACTCTCGGCCGTGTTTTCCGGCGTTGCGGACCTCAAGAAGGCGTTCGACGCAGCGCGCGCGCGGCGCGAGACCGGCAAGGGGACGCTTCTGTTCGTCGACGAGGTGCACCGTTTCAACCGCGCCCAGCAGGACTCCTTCCTGCCGGTGATGGAGGACGGCACCGTGGTGCTGGTGGGCGCCACCACTGAAAATCCTTCCTTCGAGCTCAATGCGGCGTTGCTGTCGCGCGCCCGCGTCCTCGTGTTCAAGCCGCTCGATTCGGCCGCAATCGAGAAGCTGCTCGCCCGCGCCGAGGCGATCGAGAACAAGACGCTGCCGCTCGACCGGGAGGCGCGCGCTGCCCTCATCCGCATGGCGGATGGCGACGGTCGCGCTGCGCTGACGCTCGCCGAGGAGGTCTGGCGCGCCGCACGCGCCGGCGAGGTGTTCGACGCCACCAAGCTGACCGAGATCGTGCAGCGGCGTGCTCCGATCTACGACAAGTCGCAGGACGGCCACTACAACCTGATCTCGGCCCTGCACAAGTCGGTGCGCGGCTCCGATCCGGATGCAGCGCTGTACTATCTATGCCGCATGTTCGATGCGGGCGAGGATCCGCTTTACATCGCGCGGCGGGTCGTGCGCATGGCAGTCGAAGACATCGGGCTCGCCGATCCGCAGGCGCTCGTCATCGCCAATGCCGCCAAAGACGCCTATGATTTTCTCGGCTCTCCCGAGGGAGAGCTCGCGATCGCCGAGGCGGTGATCTATGTCGCGACAGCGCCGAAATCGAACGCCGCCTATCGCGCATACGGGGCCGCGATGCGCACTGCCAAGCAGGCAGGCTCGCTCGTCCCGCCCAAGCACATCCTCAATTCGCCGACCAAGTTGATGCAGTCGGAGGGATACGGCGCCAACTACGACTACGACCACGACGCGCCCGACGCCTTCTCGGGCCAGGACTATTTCCCCGAAGCGCTCGGGCGCCAGCAATTCTACGACCCGCCGGAGCGCGGCTTCGAGCGCGAGATCCGCAAGCGGCTGGAGTATTGGGCCAAGCTCCGCAAGGAGCGGGGCGGCTGAAACGCCGCGCCGCGCCTGGGGTGGCGTTCACCTCAATGCAGCCAATCGTGCGGATTGCTGTTGAAGGTGGCCGTACCGTTGGTGACCATCACGGCAGCGTGCGGGTCCCAGTTTTCCTGGCCCCACTCGGCCGTATTGCTCGTCGCGTTCTGGCCCGCGATCGTGTGATCGCCGACCGTGACGCTGCCGATGTAGACATTGCGATCGTGTCCGTCGCCCAGGTGGCCATCCCACGCGTCGTCGATGAACTTCACCTGGATCTGGTGATCGGCGTTCGGATCGAAATTGCCGTTCAGGGTGATGTTCTGCCACTGGCCGTTTGCGTGGCTCGCCTGAATGTCCTGCGTTCCTCCGACCTGCTGGCCGTCGACGAAGACCTGGACCTCCGGGTCCCCGGCATAATGGTCGCCGGAGATATGCAAGCTGAGCGTCCCGGGGCCGCTTCCGCTATCCGGCGCAGGATGTGACGACGCCGCCTGTGATGATGGCGGTTGTGACGACGCCTGCTGTGACGACGCAGGCTGTGGCCCTGCGCTGCCGGTGCCGTAGACCGCGCTTCCATTGGTGACCATGACCGCGGCGTTTGGATCCCAGCTGTCGTTTCCATGCGACGCCGTGTTGCTGACCGTATTCGTTCCAGCGATCGTCTGTCCGCCCATCGTGACCGAGCCGACGTAGAGATTGCGGTCGTTGCCTTCGCCGAGCTGACCGTCCCAGGCATCGTTGACGAAGCGGACCTCGACGTTGTGCGCCGCCGTCGGGTCGAAGTTGCCCGCAACCGTGATGTCCTGCCATTGTGCCTGCGAGTGCACCGCCTGCACACTCTGGACGCCGCCGATCTGATGACCATCGACGAACACTTCGAATTGCGGGTCGCCAGCATAGTGATCGGCCGACATGTGCAGCGTCAGGGAGCCCTGGCCGGTGCCGGTCGCGGTCGTTCCGCCGCCCGTCGTTCCGTCAGCGGTCGCCGTTCCTGCAGCCGTCGTCGGTGCGCCGGCAGCGGCCGCGCCTGCAGTCGTCGTCGTTGCGCTGGCGTCGCCCGTCGAAGAGGAGAGAACGCCATAGCCGGCGGTTCCATTCGCCACCATCACCGCCGCGTGCGGGTCCCAGCTGTCGTATCCGTGCGACGCCGTATTGCTGGTCGTGTCTTGCCCCGCGATCGTGTGACTGCCGACCGTGACGCCGCCGACATAGAGATTGCGGTCATTACCCTCGCCCAGTTGGCCGTCCCAGGCGTCGTTGATGAATTGCACGTCCACATGATGAACGGTGTTCGGGTCGAAATTCCCCGACACGGTGATGTCCTGCCACTGGCCCTGCGAATGGATGGCCTGCACGTTGTGCGCGCCGCCGATCTGCTGACCGTCGACGAAGACCACGAACTGCGGATCGCCTGCATAGTGGTCCGCGGAGACGTGGACGGTGAGGCTCCCATCTGTGCCGTTGGCCGTCGGCGGCGCTGCGCTGCCCCCGCCGCTCGCCGGGACCGTTGTGGTGCTGCCGTCGCCCGTTGCGGCCGTGGTGCCGCCGCCGCTCGTTGCGGCGGGCGTGCTGCCTCCATCGCCTGTTGCGGCGCCGGTGGTGCCAACGCCCGTTGCCGCGGTGGTGGTGCCGCCGCTTGTTCCGGCGTTCGTCGTATTCGCCGCGGTCGCGCCGTGCAGGTCGGACGTATTGGCTCCGTCCGGCGACGATGTGTGGTCGAGCGCCACCGCCGTCGCGTTCGGATCGTTCGAATAGGCGCGGATGTAATCGATGTTGAGATGCTTGGGGTCGTTGGTCACGCTCGACCCCTTGTCCTGCATCGCGAGATCGGCGAGCAGGTACATGGCCTGGTGCATGTCGGCGGGCGTGTTCTGCTGCCCGGTCTCCTGGCCGTCGAAATAGAACGTGATGTGCTGCGGATCCCACGCCACGCCGATAGTGTGATAGCCGCTCGGCATTGTCGGCTGATCCGAGTACGTCTGCTGCCACGTCGGCGAGCCCGTCTGGTCGGTATGGACGTATTGATAAAGTCCGGATCCGCCGTAGGTCTCGAAGGCATCCACCTCGGGCGGCCACGCCTGCGATGTCGGCAGCATCCAGAACGCCGGCCACACGCCCGTATCGTTCGGCAGCTCGGCCCGCATTTCGAAATAGCCGTATTGCTGCGAGAAATTCCCCTGCGTGCTGATGAGGCCGGAGGCCCACTGGCCGGGTCCCACCACCGAGGAATCGGCACGCACCGCCGTGATGTCGAGCGCTCCGTTCTGCAGACTGAATGGATTGACGCCGGAGCTCGGGTCGACGAAGGCGGAATCCCCAAATCCGATGTCCGCCGTCGAGCTCATGCGAGAGCCGGGCCGGATGTCTCGCCAGGCCGTCCCATCGCCGTTCTGCGAGATACTGAGTGAGTTGAATTCGTCGTCGAAGGTAAGCTTGTATCCCGTCAAGTCGAGCATGTGATCCCCTCCCGCTGCCCGGCAACTTCAAACGATCAAGTTTTACGAATATGGCGCAATGAAGTCTCCGAAGACTGCAATGGCGTTTCGATTTGGCACTGCATCGACATGAAATGATTTTTGCTTCGCGTTGAGATTCGAATTTCACGGAATGACCGCATTTATGGTTTTGCTAGCGACATTCATCGCAGGCACAAGCGGCCAAGGCGATCGCGGGGGAAGTCAGCGTTAATGTGACATGGGGCGCGCCCGGTCGGCGCGGGCGTGGAATCGTGTTTACTTCGATCGATGGAAGACAAGACATCAGGGCGCATCGCATGCGCCGCCTGGCGACGCAGCGCCTGACGGAAGGCGAAGCGGTCGAAATCGAGACCGCCATCGCGGATCTGCTGGCACGGGAATCACGCCGTATTCGCAAGCGCTCGCATGTCGATCATTTCCGCGAACGCATTGCCGGATTGTTCGTCGCAGGAGCGGAACGGCTCGGCTCGCCCGGTGACAACGTCGTTCCTTTCCGAAGTGCCGTGACGACCGCGCGACGCGTCGCCGAACAGGTCGCAGCCCGCGCGAACAGCGCAGTGGAATTCCTCGCCGAGACATGGGACCGGAGCGCCAACACGGCCTCCGGTGCTCAAGCACCGATCGCCGATGCTCACGTGCGCGGCGCCCTCGCCGAGTGCAAGCGCGCGTTCTGGAGCGTCGCCGCGTTTTCCGCGGTGGTGAACCTGCTGATGCTCGCCGGGCCGCTTTACATGCTGCAGGTCTACGACCGCGTACTCTCGAGCCGCAGCGTTCCGACCCTGGTGGCGCTCTCGCTGTTTCTCGTCCTGGCCTTCGCATTCCAGGGCGCGCTGGACATCGTTCGCACGCGCGTGGTCATTCGATCAGCCCTGCTGCTCGACGAGCATCTCGGAACCACGGTGCATCGGGCGGTGATGCGGGTGGCGCTTCACACGCGGCGCGCTGCGGAGGCGGTGCAGCCGGTGCGCGATCTCGATCAGATCCGCGCTTTTCTGACCGGCGCCGGGCCGATTGCCATCGTCGATCTGCCGTGGATGCCGGTGTTCTTGATCCTGTGCTTCCTCGTCCATCCATTGCTCGGGACGCTGGCGTTCATCGGCGGCATTGCCCTGTTCACGCTGACGGTCCTGACCGAACGCGCGAGCCGTGCCTGCGCCCGCGCCGTCTCTCAGGACGGCGGGGTGCGCGCGGCGATGCTCGAAGCGGATCGGCGCAACAGCGAGACGATTGCAGCAATGGGCATGGCGCCGGCGCTCACCGCGCGCTGGCAGCAGCTTAATGCCCGCTACCTCGGAGCGACCGCGCGATCGAACGATGTGGTGACGGCATATGGAAGCGTGTCAAAGATGGTGCGGCTTCTGCTTCAGTCTGTCATGCTCGGTCTGGGCGCATACCTCGTGATCCGAGACGAGCTGAGCAGTGGCGGCATGATCGCTTCCTCGATCATGATGACTCGGGCCCTCGCCCCGATCGAGACCGCGATCGCCAATTGGCGCGGATTTGTCGCCGCGCGTGCGAGCATCCGGCGTCTCACCGATCTCCTTGACGCCCTCCGGACGCGCCGCACGCCCACGACCCTCCCGCGGCCAACGCGCCGGCTCGAGGTCGACCGTCTGGTCGTCGCCGCGCCCGGAGGCGAGAAGGCCATTCTCGGCAACATCCACTTCAGCGTAACGGCGGGCGAGGCCCTCGGCATTCTCGGGCCGAGCGGCACGGGCAAGACGTCGCTGGTGCGGACGCTGCTCGGCATCTGGCCGGCGGCGCGGGGCAGCGTCCGGCTCGACGGCGCGGCGATCGATCAATGGGATCCGGACATTCGCGGACAGCATATCGGTTATGTGTCGCAGAGCGTCGAGCTGTTCGACGGAACGGTCGCCGAGAACATCGCCCGCATGGATCCGAACGCGGACAACGCCGCAGTGCTGCGGGCCGCGCAGGCGGCCGGCGCGCACGACATGATCCTGCGGCTGCCGCAGGGCTACGACACCTCCATCGGCGAGATGGGGGCCGTGCTGTCCGGCGGTCAGCGGCAACGCATTGCGCTCGCACGCGCGCTGTACGGCGATCCATTCTTGCTCGTTCTCGACGAAGCCAATGCCAATCTCGATCGCGCCGGAGACGCCGCCCTGCAGGAGGCGATCCATGACCTGAAGGCGAGGGGTGCGATCGTGCTCATGATCGCGCATCACCCGTCCGCGTTTTCGGCCTGCGACAAGATCCTGCTGCTGGGCAACAGGACGCAGCAGGCTTTCGGACCACGCGACGAGGTCTGGCGCGCGCTTGCAGCCCGCCACCCGGCGCCGGGCGCCGGCGGTCTCAAGGTCGTCAGCGAAACGGGTGTCGACCGATGAGCCCGCACGGCGGTCACGCGCGCCTGGCGATCCGCAAGCTCAACGTCATCGGTTTCGGGCTTGTGGTGCTGTTTGTGTGCGGCTTCGGCAGCTGGGCCTCGATGAGCGAGCTGGCCGGCGCGGTCATTGCGCCTGGAAGCCTGGTCGTCGATTCAAGCGTGAAGAAGATCCAGCATCCGTCCGGCGGCGTGGTGAGCGACATCCTGGTGCGCGACGGCGACGTCGTGCAGGAGGGGCAGGTTCTTATTCGCCTGGACGCGACGGTCACCGGCGCGACCGTCGGAGCCGTGCAGTCGCAGCTGGATGAGCTCATGGCCCGCGAGGCGCGGCTGCTTGCCGAGCGCGACGGCGCCACGGCCATCAGCTTTCCCGAGGCGCTGATCAAGCGCCAGAAGGAGCCCTCGGTGGCGAGCGCGATCATGGGGGAGAAGAAGCTTTTCGATTCCCGCTCCGCCGCCCGGAACGGCCAACGATCTCAGCTGCAGGAGCGTGTCTCCCAGACCAAGGAGGAAATCCGTGGGCTCACTGCCCAGCAGGAGAGCAAGGACAGCGAGATCAGCTATATCGGCGAGGAACTGTCGGGCGTCACGCAGCTCTACAAGCAGAAGCTCGTCTCCATAACGCGCTATACCCAGCTGCAACGCGACCAGGCCAAGCTGCAGGGGGACCGCGGCCAGCTCATTGCCGACATAGCGCGCGCGCGCGGCAAGGTCAGCGAGATCGAGCTCCAGATCATCCAGCTCGATCAGGACTCCCGCACCGAGGTTCTCAAGGACCTGCGGGAGACCCAGGGCAAGATCGCCGAGCTCAACGAGCGGATCACCGCGGCCGAGGATCAGCTCAACCGGATCGAGATCCGTGCCCCGCAGAGCGGCACCGTGCACCAGCTGGGCGTGCACACCGTCGGCGGCGTGATCCGCGCCGGCGAGACCATCATGGAGATCGTCCCGCGCGGCGATCAGCTCGTGGTCGAGGCCAAGGTGCCGCCGAGCGACATCGACCAGGTCGCGACCGGGCAGCATGCGGAGGTGCGCATCAAGGCCGGCAACGCGCGCACCATGCCCGAGCTTCAAGGCGTCCTGACCCTCGTCTCAGCCGATCTCACCCGCGAGATGCAAGCGGGTTCGCCGACGGGGCAAGCCTATTATCTCGTTCGGATCGTGCTTCCGTCGGAGCAGGTGCGGCGCTTGGGCGGATTCCACCTCATGCCCGGAATGCCGGCGGAAGCCTTCGTGCAGACACAGACGCGGACGCCGCTGTCCTATCTGCTCAAGCCGCTGCGCGAGCAGATGGCACGCGCGTTTCGGGAACGATAGACCCGCGTCCCGGGCCTTTCGGGTGGGCATCGGCCGTCATCTCGGGGGAGCGCGGACACGGCCCGAATTCCATCCATAGTGCGCCGAGCCCCAGGATCGTCCGGCGTCCTTGTCGAGGCCGAGCCCTTATGCGACTGATGCGGCCGGCGGCGCTTGGCCGCCTGGACGATCGCGGCAGGAACCATGGTGACGCGCAAAGGCGGACCCCGGCAGCCCGGCGGCGGGCGGCACACGCCAGGCCCGCGACACCAGCAGCGTTCGCGGCGCGGGGACGCATCGCGCGGCGGCCGTCGTGCGGGACCGGCGTCGTTTGACAGACCATTGCGCCGCGCCGCGCCGGATGAGCCGCCCGAGCGCGAGCGCTCCACCCCTGCGCCGGCTCCGTTGCCGACGGCCGTTCAGACGGTTGCGGTGACCCCGGACGAATCCGGCATGCGCGTCGACCGTTTCCTCGAGGCGCGATTTCCGGGCCTGAGCTTCTCCCACATTCAGCGCGTCATCCGCAAAGGCGAGCTGCGGGTGAACGGCAAGCGTGTGGATGCCAAGGATCGGCTGCAGGCCGGTCAGGCGGTGCGCGTTCCGCCCCTCAAGCTCGACGCACCGAAGCCGCGCGGACCGGCATCGGAGGCCGACGAGAAGACGCGCGCGTTCCTGCGCTCCATCACGCTCTACGAAGATGCCGACGTCCTGGTGCTCAACAAGCCCATGGGCCTCGCGGTGCAGGGCGGATCGGGCATGACGCGGCACGTCGACGGCATGCTCGAAGTGCTGCGCGACCGGGAAGGCCAGCGACCGCGGCTCGTTCACCGGCTCGACCGCGACACCGCCGGCTGTCTTCTGGTCGCCAAGAACCGTTTCTCGGCATCGGCCTTGGCCAAGACCTTCCGCAGCCGTTCTGCGCGAAAGATCTACTGGGCGCTCGTCGCCGGCGTGCCGCGTCCGCGCCAGGGGCGCGTCTCGACCTTCCTCGCCAAGGAGGAGCGCGAGGAGGAAAGCTTCATGCGCATCGCGCAGCACGGCGAGGAAGGGGCGAGCCACGCCGTCACCTATTACGCCGTCGTCGACACCGCGGGCTCGAAGCTCGCTTGGCTTTCGCTCAAGCCGGTGACGGGACGCACCCATCAGCTGCGCGCCCATATGGCGCATATCGGCCATCCGATCGTCGGCGATCCGAAGTATTTCTCCAAGGAGAATTGGGAGCTGCCGGGCGGGTTGCAGAACCGCCTGCATCTGCTCGCGCGCCGCATCGCGGTGCCGCATCCGCGCGGCGGCGTCATCGACGTCACCGCGCCGTTGCCGCCGCATATGCAGCAGTCGTGGAATCTGCTCGGCCTGGACGCGGGCCGGTACGATCCGATCGTCGAATCCCCGGAGGAATAACCGTCACCCGGGCTCGGCCGCCCGCTCATAGGCTGCCCGGCACCAGTCCGGCTCGCGGTGCGAGAAGCGCCAGCATCCCGGTATTCCTCGGATCGATCGCCTCAACGCCGCGATGGGGCATGGCGCCTCCGGTGGGCTGGCCCGGGATACGCCACCCCGGGCCTGCCCGGTCGCGCCGTTCTTGCGCGCCCAGAACTACGAGGTACCAACCGGTCCTCGCCCGGCGGTTGAAAAATACCGTTCCGTGGCGGGTTGTCCGTCACAATTAGCCGTGTGCCAACCATGCAGGCATTGTCGGAAGGTATGCGCCCCTCTCGCCACAATTACGGCCACAACTCGGGCGATGTCGACGCCAGCAGGGCTCCGACGTCCTTACGGACGGCGGCAATTGGTAAAGACCAGGTCGGGCAGGGGAGGTCTGGTCTCGATCAGCGATGGTATGATTTGCGCGGTGATGCGGCTGCCGAGCCGCAGCACGGCGCGGGCGCGTGACCTCGCTTGCCGGAAAGGGGTCGCGTTATCGTGCGGCCGGCCGATGCAGGCCACGGGATGCTGTAGAGGAGAGTAATGTGAAAAAGTCCGTCCACTATGTGCTTGCCGCGATCGCGGCCGTGGTCGCCGGCGTCACCGCCGCGCTGTTCCTGCTGCCCGCAAGCGCGCTCGATTATCCGTCGCGTCCGATCACCATGATCGTTCCGTATCCGGCCGGCGGCCCCAGCGACGTCGTCGCCCGCATCGTTGCGGACGGGATGAGCAAGCGTCTCGGTCAGTCCATCGTGATCGAGAATGTCGGCGGTGCGGGTGGCACGCTCGGCACGGCCCGTGCGGCGGCTGCAGCGCCGGACGGCTACACGCTTCTCGGTGCCAGCATGGGCTCGCACGTCGCGGCTCCGGCGTTCTACCCGAACTTGCGATACGACTCGACCAGGGATTTCCAGCCGATCGGCCTGACGTCGCATGCTCCCGCGGCGATCGTCGCCCGCAAGGATTTCCCCGCTAAGGACCTCAAGGAGTTCATCGCCTATATCAAGAAGAACGGCGACACGGTGAAGCAGGCGCATGGCGGCATCGGCTCCTCGTCGCACATGGCCTGTCTGATGTTCAACTCCGAGCTCGGCCTCAACCCGCGCTTGATCGCCTATCGCGGCACCGGGCCGGCCCTCAACGATCTTCTCGGCGGCCATGTCGATTTCTTCTGCGAGCAGGTGGTCAGCGTTGCGGCCGCCGTGCAGGGCGGGACGATCAAGGCCTACGGCGTCTCGTCCGACAAGCCCGTGCCGTCTTTGCCGGGCGTGCCCGCCGCGAAGGACGCCGGCGCGCCGTCCTACCAGATGAGCATCTGGAGCGCGGTGTTCGCGCCCAAGGGCACGCCGGCTCCGGTCGTCGCCCGGCTGAACCAGGCGCTCAATGAGGCGCTCGACGATCCGACCGTGCGCAACCGTCTGGTCGAGCTCGGCGGACGCGTGCCGGGCAAGGAGGAGCGCGGTCCGGCCAATCTCGCCAAGCTGCTCAAGTCCGAGATCGCGCGCTGGGCGCCGATCCTCAAGTCGGCGGCCGCGCTGACCAACTGAGGCATCATTCATGGTCATGACCCAAACCCGGGGCCGCGCGCCGTCGGCGACCGGTTCGGAGAAGTTGCGCGTCGCCGTCATCGGCATGGGCTGGTGGTCCGACGTGCTGGCGGACGCCATCAAGCGCTCGAGCAAGCTCGAGATCGCCGCCTGCTATACGCGCTCGGACGACAAGCGCGCGGCGTTCGCCACCAAGTACGGCTGCCGGGCAGTGGCGACGTACGACGAAATCCTGCACGATCCTGCGATCGAGGCGGTGATCAACACGACGCCCAATGGCGTGCATCTCGAGACCACCCGCGCGGCCGCAGCGGCCGGCAAGCACGTCTTCCTCGACAAGCCGATCGCCAATACGGTCGCCGAAGGACAGGCCATCGCACAGGCCTGCAGCGATGCGGGCGTCGTGCTTTCGCTCGGCTACCAGCGCCGGCGCGAGGAGCACTTCCGCTGGATCAAGGGCGAGATCGATGCCGGCCGGTTTGGCCGGCTGGTGCAGGCGGAGGCCAACATCAGCCGCGACCGGCTGGGCAAGATCGATCTCTCCTCTTGGCGCTATCAGGCTGTCGGCATGCCGGGCGGCGTGATGCTGCAGATCGGCATCCACTATGTCGACGTGCTGGAAATGCTGATGGGCAAGGTCGTACGCGTGTCCGGGCGCTCGGCGCAGCTCGTGCTGCCGGGCGACAACCCCGACGTCGCCAATCTGATCCTGGAGCACGAGAACGGCGCGCTGTCGAACCTCACCGCCTCGTATGCATCGGCCTCCGAGTACTACATGATGAACATCTACGGAAAGGAAGCCAGCGCCTACTACGACCTCTTTTCCGGCCTGCGGGTCCTGCGCCGCGGCGAGACCTCGGCGAAGCCGGTCAAGGTTGCGGCGAACGACACCATCCGGGAGGAACTGGAAGAGTTCGTTCATTGCATCCGGAGCGGCACCGCGCCCGAGACCGACGGCTGGTGGGCAGCGCGCAATCTTGCGGTGATCAAGGCAGGCGTCCGCAGCGCACGCGAGGGCCGCGCCGTTGCGGTCGACGAGATCCTCGCAAGCGGCGAATAGCGGTCGAGCGGCCGTCCTCTTACGAGCTCTGTGCGCGCAAGTCGGCTCTGGCCGGCTTGCGCTTCGCCATTCCAATCCCGTCATCGCAAAACCGGGGCGCCAAACGCCTCTGCGGCGCTGATTCCGAATCGGCGCAACCTGCGCTAGCCTCCTTTGCGCACGGCATCCGCCGGATGCCGGATTGGCCGGGAGGGATCGATGTCGATCGAACTCAAATTGCGCGTCTGGTCCGTCGCGCTTGCGTTCGTGCAATGCCTGGTCGCCGTGACCGGCGCGTACCTGCAGGTCGGGTTGCCGACCCTGGCAGGCAACCGGGAAAAGATGCCGGCGATGATCGGCTGGGCCGGGCGCGCGGAGCGCGCTCACCGCAACATGCTGCAGAGCCTTGTGCTCTTCACCGCCCTGGTGCTGGTCGCGCATGCGGCGGGCCGGCTCAACGGCACGACCGCGCTCGGCGCGCAGCTCTTCTTTTGGGCGCGACTCGCCTATGCCGGCGTCTACCTGGCCGGGCTGCCATGGATCAGAACGGGAGTGTGGGGCGTGTCCGTGCTCGGTCTGGCGCTGATCTTCGTCCAGCTGATCTAGATATCGGGAGGTTGGTTCGGAACTCGCCCTGGAGTTGCCCGGTCCGAGGGAACCATGCGTCCATGCTATCGGTTTTCCACACTGCAACTCTGGTGACGTAGCGTATCGAACCACAGGGCGCCGCGCTCGCGAGGAGCTGCCAGCGAGCGAGACGGCGCATGGACGCGAAGACAAGAGAACGAGCCGACACGCCCCTGCGGGCTGAGCGCGGTGAGCCCCAGGATCGGCGCGACGAGGTCCGGCCGGAAAAGCCGGCGGATCAGCCCCGCGCTTTGCTGCGCGACCGTCTGCGCCGGCATCCTTATGCGGTGGTCGGCGCGGTCGTCGTGATCCTGCTTGTGCTGGCGGCGGTGCTCGCCTGGTGGCTGAACGCGCGCAATTATGAATCGACCGACGACGCCTTCATCGACGCCCGCACGGTCACCATCGCGTCGCAGCTCACCGGCACCATCGTCGCGGTGCCGGTGACCGACAACCAAGAGGTGCCGGCCGGCGCCACGCTGGTCGAGATCGACCCGCGCGACTATGCCAATGCGCTGGCCCAGGCCAAGGGGCAGGTCGAGCAGGCCGCCGCTGCAATCGCCAATCTCGATGCTCAGATCGAGGCGCAGAACGCCCGCATCGACGCGGCGAAGAAGCAGGTTGAGCAGGCGCAGGCCGCGCTCACCTTCTCGCAGCAGGAGGCCGCGCGCGCCCAGGATCTGCTCAGCCGCGGCGCCGGCACGCAACAGCAGGCGCAGCAGACCGCATCCGATCTGCGCCAGAAGGACGCCGCGCTGTTGAGCGCGAAGGCCAATGAGGTCGCGGCGGAAAAGCAGATCGCCATCCTCCAGGCCCAGAAGCAGAGCGCGCAGGCTCAGCTCGAGCAGGCGAATGCGAGCCGCGACCAGGCGCAGACCAACCTGGCGCGCACCCAGATCACCGCGCCGGAGAACGGCCGGGTGACGAAACTGTCCGCCGCGATCGGCGAGCTCGCGCAGCCCGGCCAGGCGCTGATGGTATTCGTGCCGACCCGCGTCTGGGTCACCGCGAACTTCAAGGAGACCCAGCTCGACCAGATGCATCCGGGGCAACCGGTCGACATCACGGTCGATGCCTATCCGGGCCGCGTTCTGCACGGACACGTCGACAGCATTCAGGCCGGCAGTGGCGCTGCCTTCAGCCTGCTGCCGCCGGAGAACGCGACCGGCAACTTCGTCAAGGTCGTGCAACGTGTGCCGGTGAAGATCGTGTTCGACGGCGATCCGGGCGTCTATCTCGGCCCCGGCATGTCGGTGGTGCCGACCGTCAAGGTCCGCTGAGCATGGCGGACGCGCACGACGTCAGGCCCAATGACCTCAGTCGCTCGGCGGCTGGCGACCGCAATCCCTGGCTGGTCGCGGTGGTGATCTCGATCGCCACCTTCATGCAGGTGCTCGACACCTCGATCGCCAACGTGGCGCTGCGCAACATTGCGGGCAGCCTTGCGGCCGGTATCGACGAGAGCACCTGGATCATCACCAGCTATCTGGTGGCGAGCGCCGTGGTGCTGCCGATCAGCGGCTGGCTCTCCGGCGTGATCGGGCGCAAGCGCTTCTACATGCTCTGTGTCGCGACCTTCACGATCGCCTCCATCCTGTGCGCCTTCGCGTCCAGCCTCGGCGTCCTGATCATCTTTCGCGTCCTGCAGGGGCTCGGCGGCGGCGGCATGGCGCCGAGCGAGCAGGCGATGCTGGCCGATACCTTTCCGGCCAATCGCCGTGCCCAGGCGTTCGCGCTTTACGGCATTGCGGTGATCGTCGCGCCGACCGTCGGCCCAGCGCTCGGCGGCTGGCTCACCGACAATTATTCCTGGCACTGGATCTTCCTGATCAACGGGCCGATCGGAGTGATCTCGCTGATGCTCGTGCAATGGCTGGTCACCGAGCCCGACGTGCTCGAGCGCGAGCGCCGCGACCGGCTCGCCCACGGTCTGAAGGTGGACTGGGTCGGCTTCCTGCTGGTCGCGCTGTGGCTCGGCTGCCTCGAGGTCGTGCTGGACAAGGGCGAGCGCGAGGACTGGTTCGCCTCGAGCTTCATCATCACGTTCTTCATGCTCTCGATGGCCGCGTTCGCGCTGTTCGTTCCCTGGGAGCTGTCGCGCGCCGAGCCGATCGTCGAGGTGCGCCTGTTCTTCCGCCGTCAGTTCGCCACCGCCAACATGATGATGCTGGCACTCGGCGCCATCCTGTTCGGCACCATCCAGCTCATCCCCCAGCTCCTGCAGGTCTCGTTTCAATACACGGCGACGCTCTCGGGGCTCGTGCTGATGCCGGGTGGGATCGCGATGCTGCTGATGATGCCGCTGGTCGGATTCGTGTCGAACTACATCCCGCCGAAATATCTTATCGGCTTCGGCATGGCGGTGGTCGCGGCCTCGATGTGGCACATGATGCGGCTCTCGTCCGATGCCGACTTCTCCTTCTTCGCCTGGGCGCGAGTGTTTCAGACCGTCGGCCTGCCATTCCTGTTCATCCCGATCACCTCGGCTTCCTACGCGGGGCTGCCGCCCGACAAGACCAGCGAGGCTTCGTCGCTCATCAACGTCTCGCGCAATCTCGGCGGCAGCATCGGGGTCTCCGTCGCCGGCACCATGCTGGCGGAGGCAGCCCAGCGGCATCAGGCCTATCTGACGGACCACCTGGTGCCGTCATCGCCCGCCTATCAGACGACGGTCCAGCACGTCACCGACCTCCTGAGCGGGCAGGGCGTGCCGCATCCGCCTCTGAGCCAAGTCCTTGGAGTGATCGGGCAGATCGTCAACCAGCAGGCGACGATCCTCGCCTATATCGATGTCTTCCGTGGCTACGCCTTGCTGGCGGCAGTATTGGCACCGGTCGCCTTTCTGCTGCTGCGCCCAGCGAAGGGTCCGCCCGCCATGGGGCATTGACGGAACCACGGGGCGCCCTGCACGTTACTGCGGCGGGATGCACGCCGAGTCGGCGTGTGGGATCGATGGGGAACGCCTATGACCGATGCCCCGACGCAATCGCGATCTGGGTCGAGGGCGTGGTACCTGTTGCTGGTGCTGCCCTTCATCGCCCTTCTGTGGGTGCCCTTCTATAATCGCGTCGAGCCGACGCTCGGCGGATTCCCCTTCTTCTATTGGTACCAATTCCTCTGGGTCTTCGTGACCTCGGGCATCATCGTTTTGGTGCACCGCATGATAGGGTAGGGCGGCGTGAACTGGACCGCGCTCATCGTTTTCATCCTGCTGTTCGGGTTCATCACCGTGATCGGCTTCGTCGCGGCCAACTGGCGGCGCGGCGATCTCGATCTCCTGCATGAATGGGGCCTGGCCGGCCGGCGGCTCGGGACGGTCGTGACCTGGTTCCTGCTGGGCGGCGACGTCTACACGGCCTATACGTTCGTGGCTGTGCCGGCGCTGGTGTTCGGCGCGGGCGCGATCGGCTTCTTCGCCTTGCCCTATACGATCATCGTCTATCCGCTGGTCTTCCTGATCCTGCCGCGCATGTGGTCGGTGGCGCACACCCACAACTACATAACCGCCGCCGATTTCGTCCAAGGCCGTTACGGCAGCCGCTGGCTCGCGCTCGCGGTGGCGATCACCGGCATTGTCGCCACCATGCCCTATATCGCGCTGCAGCTGCTCGGCCTGCAGGTCGTGATCGGCGCCATGGGGATCGGCGCGGGCGGTGGGCTAGCGGGCGATCTGCCCCTCATCATTGCCTTCGTCATCCTGGCAGCCTTCACCTACACGAGCGGCCTGCGGGCGCCGGCGATGATTGCCGTGGTCAAGGATACGCTGATCTACATCACGGTGATCGCCCTGGTGATCGTCGTGCCGATCGAGCTCGGCGGCTACGACAAGATTTTTGCCGCGGTGCCGCCTGCGAAACTGCTGCTGCCGACGCCGGGGCCGAACACGCTCGGGCAGTACTCCGCCTACGCGACGCTCGCGCTCGGCTCGGCCTTCGCGCTGTTTCTTTATCCGCACACGATGACTGGCGTGCTGAGCAGCTCGAATCGCGAGGTGATCCGGCGCAACGCCGCCTGGCTGCCGGCGTATTCGTTCCTGCTCGGGCTCCTGGCGCTGACCGGCTTTATGGCGCTCGCGCTCGGCGTCGACAAGATGCCGGAGTTTGCGCCGCAGTTCGCGCAGTACAAGAGCAACTTCGCCGTGCCGGCACTCATCCTGCACGCCTTCCCGGACTGGTTCGCGGGCGTTGCCTTCGCGGCGATCGGCATCGGCGGCCTGGTCCCGGCCGCGATCATGTCGATCGCGGCCGCCAACCTGTTTACGCGCAACATCTACCTGCGCTTCCTCAAGCCGGACTGCACGCCGCGCGAGGAGGCGCGCAACGCCAAGATCGTCTCGCTGGTCGTCAAGTTGGGCGCACTCGTCTTCATCATCTTCCTGCCGCTGCAATACGCGATCCAGCTTCAGCTGCTCGGCGGCATCTGGATCAGCCAGACGATCCCGGCGGTGATCGTCGGCCTCTACACCCGCTGGCTCAATCCCTGGGCACTGCTCATCGGCTGGGCGGCTGGAATCGTCGGCGGCACCGCCATGGCGGCTTCGACCAAATTCCAGTCGGCGGTGTTCCCCTTGGCGATCGACGGATTGACCATACCGGGCTACGCGGCGCTCTATGCGCTGTTGCTCAATTTCGCTGTCAGCATCGTGCTCTCAGCGCTGTTCAATGCGGCGAAGCTCGGCCTCGGCCGCGACGAGACCGCGGCGGGGGATTATCGCTTCGACACGGCGCGGGCAGGGTGAGGGCGGCGCGCCGCGCCCTATAAGGCAGGACATCGACAGGCGGGAAACAGCGCGCCCTCACAGCGCCATGCCGCCGTCAACCAGGTGCGCCTGCCCAGTGATGAAGCTCGACTCGTCCGAGGCGAGGAAGGTTGCGAGAGCGGCGACCTCCTCCGGCGTGCCGAGCCGCCCCATGGGCTGCCGGTCGACGAAGGCCTGGTGGACCTGGTCCTGCGTCTTGCCGGTCTTTTGCGCCTGGGCCTCGATGCGATCGTCGAGCGAAGGCGAATGGATGGTGCCCGGACAGATGGCGTTGGCGCGGATGCCCTGGCGGATGAAGTCGGCGGCGATCGCCTTGGTGAGGCCGATCACTGCCGCCTTGGTCGCGCCGTAGGCGTAGCGGTTCGGCACGCCGCGGATCGAGCCCACTGCTGACGACATGTTGATGATCGAGCCGCGTCCCGCCTCCAGCATCGCCGGCAGGAAGGCGTGGATCATCCGGTGCATGGATTTGACGTTCAGATCGAAGGAGAAATCCCAGTCCTTCTCGGAGCATTGCAGGATCGTGCCGTCATGCACGTAACCGGCGCAATTGACCAGGATATGCGGGGCGCCGAACTCCTTGATCACCGATTGCGCCAGCGCCTCGATGTCGGGAGTGGAGCGAACGTCGAGCTTGACGGCCTTTTTCGTTGCCAGCCCCTTGAGCTTGCCGGCATCGAGATCGCTCGCGATCACCAGCGCGCCCTCGGCAATGAAGCGCTCGGCGATCGCCCGGCCGATGCCCTGGCCGGCGGCCGTGAGGACGGCGACCTTTTCCTTCAATCGTGCAGTCATGAAATGCTCCACTCATTTTCCTGGCGCGTCATGGCCCGGCCACGACGTCTGTTTCTCCAAACTCAAGACGTGGATGCCCGCGACAAGCGCGGGCATCACGGCGGCGAAAGTTTAGTGATTGTCCCGCGGAATGCTCTTCTGCGCGACGCGGCGGTACTTGACCGCCGGCGTGAGCACCATGCCGTCGCCGAGCTGCTCGACCATGCCGCGCTGGATCTCCTGCCAGGGCGTCTGGCTCGCCGGGAAGTGATAGCCGCCCTGCTTCTCGAGCGCAGCACGGCGCGCCGCGATCTCCGCCTCCGGCACCAGCATATCGACAGTGCCCTTGTTGAGGTCGACCCGGATGCGGTCGCCGGCCTTGAGGAGGGCCAGTCCGCCGCCGGCCGCCGCCTCGGGCGAGGCGTTGAGGATGGAGGGTGAGCCTGAGGTGCCGGACTGACGGCCATCGCCGATGCAGGGCAGGGAGGTGATGCCGCGTTTGATCAGCGCGGCCGGCGGCTGCATGTTGACGACTTCGGCCGAGCCCGGATAGCCGATCGGCCCGACGCCGCGCATGACCAGGATGGTGTACTCGTCGATGCCGAGCGTCGGGTCCTCGATGCGGGCGTGATAATCCTCCGGTCCGTCGAACACCGCGGCGGGCCCCTCGAAGGCCATGGGGCTCTTCGGGTCGGAGAGATAGCGCTTGTAGAACTCCTCCGAGATCACGCTCATCTTCATGATCGCCGAGTCGAACAGGTTGCCAGTCAGCACCTTGAACCCGGCATCCTTGACCAGCGGCGTGTCATAGCTGCGGATCACGTCACGGTGGGTTGCGCGCGCATCGCGCACGTTGTCGCCGATCGTCTTGCCGTTGATGGTGAGCGCATCCTCGTGGATGCGCCCTCTCTTCTGCAGCTCGTGCAAGACCGCGGGCAGACCGCCGGCGCGAAAATAGTCCTCGCCGAGATAGAGCCCGGCCGGCTGCATGTTCACCAGCAGCGGCACGTCGTAGCCGATGGTCTCCCAGTCCCGGATGTTCAGCTCGACGCCGACATGGCGCGCGATCGCACTGATGTGGATCGGTGCATTGGTCGAGCCGCCGATCGCCGAGCAGGCCACAATGGCGTTCTCGAACGCCTTGCGGGTGAGGATGTCGGAGGGCTTCAGGTCCTCGTGCACGATCTCGACCGCGCGTATGCCGGTCTCGTAGGCCATCTGGCCGCGTTCGCGGTAGGGCGCCGGAATCGCGGCGCAGCCAGGCAGCGACATCCCCAGCGCCTCGGCGAGCGCATTCATGGTCGAGGCCGTGCCCATGGTGTTGCAGTGGCCGACGGACGGCGCGCTCGCCGCCGCGATCTCCATGAACTCCTCCTGGGTGATGCGGCCGGCCGCCAGATCCTGGCGCGCATGCCAGACCACGGTGCCGGAGCCGGCGCGCTCGCCCTTCCACCAGCCGTTGAGCATCGGCCCGCCCGACAGCACGATCGCCGGCGTGTTCACCGTTGCGGCGGCCATGATGCAGGCCGGCGTGGTCTTGTCGCAGCCGGTCATGAGCACGACGCCGTCGAGCGGGTAGCCGTAGAGCACCTCCACCAGGCTGAGATAGGCGAGATTGCGGTCGAGCGCTGCGGTCGGGCGCTTGCCGGTTTCCTGGATCGGATGGCACGGGAACTCGAAGGCAATGCCGCCCGCCGTGCGGATGCCTTCGCGCACCCGGTGCGCAAGCTCCAGGTGATGGCGATTGCAAGGCGCGAGATCAGAGCCGGTCTGGGCGATGCCGATGATCGGCTTGCCGGAGCGGAGCTCTTCGGCGGTGAGGCCGTAATTAAGATAGCGCTCGAGGTAGAGCGCGGTCATGCCGGGATTGTCAGGGTTGTCGAACCAGAGTTTCGAGCGCAGCCGAGGCGCAGAGGGCGGCTTGCCTGTCATTCTGACCTCTCGAACATCAAGCGGGGCGCATGTCCCGACCGGCGAACGGGCGCACCCGCGGTCACGGACGGTTCCGCCCGGACATGCGCTGGCGGGTTTCGGCGGAACAGGGGCGGGGGCTCATTGTAGAACACAATTCGGGGCGGCGGGGTCCATGCCCCACGTTCGGGCCCGTCGACGGGAACCGGAGCCTGATCGCAGTCAATCGCCGGCTTTGATGTAAATCAAACACGACGCTGCCGGGATCGCCATTATTAGAAGCGCGATTTGCGGCATCAAGGTTCTCCCATGCAGCCGCAGACTTTGCGCCCCGGCTCGCCAGCGGACCGGGGCCCTTTTTTGCGTTCTGCTCACGCGTCCCGCCCGAGGGAGGCGCCGAAGGCCTCATCCCATCGTCAGCACGATCTTGCCGAAATGGGCGTTGGCGCGCATCAGGGCAAGCGCATCGGCGGCCTTCTCCAGCGGAAAGCTCCTGTCGATCGGCAGCGTGAGCTTGCCGGCCGCGAACGGAGCCCAGAGATCGGCGCGCATCAGCCGGTTGATCTCGCGGACCTCCTCCAGCGTCCGGGTGCGGAACGTGACCCCGATATAGTCGATGCGCTTCATGGCATGCAGGTCGAAGTTGAAATCGCCCGCCATGCCGCCGAGCCGGCCGACATTGACGATGCGCCCGAGCACCGCCGCGGCGGCGAGATTCTGGTTCGCGACGCTGGCCGAGATCTGGTCGACGATCAGGTCGACGCCCTTGCCGCCGGTCGCCT
>Ga0075426_10000776_pt1 | contig 22264 bp, 20 predicted proteins | sample SoiMethybrSBSTD5_FD_75304 | JGI IMG/M metagenome (GOLD analysis project Ga0075426, IMG submission 75304) | Bulk soil microbial communities from a Populus tree surrounding site in Tennessee, USA - Soil MetaG P. TD hybrid SBSTD5 | ecosystem: Environmental > Terrestrial > Soil > Tree plantation...
AGCTGAAGCTGATCGTCGACCTGATCTGGGAGGGCGGCCTGGCCGGGATGCGCTACTCGATCTCCGACACGGCCGAGTACGGCGACCTCACCCGCGGCCCCGTCGTGATCGACGAGCACGTCCGCGAGAAGATGCGCGGCCTCCTGCGCGACATCCAGGAGGGCCGGTTCGCGCGCGACATCATCGCGGAGGAGGCCGCCGGGCGGCCGCAATTCCAGGCGCTTCGCCGGCGCGCCGCCGACCACCAGATCGAGCAGGTCGGCGCGGAGCTGCGGGCGATGATGCCCTGGATCGGCCAGTCGGCCAAGGAGAAGGCGAAGACGACCTAGCCGCCTAGCGGCGCCGGCCGTCCAGCCGGATCGTCCAGGGGTCGACCGACTCGACCACGAGGTGGGACTCGTGCCAGGGGTCGCGCGCCAGCGTGCTCCTGACCTCGTCCTCGGAGCCGGCCTCGATCGCGAGGATGATCCGATGCTCGTCGGCGAGCGGGCCGCCGAGGACGACGAAGCCGGCGTCGACGAGCCCGTCCATGAAGGCGGCGTGCTCGTCCCACCCCGACTGGCCCTCGAGCGGCTGGGAGGGGTCCCATTCGGGGCCCCTCCGGCGCTCGAGGACGAAGAACATCGCCACGGACCGGCTCAGCCGGTCCGGTGAAGCCCCGCGCCGCCTCGCGGCGCGATCCTGCGGAGCGGCGTCGGCCGCATCTGCCCGGCCCCGGCGACTCCGGGCCAGGTGGCGCGCGCGCTCACGGGTGCAGGCCTGCGCAGGCCGCCGGACGCTGCCAGCGGCATCGGTTGTGGCCAGCCGGCCGGGCTGAGGTCGCGCGGCCGGCCCGCGTAGGTGATCGGCTGGCGGCGGCCGTGCTCGGCGATCGGCGCAGCAGGGGGCGGGGGCGGCGGCGCCTCGACCGCGGCGGTCGGCTCGGCCGCGACGGGCTCCGGCTGCTCGTGCTCTGCGACCGGCTCACGCTCCTCCTCGGCGACCGGCTCTGGCTCGGCCTCCGCAACCGGCTCCGGCTCCTCGACGGGCTCCGTTTCGGCCTCAGTGGCCGGCTCGGGCTCGACGACGGCCTCGGGCTCGGGCTGGGGCGGCGTGTACGCCGGCGCCGGTTCAGGCGCCGCGTAGACCTGGCGCTGCTCCCGCGATCTGCGCCAGATCGCGTAGAGCGCAACTCCTGCGGCAGCGATCAGGATGCCCTTCCCGATCGCGCTCGACTTCGACGACATCTTCTGCCCTCCCGCTTCGGGGGAAGGGATCGTAGCGCCGATCCGCGGCCGGTGAAATCCCCCGAACGGGTAGTGCCCGGGACGGCGCGGGCGATCCGTTCCCGGCCGCCAGGCGAATGACGCTCATGACCGCCCTCGCCACCGGTACGATCGCCGCTGCCGTGCCCGACCGCACCCCGTCCCTGGTCACCGTCGCCCCACGGAGCCAGACGCGCGGCGTGGCCCTGATCGCACACGGCGGCAAGTCGAAGAGCACGGCGCCCGACTCGAACCTGCGCACGCCCGCCCTGCGCATGTTCCCGTTCATGGCCGACCTGGCCCGGGCCGGCCGCCGCGGCGGCCTGGCGGTCGCCCAGCTGCGCTATCGGATGGTCGGATACAACGACGGCGATCCGGTTCGCGACGTGGAGTGGGCCCTCGACGAGCTCCGGAGCCGTTTCGGCGCCCCGGTGTGCCTCGTCGGCCACTCGATGGGCGCCCGCGCCGCCCTGCGGGCCGCCGGGCACGTCTCCGTGACGGCCGTGGCCGGTCTGGCCGCGTGGTGCCCGCCCGAGGAGCCCGTCGCCCAGCTCGGCGGGCGCACGGTCATGCTGGTGCACGGAGCGCGCGACCGCATCACCGATCCGGCCGGGTCGCTCGACCTCGGCCGCCGCGCCCGCGGCACCGCGGAAAGGATCGCCCGCTTCGAGATCGCCCGGGCCGGCCACACGATGCTCGAGCGGCTGCCGCTGTGGCAGTCGCTGACGCGCCGCTTCGTTCTGGGCGCGCTCGGCCTCGAGCCGATGGACGACCACCTCGCGGCGGCGTTCGCGCTGCCAGCCGAGCGGGCGCTGCGAGTGCCGCTGTGAGCCGCCTGCGCGTGGCGGTCGTGGGCAGCGGCGTCGCCGGGCTCACGGCCGCCCACCTCCTCGCCCGGACGCACGAGGTGACGCTCTTCGAGCGCGACAACCGGCTCGGCGGCCACGCCAACACGATTGCCGTGCGCGCCGCCGACGGCCGCGAGGTCGCTCTCGACACGGGATTCATCGTCCACAACCAGCGCACTTACCCGACGCTCCTGCGGCTGTTCTCCGAGCTCGGGATCCGCACGCAGGAGAGCGACATGTCCTTCGGCGTGCGCTGCGAGGGCTGCGGCCTCGAGTACGCGGGCGCGCGCGGCATGCAGGGCGTCGTGCCCAGCGCGGGCGTCCTCGGGCGGCCGCGCTACCTGCGCATGCTGGCCGAGGTGCGCCGGTTCCACCGCCACGCCCGGGCTGTGCTCGCCGATCCGGCGGCCGACGCCCTCACCCTGGACGGGTTCCTGCGCCAGGGCGGATACTCGCCCTACTTCGCCGACCACTTCATGCTGCCCCTGACGGGCGCCGTGTGGTCGTCGTCCCCCTCGACCATCCGCGACTTCCCCGCCCGCTACCTGATCCGGTTCTTCGCCAACCACGGCATGCTGACGGTCACGAACTCGCCCCAGTGGCGTACCGTCACGGGCGGCAGCCGCGAGTACGTGAGCCGGATCGCGGCCGGGCTCGGCGATCGCGTGCTGGCCGGCACGCCGGTCGTCTCGATCGAGCGCGACGACGTGGGCGTGACCGTGAACGGCGACCACCGCTTCCATCGGGTCGTGATCGCCGCCCATCCCGACCAGGCGCTCGCCATGCTGGCCGACCCGAGCGCCGCCGAGCGCGCGGCCCTGGGCAGTTTTGGGTATTCCACGAACCAGACGGTGCTGCACACGGACTCCTCCCTGCTGCCGCGCGCCGCCGGTGCGCGGGCGTCGTGGAACTACCTGCTCGACGCCTGCTCGACGCGCCAGCCGCACGTGCACGTGACCTACCACCTGAACCGCCTCCAGGCCCTGCGCGAGCCGGTCGACTACTGCGTGACGCTGAACGGCACCGCCCGCATCGGCGCGGAACACGAGCTGCGGCGGATGACCTACGAGCACCCGATCTACACCCACGCGAGCCTGGCCGCGCAGGCGCTCCTGCCCTCGCTCCAGGGGTCGCGCAACACCTACTACTGCGGCGCCTACCACGGCTGGGGCTTCCACGAGGACGGCTGCGTATCCGGCCTGCGGGCCGCCGTGGCCCTGGGGTGTGCCTGGTGAGGTCGGCCCTGTACGAGGGCCAGGTCGTGCACGACCGCCGTACCGGCCCCCGCAACCTGTTCCGCTACCGCGTCTACATGTGGCACGTCGACCTGGACGAGCTGGTCGAGCTCGACCGGCGGCTGTGGGCGTTCGGACACGACCGCCGCGCGCTCACCACGATCCGCTCCCGCGATCACCTCGGCGACCCCCGCCGTACGATCCGCGAGAACGTCGACCGCTACCTGTCCGCCCGCGGGATCGACCTGGAGGGCGGCCGGGTGTCGCTGCTGACGAACGCCCGCGTGCTCGGCTACGTGTTCAACCCGCTCTCGATCTTCTACTGCCACCGGCCGGACGGGAGCCTGCGCTGCGTCGTCGCCGAGGTGCACAACACCTACGGCCAGCGCCACTGCTACCTGCTCGAGCCGGGCGAGCGCGGCCGCGCCAGCGCCGGCAAGGAGTTCTACGTCTCGCCGTTCCTGACCGTCGACGGGAGCTACGAGATGACGCTCGCCCCGCCCGACGAGCGGCTCTCCGTGCAGATGTCGCTGCGCCAGGCCGGTCAGCGGGTGTTCGCGGCCTCGCTGACGGGGCGGCGGCGGCCGATCACGAACGCCTCGGTGGCGCGACTGCTCGTCCGCCACCCGCTGATGACCGCCAAGGTGACCTCGCTGATCCACCTCCAGGGGATCAAGCTGGCCCTGCGCGGCGTCGCCCGCGTCCCCCGTCCTCCCCACCCGCCCCAGGAACACGTCGGGTGACCGTCATCGCACACCAAACAGGGTCTGACCCCGCCTGGTGCATGCCGCGCGCACCGCGCGTGGCCGCGCGGGCGGGGATCGCCCGGGCGCTCTTCCTGCGCGCGGTGCGCGGGCTGCCGCTGCGCGTGATGCTCCCGGACGGCGCCTCGGCCGGCGGCGGCGGGCCCGGCGCGCCGGTCATGACGATCGAGCGCGACGCCTTCTTCCACCGCCTCGCGGCGGGCGGCAAGATCGGGTTCGGCGAGGCCTACATGGCGGGCGACTGGCGGGCGGACGACCTCTCCGCCGTGCTCGGCGCGTTCGCCGCACGGGTCGAGCGGCTCCTGCCGGGGCCCTTCCAGCGCCTGCGCGGGCTGTACGAGCCGCGCATCCCCGCGGAGGAGCGAAACACGGTCGCGGGCTCTGCCCGCAACATCGCCCGCCACTACGACCTCTCGAACGACCTCTTCGCGCTGTTCCTCGATCCGACGATGACCTACTCGGCGGCGGTCTTCGAGCCCGGCGACACACTTGAGGCGGCCCAGATCCGCAAGTACGACGCGCTCTCCCGCATGGCCGGGCTGGGGCCGGGCGACCACGTCCTCGAGATCGGCACCGGCTGGGGCGGCTTCGCGATCCACGCCGCCTCGGTGTACGGCTGCCGGGTGACGACGGCGACGATCTCGCAGGCCCAGGCGGCGCTGGCGCGGACGCGGGTGGCCGCGGCGGGCCTGTCCGACCGCGTCGAGGTCGTCCTGCGCGACTACCGGGCGATCGAGGGCCGCTACCCGAAGATCGTCTCGATCGAGATGCTCGAGGCCGTCGGCGAGGAGTACTGGCCCGTGTTCTTCGCCGCCTGCGACCGCCTGCTCGAGCCGGGCGGGTCGATCGGCCTGCAGACGATCACGATGCCGCACCGCCGCTACCTGGCGTCACGCCACGCCTACGGGTGGATCCACAAGTACATCTTCCCCGGCGGCCTGATCCCGTCGCGGGACGCGATCGACCGGACGCTGCGCGACGCCTCGTCGCTGCGGGTGACGGAGGCGACCGAGATCGGCCGCCACTACGCGACGACGCTGCGGCACTGGCGCGACCGCTTCCTGGCCGAGCGCGAGCGGGTGCACGCGCTCGGCTTCGACGGCACGTTCGTGCGGATGTGGGAGTTCTACCTGGCCTACTGCGAGGCCGGGTTCGCGACCGGCGCGCTCGGCAACGCCCAGCTGCGCCTGGCCCGGCCGTGAGGCTGCGCGACGGCGCCCGCGTGTGGGTGTGCGGCGCCTCGAGCGGGATCGGGGCGGCGCTCGTCCACGAGCTGGCGGCGCGCGGCTGCCGGGTGGCGGCGAGCGCGCGCCGGGCCGACCGGCTCGCCGAGCTGGCCGGGAGCGCCCGCGGCGAGGTGGTGCCGCTCACGGTCGACGTGACCGACCGGGCCGCGATGATGGCGGCCGAGGAGGAGATCCGCGACCGGTTCGGCGCGATCGACCTGGCGGTCCTGAACGCCGCCTACTGGGGCCAGTTCTCGGTCGACGGCTGGGACACGGACGTCATCCGCCGCCACTTCGAGACGAACGTGATCGGGATGGCGCACGGCGTCGAGGCGGTGCTGGCCGACATGCGCCGCCGCCGCGGCGGCGCGATCGCGGGGATGGCCAGCCTGGCCGGCTACCGCGGCCTGCCCCGCTCCGAGGCCTACGGCGCGACGAAGGCGGCCGAGATCAACATGCTCGAGTCGCTGCGCATCGACCTGCGTCCGTCCGGGATCGCCGTGCACACGATCTGCCCCGGCTTCGTCCGCACCGACCTGACCGCCAGGAACACGTTCCGGATGCCCTTCATGCTCGAGGCCGACGACGCCGCCCGCCGCATCGTGCACGGCCTCGAGCGGGGCCGGGCCGAGATCGTCTTCCCGCTGCCGATGCTGCTGCTGATGAAGACGGCGAAGGTCGTGCCCGTCAGGCTGTGGGCCGAGGCGTTCCGGCTCGTGCCGCCGCGGGCAGGCGGGCGCTAGCCGACCGGGCCCGCCGGGGGCCTCGCGAGCATCATCGTCACCGTGACCCGCGCTCCGCCGCCGGGAAGGTTCTCGGCCGTGGCGCCACCGCCGTGCGACTCCGCCACCGCCTGCACGATCGCCAGGCCGAGGCCCGCGCCCGAGCCGGTCGCGTCGCCGTTTCCGCGCACGTACGGCTGGAAGGCGTCCGCGAGCACGCCCGCGTCGAACCCCGGCCCCGAATCCTCGACCACGACGCGCAACTGCGGGCCGTCGACGGTGGCGACGATGTGGACGCTGCCGCCCGCCGGGGTGTGCCGGAGCGCGTTGTCGAGCAGGTTGCCGACGGCCTGGCCGAGGCGATCGGGGTCCACCTCCACGACGACCCCGTCGGCGGCGGTCAGCGTCAGCCCGATCCCGCGCGCGGCGGCGCGTGCCAGCCACGCCTCGCAGCAGCCCTCGAGCACCGCTCGCAGGTCGACCGGTGTCCGGCGCACGGGCACCTGGCCGCGCTGCGACCGCGCCAGGACGAGCAGGTCGTCCGACAGGCGGCTCATCCAATCGAGCTGACGGGCGACCACCTGCATCCCTTCCTCGAGCTCGGCCCGGCTACGGCGCCGGGCGAGCGCCAGCGATGCCTCGGCCCGCGCCACGCCGAGCGGCGTGCGCAGCTCGTGGCTGGTCAGGTCGACCAGCCGCCGCTCGTGCTCGACGGCCGACTCGACCCGGTCCAGCATCGAGTTCATCGTGGTCGCGAGTCGCGCCAGCTCGTCGCCCGTGGTCGGCACCTGCAACCGCCTGCCGAGCTCCTCCTGGGCGATGTCCTCGGTCTCCCGGCGCATCCGCTCCACCGGCCGCAGCGCGAGGCCGGCCAGCAGCCAGCCCACCAGCGTCGTGCCGGCGATGCCGATGGGCAGTGCCACGAGCAGTACCCGCGTGAGGCTGGAGAGCGCCTCGTCGATGTCGCTGAACGAGGCCGCCGCCACCAGCAGGTAGTGCCTCTGTCCCCGCTCGAGCGGCGATACGACGACGCGCGTGGTGCCGATGCCGGGGAGCATGCGTGTCGTCTCCAGCCCGTCGCCACGGGCCTCCCGCAAGTCCGCCGAGGACAACCGGAGCGTGTTCCGGTGCACCTCCGGGAACGTGTCGACAACCGCCCCACGGGGCGTGAGCACCTGGATGAACCCCTCCTCGGGGTCGAGTCTGAGCGCCTCCGGGATTCGTGCCAGCCGGGGATTCCGGTGGATGTAGGGAGCGACCGCGTCGACGCGCGCCTGTAGCTCGTCGTCGAGCCCGCCCTCGAGGGCGGCACGCTCGCGCGCGTACAGAAGCCAGCCGACGGCGACCAGTACGATTGTCATGGCGATCGCGACGGCGGCGGCGATCCGCAGCCGTAGCGGCACCCGCAGGGCGCGGGGCCGGCTAGGAGGCGCGGATGCGGTAGCCAACGCCGCGCACGCTTTCCAGGGAGCTGCGCCCGAACTGGGCATCGATCTTCTGCCGCAGGAAGTGCACCTGCACGTCGACGCGCTTGGCGCCCCGTGTGTACGCCACCCCCCAGACCTGTTGGTAGAGCGTTTCGCGACTGACCGGGATGCCCGGGTGCCGCATCAGGTACTCGAGCAGGTCGAACTCGCGGCTGCGCAACGGGATGGTGACGGTTCCCCGCCGCACCACCCGCCGCGCCGGGTCGAGCACGAGGTCGCCGACGCGCAGCAGCGCCGGCCGCTCGATCGGCCCCCGGCGGAGAAGGGCGCGCAGACGCGCGAACAGCTCGGGCAGGTCGAAAGGCTTGGTGAGGTAGTCGTCCGCGCCGGCGTCGAGCCCTGCGACGCGATCGTCCAGGCGATCGCGGGCGGTGACCATGAGGGTGGGCGCCCCACAGCCGAGCGTGCGGATCCGGCGGCAGACCTCGAACCCGTCGATGTCCGGCAGCATCACGTCCAGGAGGATCGCGTCGTATGCCGACCGCTCGACGGCGGCGACGGCATCGACGCCGGTCTCGGCCACGTGCACGTCGTAGCCCTCCTCGCGCAGCGCGCGCCGTAGTACCGACGCCATGTCGGCCGAGTCCTCCACCACCAGCAGGTGCATCAGGCCAACTGTACGCCTCCCGCGAACCGGCGTCCGCGGACTTCGTGGCATAAGACACACGCGACTTGTCATTCGCGCCCGGAGTTCTGTTCCAGTTGACAACGATAATGTTGTATCGATTGACACGAGAGATGGTTTAAGCTTGGATAACAACCGGTTAGTGAAGACGGTCGCTGGCCGGGGCCGCGCGGAACCGCCCGGCGACGACGCACGCGGGGAGCGTGCAGAGACGGGGGTGGAGTGGCTGTGTGCCGGGCAGCGTGGTTGCCTGCACCCGCGCCGACGACGGGGCGGGGCGCATGAGGCGGCTGCTCATGTACAGCCAGGACGGCACCGGTCTCGGCCATCTCCGGCGTAGCTTCAACATCGCCACCGAGCTGCGGCGCCGCAACCCGCGCTGCGATGTCCTGATCGTTGCCGACTCGCCTGCGGTCTCGATCGTCGGCTGTGCGCCGGGGATCGACCTCGTCAAGCTGCCGACGATCCTGAAGACCGGGACGACGACGTGGGCGAGCGCCACGCTGTCGATGCCGGCTCGCCGGCTCGTGCAGATGCGGGCCCAGCTGATGCTGCATGCGTTCACGGAGTTCGCGCCCGACGCAGTGCTCGTGGACCACATGCCGGTCGGCGCGCTGGGCGAGCTCAAGCCCGTGCTCGACAGCGCCATCGCCCGGGCCCGCCCGCCGCGGCTCTTCCTGGGGCTGCGGGACATTCTCGACCGGCCGGAGCGGATCCGGCGCGCCTGGCGGCAGACGGGGGCGTACGACTACCTCCCGGCGTACGACGCAGTGCTGATCTACGGCAGCCGGTCGGTCTTCGACGCGACGTCCGCCTACGGGCTCACGGATGCCCAGGCGATCGAGTACTGCAACTACGTCGCCAGGCCGCGGCGAGCGGTGGCACCGACGGATATGCCGGCTGCACCGTTCATGCTCATGATGGGTGGCGGAGGTGGCGATGCCTATCCGCTCGCATCCGCCTTTGCCGACGCGACCCGCGCCGTCCACGAGGTCACCGGCGCCGCGGCGGTGATCCTTCCCGGCCCCAACATGAGCGCGGCCGAGGCCGCCCGTCTCGTCCGCCGCGCGCCCCGGTCGGTGCGGGTGGTCACCGGCTGCCCCGATGCCGCCGGCTGGATCCCGGGCGCGGCGGCCCTCGTGACGATGGCGGGCTACAACAGCCTGTGCGAGGTGCTCGCGTGGGAGAAGAAGGCCGTCGTCGTCCCCCGAACCGGACCGAGCGCCGAGCAGCGGATGCGAAGCACCCTCTTCTCGCGCCGCTCGCTGATCCGGGCGATCCAGCCCGAACGCCTCACCGCGGAGCGGCTCGGCGCCAGGCTGAACCGGCTGCTGGCCGAGGAGGACGTACCCAACCTCGCCAACATCCCGCCGCTGAACGGCGCACAGCGGGCCGCCGAGACGCTGCTCGACCGTGTGCAGGCCCGGTCGCGGCGCCGTCGCGCCGCCGCGCCGGCTGGCCCCGGCGACCGCCCCCTCGTGGCCGCCGGGGCCGCGGGAGGGTCGCCGTGACGGCACTCGCTCCCGCTCCGATCGCCGCCGAGGCGATCCTGGACACGACCACCATGAGCCGCCGCCTGCGCCACCTCGTGGCACCTGAAGGCACGCTGGCGGTGACCGCGGCAGCGACGCTCGTCTGGAAACCGGACAGCCGGGCACTCGTCGAGTACCGGCTCGAGGGCGACGCGCCCGCGCGAGTCTACGGCAAGCACTTCGCCAAGCCGGTGCGCGCCGCGCGCCTGTTCGAGACATGGCGGGCGCTCGAGCGGGTGGACTTCGGGCCCGACGCCGGCGTGCCGGCGCTGGTCGGCTACCTCCCCGACCTCGCGCTCGTCGTCTACGTCCCGGTCAGGGGGAGAATGCTGGCGGAGGTCTCGTCTTCGGCGGAGGCGGAGCGGGCCGCGCGCGGGGCCGGCGGCTGGCTCGCCCGCCTCCACGCGAGCGAGATCCGGCCGCAGCGCACGCTCGACATGCGAGCCGAGATCGAGAACACCCGCCGCTGGGCCGACCGCGTCGGCGAGCTGCACCCCGCCCACGCGGGCCCGGCCCGCGCGCTCGCGGGCGAGCTGGCGCGGTGGGTGACCCGACTGCCGTTCACATCCGATGTCCCGATTCACAAGGACTTCCACCACCGTCACGTGGTGGCGTCACGGCGGCTCGGCGTCATCGACTTCGACGAGGTGCGGATGGGCGACCGATCGCTCGACCCGGCCCATTTCTGCACCTATCTGTGGCTCCACAGCGTCCGGTCGCCGTTCCGGCACCGGCAGATCGTCGAGCGCGCGTTCCTGGATGAGTACCGGGCCTGCGGCGGCCGGGGAGCGGGGCCGACGTTCGCGTTCTTCGCCGCCTACACCTGCATGAAGATCGCCAAGCAGCTCGCCCAGGGGACCGGCGTCGATCCACGGCCGACCGGCATCGAGCGCGACCGTCAGCTGCGGCTCGTCCTCGCCCATGGGGCCCGCCAGATCGGATGCCTGGGATGAGGGTCGTCTACCTGCTGCGCAGCTACCCGCGCCTGTCCCAGACGTTCATCACGAACGAGATCGTCGCCCTGGAACGCCTCGGCGTCCCGGTCGAGCTGTTCAGCATGACGCGGGCCGAGGACGGTGCGCTGCAGGCCGCCTCGAAGGAGGTGCGGGCGCACCCGCGCTACCTCGAGCCCGCCCTTCGCCGTCCGCGGCGCGCGCTCCTGGCCGAGCATGCGCGCTTCGCGCTGCGGCGGCCGCTCCGCTACACCCGCGCCGGCGCGTATGTCCTCCGTCGCCGCGACCTGGACACGGGATACCGGACCGGCTCGCGGTTCCAGGCGTTCGCCCAGGCCGTCTACCTGGCCCGGACGCTGCTGGCGGATGGACCGGAGCAGCCGCATCTGCATAGCCACTTCGCCCATGACCCCACGCTCATCGCCTTCCTCGTCCGCCGGCTGACGGGGATCCCCTACAGCTTCACCGCCCACGCCCGCGACCTCTACGAGACGCCCGTGCGGACGCTGGCCGAGCGGGCGCAGGCCGCGACCGCCGTGGTCACCTGCTGCGGGGCCAACGCCGCCTATCTGCGCCGGGTCGCTCCCGCCGCCTGCGGCAAGGTGCGCGTGATCCACCACGGTGTGGACGCGACGCTGTTCCAGCCCGGGAGCGGCGCGCCGCCGTCGCCGCCGCTCGTCCTGTCGGCCGGGCGTCTGGTCGAGAAGAAAGGCTTTGGCGATCTCCTGCGTGCGTGTGCGCTGCTTCCGACCGACGCGCACTGCCGCATCCTGGGCGACGGCCCGATGCAGGCGGATCTGGAGCAGCTCGTCGCCGAGCTCAAGCTGGAAGAGCGGGTGCGGCTCGGCGGCGGGTTCACCCAGGCGGAGCTCGCCCGAGAGCTGCACGCCACCACCGTCTTCGCGCTCACGCCTGTCGTGACCGCGGACGGCGACCGCGACGGCATACCGAACGTCGTGCTCGAGGCGATGGCAGCGGGCGTCGCGGTGGTCGCGACGGACGTGGGCGGCATCGCCGAGGTGGTCGTCGACGGGCGCACCGGCCTGCTGTGCCCCGCCGGCGACGTGGAACGGATCGCGTCCAGCCTGGCGCGGCTCCTCGCCGACTACCGGCTTCGGGCCGCGCTCGGCCGGGCCGCACGGGCGGCTGTCGTGGAGCGGTTCGACACGCAGACGGGCGCGCGCCGCATTGCCGATGTGTTGTACGAACGGGAGGCCTCATGATCACCCTGCGAGCGGACATCACCATGAACACCGCGCCGCGCATCGTGCTCACCTCGCTGGTGGGATGTGCCCTCGTCGGCGTGGCCATCTTCTGGCTGCTGGGACGCGCGTCCCGGCAGGCCGAGGAGGGCCGGCCGGTCGCCAAGCGCAGCGACACGCGCCGCGCGGTGCGGCTGATCGCCCGCTTCACGCGCTCGCAGCACCGGCTGTTCGTGACGGCGTTCGTGTTGCTCTCGGTCGAGGCGGTCACCTCGGTGTTCGCCTGGTACCCGCTGTCGTACATGATCGACTACTTCGACGGCACCCAGGGGCCGCTGAGCTTCCCGGGCATCCAATCGCCCCGCAACGCGACGATCGCCGCCCTCGTCGTCGTGCTGATCGTGCTCGAGGTCGTGAACAGCGCCTCGGACTCCCTGGCGGAGATCTGCTTCGCCCGCGGCGGCCGGACGCTCGGCTTCAGGATGCGCGTCGGACTGTTCTCGCATCTTCAGCGGCTGTCGATGTCGTTCCACGACCGGAGCCAGAAGGGCGACGTCATCTTCCGCGTCGTCGGCGACGTGAAGGAGTTCGAGCAGTTCGTGATCGACTCGCTGAGCGACCTGGCCGGCAGCACGCTGCTGCTGATCGCCACGGTCGTCTTCCTGCTGTACGAGGCCTGGCAGGTCATGTTGGTGGGCTTGATCGTGATCCCGGGGACCTCGGCGATCTCGTGGTACTTCTCCCGGCGCATCAAGGCGGCCGCCAAGCGCCAGCGCGCCCGCGAGGGCGACCTGGCCGCGGCCACGCAGGAGATGCTGGGCTCGATCCGCGTCGTGCAGACCTTCGGCCGCGGCGGGCACGACGAACGGCGCTTCGTGGACAACAGCAGCCGGGCGATGACCGCGGCGCTCGACGCCGCGCGGCTCGACGCCTGGTTCAGCTGGATCGTGACCGTGTTCGAGGTCCTGGCGATCTCGGCCGTGATCTGGATCGGCGTCTACCTGATGGACTCCGGCCAGCTCAGCCTGGGGACGCTGACCCTGGTCGTCCTGCTGATCCGCCAGATGTTCAAGCCGTCGCGGCGGATCATCAAGGAATGGAACGTGATCGCGAAGGTGTTCGCGAGCGTCGAGCGGATCGCCGAGGTGCTCGACCGCCCGATCACCGTCCGGGACGAGCCGGGTGCAGTCGCGGCGGCGCCGCTGGCCGGTCGCATCGAGTTCCGCGACGTCACCTTCGCCTATGCCGGCGAAGACACGGCGGCGGAGCGCCCATCGGCCCTCTCGGACGTGAGCTTCGAGGTCGAGCCGGGCGAGGTGGTCGCGCTCGCCGGGCCCAGCGGAGCCGGCAAGACGACCATCGCCCAGATGATCCCGCGGCTGTACGACCCCGACGGCGGAGCGGTGCTTCTGGACGGCCAGGACGTGCGCGGGCTCACGATCGAGTCGGTGCGCTCGCAGATCAGCATGGTGTTGCCGGAGACGTCGCTGATCAGCGGCACCGTGGCCGACAACATCGCCTACGGCCTGCCCGACGCGACCCGCGAGCAGATCGTCTCGGCGGCCGTGCGTGCGAACGCGGACGGGTTCATCTCGCTCCTGCCGAACGGGTACGACTGCGACCTGACCGAGCAGGGCGCGAACCTGTCGAGCGGCCAGCGGCAGCGGATCGCGATTGCCCGCGCGTTGATCCGCGACACGCCGATCATGATCCTGGACGAGCCGACCACCGGTCTCGACGTCGCGGCGGCGGAGGCTGTTCTCGAGGGGCTGCGTGAGCTGATCCACGGCCGCACGACGCTCGTCATCTCCCACGACTTCAACCTGCTGCAGGCGGCCGACCGGATCCTCGTCCTCGACCATGGGCGGATCGTCGACTCCGGGACGCACGAGGAGCTCGTCGCCCATGGCGACGGCTACGCCCGGGTGCACGCGACCCGGTTTGCGGCCCTGGGGTCGAGGTCGATCGCGGTGCCCGCACCCGAGGCGCGATGACGCTCGTCGCCCACCGCCCGGCCGCCACCGGCCTCGAGGCCGCGGTTTCCGGGCTGCGGCATGCGCTGGACGCAGGAGCCATGCGTGAGGGGCTCGAGCGGATGCTGTGGCCGGGCGGCAGCGGCGCCCTCGAGCGGGTGGCCGTGGGCAAGCTGCTCTACCGAGACGACGGAACGTGCAGCCTGCGCTACACCGCTGCCGTTCGGGACGCGGAGGGTCGCGGGCGCGAGCTGACCGTCGGCGCGCGCATCCTTGCCGACGCGGAAGCCGCCGACACGTTCCGGCGCGGCCTCGAGCCGATCGCACGGGCAGCGGCCGGACATCCGCTCCTCCGCGGGCTGGCGGCTGCCCTCGCGAGCGATCCGGCGGTGCCGATGGCCGTGCACGCGTTCCCGATCGAGCCGGAGCTGCCGGGCCTGCCTGCGGCCACCGATCCGGCCCGGGCGGGCGAGCTGCTGGCGGCCGCGCTGGGGCAGGCGGATCCGGGGCCCTGCCGCGTCGAGGTCGCGCACCATCCCCGGGAAGGGCGGTGCACCCTGCGCTACCGGGGGGCGGGGGGAGGAACGGTCTATGCGAAGGTCGCGCGCCGCGTCTCCGGGGAGCCGACGGCCGCCCTGCGCGCCCTGGCCGCCAGGGCTCCCGGGCTGCGCGTGGCACGGCCGCTCGGGGCCGTCCCCGAGCTGGGCTTGAGCCTGCAGTCCGAGGTGGCCGGCATGCCGTGTGCGGATGCGCTCCTGCGAGCGGCCCCGCCCGGGCAGTCCGCGGCCGCGCTGGAGGCGTGCGCCCGCGCCGCAGCCCGCGTGCACGCATGCCCCGTCGCCATCGCCGGCGTCCGCAGTGCCGAGACGGACGCGGCCCGTCTGCGACGCGACCTCGACCTCGTCCGCGGGGTCGACGCCAACCTGGCCGAGGATCTGGGCGTCTGCATCGACCGGGCACTCATCGCGGCGGGCCCGGCCCGGCCCGGCCCGGCCGGCCTGTGCCATGGCGACCTCACGCATCGCCAGATCGTGCTCGAGGGCGACACCCCGGGGTTGGTGGATTTCGACGATGCGTGCATGGGCGAGGCAGCGCTCGACCTGGGACACTTCTGCGCGTACCTGCGGCTGGCCGCGCGGCGGGGGGCGGAGACGGCGGGCCGTGACGCCGGCCAGCCGCTGTGCCGCCGCTTCCTGTGCGCCTATGCCGCCGAGGCACGCCTCGGTGGGCCCGAGCGGCGCCGGCTCGAGCGGCGTGCGGCCGTCCACGAGGCGCTCGCGCTGGTCCATGTCGCGATCTCCAGCTGGCGCCATGCCAAACCCGCGCGGCTGGCGCGCGCCCGTTCGCTGCTCGAGGAAGGGGGCATGTGGCCGCGACGATGATCCGCCTCGATCCGGCCGAGCTGGATCCGCTCGCCTGCCCGGGGACGGCGGCCGAGCTGCCGGGTCTCCCGGCGGCGGTCGACGAGGCGACCATGGCCTCGCTGCTCAGCCGGACGCTGCACCCCGGCGGCCACGGGATCGCATTGTGCCGGCTGCGGTCGATGCGGTATGTCCCCGGCCGGGCGTGCGTCCTGCGCTACGACGCGGTGACCGGCGCCGACACGACGGTCACCGTCACCGCGCGCGTGCACCCCTCGGCGGCTGCGGCGCGCCGCGAGCACGCCGACCGGCTGCGCCCCCTGGCGCACCGCCTGGGTGCCTCGGGCACGATCGCGCTGCTCCCCGGACTGCGGGCGACGGTGTCGGTATACCCGATCGACGCCGCGCTGCCGACGCTGCTCGCCGCCACCGATCGCGGCCGGGCCGGGCCGCTGCTCGCGGATGCGCTCGGCCGCTGCCCCGAGCAGCTGCGGGTGACCACCCACCGGTACCGCGGCTCCGACCGGGTGATGCTGCGCTACCACGAAGGCGGTCGCACCCTCGCCTACGGCAAGGTGGCTGCGGACGACCGCGGTGAGCACGCGAACGCCGCGCTCACCGCGGCGGTCCGCGCCCTCGCGCGGCTGCCGGCCGACCGCCGGTTCGACATCCCCCGCCCACTGGGATACGCCTCGCCGCTGCGGCTGCAACTGCTCGGCGTCGTCCCCGGCACCCCGGTCCTGTCCGACCTCCTGCGGGCCTGCGCCCGCGGGGCCGCACCGCCGGCGCCCGCCCTCTCCGCCGCCGTGGCGGGTTGCGCAGAGGTCGCTGCGGCGCTGCACGAGCTCGACCCGCCGGCGGCCGGCCGGCGCAGCGCGGAAGGCGAGATCGAGCGGTTGCACGCGGAGATCGCCTCCCTCGCCCGGATCGCCCCGAGCCTGGGCGTGTGGCTGGAGGACGGGCTCGCACGGGCCGAGGCGGAGCTCGCGGCCTCCGCACCACTCGCCGCCCGCGCGTCCCACGGCGACCTCAAGCACAACCAGATCCTCTTCGACGGACGCGGGTGGGCGCTCGTCGACTTCGACACGATCTGCCTTGCGGAGCCGGCCCTCGATCTCGGCAACTTCCTGGCCTACCTGCGGCTGAAGGCGACCGGCGCCGGTGAGCCGTGCCTCGCTTCCCGCCTTGCCGACCAGTTTCTCGGGATCTACGCCGAGGCGGCAGCGACCCGGGGAGCCACCGCCGAGCTGCGCGAGCGCGTGCGCGGGTACGAGACGCTGAGCCTGCTGGGCCGGGCCGTCCACAGCTGGCAGAAGCGCAAGCCTCGCCGGCTGGAGGCAATCGCCGGCCTGCTCGAGGGTCGGACATGAGCCGCACGGCGACGGCCGCGACCGCATCCGAGACGCTCGAGCGGCTTGGCGACCCGCCCGAGTGGCTGGGCGCGATCGGCGATCCGGCGGCGGTCGAGGGGGCCCTGCTCCCCCACATCCCCGGCCTGCGCTCGTGCGAGGTCGTGCGGGTGCGGACGAAGAGCACCGGGATGGGCGCCGTGTATCTCGCCGATGTGGCCGTGGCGGGTGCAGTCGAGCTGCACGGGCGCGTGTCGGCGCCGCAGCCACCGGCAGGGACGAGCGTCGCCGAGCCCGGCTGGCGCCGCTACCTGCCGGACCTGCGGTTGGTGGTCGCGCGCGGCGACGCGGATGCGGCCCTGCCGGCGCTTGGGTCGATGACGGACCCCGACGCGGCCGCGCGCATGATCGAGCGGCTCCTACAGGCCTCCGGCCGCTGCCCCGGCATGCGCGTCTCGGCCTGCCGGCCGCGCGTGATGCGCCACAAGCCGGGCAGTCGCTGCACGGTCGCCTACGAGCTCGACCTCGCCCCCGATGCGCCGGCCGACTGGCCGCGCACAGTGGTCGCGAAGACGTACTGGGGTGGCAAGGGGCGCGTTGCCTGGGGCGGGATGCGCGATCTCTGGCGGGCCCCCGTGGCGGCCGCGGGAACCGTCGCGCTCGCCGAGCCCCTGGCCTTCTCGCCGGACGACCGGGTGGTGCTCCAACGCGGCATCCCCCATCGGACGACGCTCAAGGCGATGCTGCGCGAGTCGCTCGGCACCGGCGGCGGGGACGCGGCCGCGCTCGTGGCCGCCCTGCGGCAGACCGGCCGCGGCCTGGCCGAGCTCCACGCCTGCGGCGTGCAGCCGCTGGACGAGCACTGCTGGGCCGACGAGCGAGCAGAGGTCGGCGACATCGTCGACCGCCTCGCAACGCTCGTGCCCTCCCTCGACGGGGCGGTGTCCAGCCTGCTGGACAGCCTCGACCGCAGGATCGCGGCGGCCGGCGAGCAGCCGGCGGTGCCCTCTCACGGCAGCTTCCGCCCCGCGCAGGTCCTGGTCGGCGAGCACGGCGCGATCGGCTTCATCGACTTCGACAGCTTCTGCCTGGCGGAGCCCGCGGCCGACTGTGCGCTCTTCTGCTCCAGCCTCCGCGACACCGGCCTGCGCACGCTCCGCGAGGCACGTGGCGGCGACGACGACGCCCACCTGACCCGCCTGGATGCGCTCGCGGCCGCGTTCCTCGACGCGTACGCCGACATGCGACCGGTGTCCCGAGAGCGGGTTGAGCTCTGGGAATCGCTGGACGCGGTCACCGGCGTCCTTCACTGCTGGACGAAAGCGAAGCTGGGCCGGCTGCCGTATCGGCTCACGCTTCTCCGCCACGCCCTCGGCCGGGCCGGGGTCCTGTGACCATCGCCGAGGTCGTCACGGGCAGCGCCGGGGTGGAGGGCCTGCGCCGGTTCCTGGAGGGCGAACCCGCGGCGGCGGCGTGGGGAGAGCTCGGCGGTCTGCTGGAGCCGGGCGCCGTCCTCCGCGACTGCCACATCCACCGGGTCAAGCTGAAGCCCGGCCGCAAGCTGAGCGCGTGGTGCATCGCGACAGTACGGGACCGGCGCGGAGGCCTCTGGTACCGGCATGTGGCGGTCACGTGGTCGCTCACTGACTCGGCCCTGCCATCGGTGACAGGCGCAATCGAGGAGGAGGCCCGCCGGCGCGGGCTGGCCGCACCGTTTTGCTCCCTCGCAGCCGAGGTTCCCGGGTGGGGGATGCGGATCCTGGTGTCACCGCTCGATCCTCGCTTCCCGGCCCTCGTCCGGATGTCCGACGGCGTCTTCGCGGGCAACGCGATCGGGCTGCGCACCGCGCCGGCCGCCATCGCCACGATCCGCTACCGGCCGGGCGAGCGGCACGTGCTGCGCTACGCCGGTCCGGCGGACGTCTGGTATGCGAAGCTCTATCGGCCCGGAGCGGGCGGGCAAGCCTCCCGGCGCGCGACGGCCGTGTGCGCCGCGGTGGGCCGTGGCCCGGCCGGCGTGCGGGCCGTGAGGCCCGTCCTCCACGCGTCGGAGGACGCGCTCGTCACGCCGGCCGTCCCCGGCCGGCCGGCGCCGGCCGGGGATGCCGACCTGGAGACGATCGGCTCGCTCCTGCGTCTGATCCACTGCGGCGTGCCTCCGTCCGAGCCGGCGGCAACGCTCGCCGGCGAGATCGACGCGGTCGAGCGGGCCGCCCAGCACGTCGATGCCCTCCTGCCCCTGACAGGAGCGGCGCTCCGGCGGACGTTGGCGGCCGTCCGCGAGTCCGGCGAGCGCGCGGGTGCCGAGACGGCGACGCTCGTCCACGGAGACTTCAAGCTGGACCACCTGCTCTGGGACGGTGCCGAGGTTACCGTGATCGACCTCGACCGCGCCCGGCTGGGCGAGCCGGCGCTCGACCTGGGCAAGATGCTCGCCGACGTACGCTGGCGCCGAGCGCAGGCCGGCCTGGCCCGGGACGGGGACAGCGGCGACAGGCTCCTGCACGGGTATGGCCCGATCGGGGCGCACGGCCGCGCCCGGGCCGGCCTCTACGAGGCGGTGTTCCTGCTCAAGGCCGCCGCCCGGCGCGCCCCTCTGCTCGATCCGGGCTGGGAGGAGGTCATGGCAGCCACGGTGCGGGAGGCACAGGGGTTGGTCGCGGCGGGCGACGAGCGCACGCGCCCTCGCCGTCGCGACGGAGTGCCGGCATGAGCCGCTACCTGGTGACGGGCTGCGCCGGCTTCATCGGCTCCCACCTCTGCGAGGCGCTGCTCGCCGACGGCGACGAGGTGGTCGGGCTCGACGCGTTCACGAGCTTCTATCCGCGGCCCGCCAAGGAGCGCAACCTCCGCGCCGCCCGCGCCGACCCGCACTTCTCGCTCCACGAGCGGGACGCATGCGACGGCTGCGACGACGTGCTGGCCGAGGTCGACGGGGTCTTCCACCTCGCGGGCCAGCCCGGCGTTCGCGACAGCTGGGGCGTTGGGTTCGAGCCGTATCTGCACGCGAACCTGCTCGCCAGCCAGCGCGTGTTCGAGGCGGCGGCGGAACGCGGCGCCAGGGTGGTGTTCGCCTCCTCGTCGTCGGTGTACGGCGAGGCACCGGGCCGCCCGGCCGCCGAGGACGACTCGCCGCGCCCGATCTCCCCGTACGGCGTCACCAAGCTTGCCTGCGAGACGCTGGCGCGCGCGTACGCGGTCGAGCGGGGCCTCGACGTCGTCTGCCTGCGCTACTTCTCGGTCTACGGGCCCCGCCAGCGGCCGGACATGGCCTTCGCCCGGATCGTCGCCTCGCTGTTCGGCGGGCCGCCCTTCCCGCTCCTCGGCAGCGGCGGCCAGGTCCGCGACTTCACCTACGTGGGCGACGTCGTCGCCGCCACCGTCCTGGCGATGTCGGGTGCGCCCCGCGGCGCGGTCTACAACGTGGGCGGCGGCACGCCGGCGTCGCTCGCCGAGGCGATGGCGATGTGCGAGCGACTCACGGGCCGCCGGCTCGAAGCGCGGCCCTGCCGGCCCGCGCCCGGCGACCCGCTGCGAACGTGCGCGGACACGCGCCGCATCCGCGCCGGCCTCGGGTGGCAGCCGCAGACCACGCTCGCGGACGGACTCGAGGCCCAGATCGCCTGGCACGCGCAGGGCGCGCAGCCGCTGGCGGTCGTCTAGGCCGCCGGCGCCGCGCCACGAAGGAGCGCGGGTAGCCAGCGCCATTCCGACACGGCCAGCGATCGCAGCCTGCGTCCGGCGATGCGGAGCAGCGTCGCCCTCTGGAACAGCTCCAGCCATGCCGGATCCGGCGGCTCGGCCACCTCGGCGTAGCCCTCGAGCACGAGCGGCCCGACTGCGTCCGTCCAGGCCGCATCCTCGGGCCGGCGGATCCCGCGCCAGCGCAGGTAGCCGAGCAGGTTGGCGAGATCGCGGGCGGGATCCGCCCGGCAGAGGCCGTCGAGATCGAGCAGATACAGCCGGCCGGAGCGGTCGGCCAGCAGCTGATCGGTGCGAAGCGCGCCGTGCCCGACCCGCTCGGCGCCGGGCGGGCAGGTCGCGGCTGTGCGTTCGAGCTGGGCCAGGGCGCGGTCGACCTCGGGCTCGAGTGCCGGCGCGAGCGCGGCAAAGAGGGGGCGGTATCCGGCCAGCTCCTCGAGATCTTCCCGCCACCCGACGGCGGCCAGAGGCTGCTTGACGGACGCTGCATGCAGGCCCGCCGCGGCCCGCCCGAGACGGCGCAGCCACCGGCCCCGGTCCGACGGCTGCGCGGCGGCGAGCGTCGTCGTGAGGTCGCCGGCGGCCGTCACCGCCGCCTGGACGGTCATCCCCAGGTCGGGCCAGACGGCGAGCAGCGGCGGGACGCACACGGCGCCACCTGCGGCGAGCTGCCCTACCACCGCTCCCTGTCGCTCGGCCCCGGCCGCCATCACCTTGCCGAACGCCGCCACGTCGCCCAACTCGTAGCGCACGACGCAGGTCCGGCCCGGCTTGTAGCGCACGGGCACGGCCCGGATGGGGACCGCGGTGCCCGCGCGCAGCGGCGCAAGCCCCCGCAGCCGGTCCTCGAGGCGGCCGGGGTCGACGGCCACGGCTGCAGCGGGCAGCCCGGGATCGTCCTCCAGGCGGCGGTACGCGCTCCCCGCGGGGAGCGCCGACGCGACGCCGAAGCCCGGCTCCGGCTGCGCTGCCCGACGCTCGACGACAACGTGGTAGACGGCCACACAAGCCGTCCCGGGGGCGTACTTCGTGTCCGCCCGGGGGCCGGCGCGGACGCGCACTACGGCCGGATCCGCGCGTCGCCAGGCGTGGGTGAGGCCGGCTTCGACCGCGGCGGCGTCGAGCACCTCGCCGAGATCCGGGAGGGCCGAGTCGCGCAGCCGCTCGGGTCCAAACGGCGGCCCCATTGCCGCCGAGTGTACGACAGCGCCACGGTCCGCGAGTGGGTCAGCCCTGGTCGAACTCGCGCAGGTAGCCCTCGAAGAGGCGGCGGTGGCCCTGCTCGTCGCGCAGGATGGCGATCACCATGTCCTGCGTGACCGGGTCGTCACCCTCGGTCTCCTCGATGATCTGCGTGTAGTGCTCGATCGCGCCGGTCTCGGCCTCGATCACGCCCTTGATGATGTGCACGATGTCCGTCTGCTCGTCGGGCGGCTGCAGGAACGTCTGCTCGGCGCTGAAGTCGAGCGACCCCGGCACGACGCCGTAGAGCTCCTTGATCCGGGCCGCGAACTGGCGGGCGTGCCCCAGCTCCTCGTCGACGTCCTCCTCGAGTGACTCGACGATCTCGCGGGCCCGCACGCCGTCGGGGTTGACCGAGGCGGCCAGGTAGCTCATCACCGTCTCGACCTCCATCCAGTAGGCCTTGGTGAGAAGCTCGATGATGTGCTCGCGGGTGTCCGACTGGGAGTCGGCCAGGATTCCTTGGGATGTCTGTGTGGTAGCCATGCCGAGGACATACCCGGCGGTGCCACGAGGTACACGCGTGGCTGGATGAAGAAGTCGCTCCGGCGTCCGATCACATCTACAGAACCATCGTGACGGCCGTATCGTGATCAGCCTGCTTGCATCCAACCCGATTCTGCTGCTGTTCCTGATCTGCGGCGTCGGGTTCACGGCGGGCCGCATCTCGATCAACGGCTTCTCGTTCGGCGTGGCGGCGGTCCTGTTCGTCGGCATCGGCGCCGGCGCCGTCTCCGCAAGCTGGATCCTGCCCGACGACGTGTGGACGTTCGGGCTCGCCATCTTCGTCTACACCACC
>Ga0075426_10000777_pt1 | contig 22251 bp, 15 predicted proteins | sample SoiMethybrSBSTD5_FD_75304 | JGI IMG/M metagenome (GOLD analysis project Ga0075426, IMG submission 75304) | Bulk soil microbial communities from a Populus tree surrounding site in Tennessee, USA - Soil MetaG P. TD hybrid SBSTD5 | ecosystem: Environmental > Terrestrial > Soil > Tree plantation...
GCGGCGGCGGTGGAGCGTCGGCCGGCGATGAGAACGGCCGCGGCGTTCGCATGACGTGCGGGAGCACGCCCGATCGCCTCTTCGACCTCGAGCAGGTGCACCCACGCGAGCGGGTCCGACCGCACGGCCGCGATCCGCTCCGGGTCCGGTCCCAGCGACGGGGCGACGGAGAGGGTCTCGAGGACCTCGAACCCCATCGCCTTCAAGCGCTCGCTCAGGTCGGCGATCGCGAACCGCCGGAACTCGGGCCCATCGTCTCCCCGTCGGGGCTCGCGACCGAACCCCTCGCGCTCCACGCGGGTCCGTACGAGGTTCACGGGGGCGACGAAGAGGCGCCGCACCGCCCCCGGCGGGAGCCGGTGCAAGTACCGCGCGGACTCGCCGGGACCGCTCACGACCTCCAGCAGGAGCGTACCGCCGGGCGCCACGAGGGCGCCGGCGGTCGCTAGGAAGCGGTCCGCCTCGTTCCCGGCGAACCCGAGGGCGTTCCCGAGGACGACGACCTCCGAGAAGCTGCCCGGGCGGAACGGGGACCGGAGCAGGTCGGCGCGCACCAGCGGGAGCGAGCGGCGGCCCCGGGAGCCTCCGGCCCGCTCCCTCGCGAACTCCAGCATCCCTCGGGAGAGATCGAGCTGGACCGCCTCCCGATCGGGCGCGCCGACGAAGGGGGAGAAGCGCCCGGGTCCGGAGCCGACGTCGACCGCCCATCGACCCGGCGTGCGATGACGTTCGAGAAAACGGGCCCGAAGTTCGCGAAACAGGTCGCGCTGGGGCGTCCCTTCGTACCGCTTCCATTCGCGTTCGACGCGGTATCGGTCGAGGCCGAGGAATCGATCGTGCGGGCGCGGCGGCTCCGAGCCCCGATGGGGGCGCGCGCGAAGGCCGACGCCGGCCGGTCGGCGGGGGGGAGGGCGGCGACGGGGCTCGGTCGTATCGGTCGTGGCGAAGCCCACCTTCGGCGGTTCATAGCCGTTCGCCGCTGGCCCGCGCCCCTCCAACCGCTCGACGGCGCGCGAGAGGCGGCCCCCGGACCGCCTTATATACGCGGACCCTACGGGTGCCGAGGCGTACTCATGCCGTACTACGAGTGTCCCAAGTGTGGCGGTGGCTACGTGATCGACGTGCCGCCGAGCGCTCGGCCGGTCTGCGACCGCGACGGCGCGCGCCTGAAGAAGACCAGCGACGCCTCCTACGAGAAGAACGCCCGGGAAGACTGAGCCGACACGAGCGCTGCGATCGCGTCGGGGCGCCGGTCCTCGAGGGGTTCCGAGTCGAGATGACCCAGTACGGCCCCCTCGTCCCCCGCACGGCCCGCCTCGGCGGCGCCCTCCTCGCGCTCGCGTCGTTCCAGTTCGTCGTCGCGATGGCCGTCGTCCAGGCCAAGTTCCCGGGGTACTCCGACTTCGCGAACTACGTCAGCGACCTCGGGGGGCCAGCCTCGCCGTGGTCATGGCTCTTCAACGACTCCCTCCGCGTGCTCGCTATCGTCGGCTTCCTCGGAACCGTCCTGGCCCGGACCGCCTTCCCGGCGAAGAAGCTCGCCCGCGCGGGGATCTTCTTCCTCCTCCTGGCGGAGGTCGCTGCGTTCCTGGTGGGCACGTTCCCGGAGACCAACCTCGGGGACACGCAGGATTCGATCCACTCCTGGGCCAGCTCCGCCGTCTTCCTTGCCAGCGGATTGGCACTCTCCGCTCTCGGCATCGGGACCTTTCGGGACACTCGCTGGGACGGCTACCGCACCTACACGTTCGTGTCGGGCCTGGTCACCTTCGTCGCGATCGGCCTCTTCGCGACGGACCCCGGCGGCGCCGGGCTCGTGGGCCTGTGGGAGCGCCTGATCATCGCGCCCCCCCTGCTCTGGGCGATCCTCGCCGGCGTGCACCTCGTGCGGTTGCCCGCGTTCGCTCCTTCGACGATCCCTCCCGGCTAGCCCCGACCGGACGCGTGCGTCGCGTCGCCGGGGTCAGCGCGTCCGCGACGATCGCGTCATGGTCGAAGGCGAGGCCGCGAGCCTCGGCGAGCGGCGTCCATCGGGCCGCGGCGGCGTCGTCCTGCCCGTGGGGCCGCCCAGGGCGACCCGTCACGCGAAAGACGACGCTCGCCGTCGGGCCCCTCGGGTCTCGTCCGGGCGTCGAGTAGACCCCGATCAACTCGACCGGGCGGGCCACGAGACCGGTCTCCTCCCGGAGCTCCCGGACGACGGCCGACTCGACGGACTCTCCCGGCTCGACGAACCCACCGGGGAGGGCCCACGCCCCGCGGAACGGCGGGCGGCCCCGCTGGACGAGGAGGACCTGGCCCCCGCGGATCCACACGGCGTCGACCGTGAGCGCGGGGCCCGCCGTTCTCCGGGGCACGTAGGAGCGGAGAGGGCCGGGCGCATAACGGGAGCGCGCCGCCCGCCTGGTTGCCGAAGTCGTCACGGCACGCTCCACCGGGAGTTCGGCGTCGGGAGACCCGCGCTGGCCCCGGGCGAGACCGACCCGACGTGCTGGGCCTCGACGTCCGACGCTCGTCCGACCGGGGGCGATGTCCCATCGGGTAGCCTCGGACGAGAATACGTATTAATACGTGGCCAAGGATAGTTCCGCCGCTCGAGACCGGGCAGGCTCAGAAATGGGAGAACGATTCCGACGCCGAGCGATCTACCTGACGACCATCGCCGCCATGATCGCGATGACGGGAGGGTTCGTCCTCGCGACGACCATCTCGACGATCACGGCCCCGCCGCCCCAGGGCGGAGGGTTCGCCGGCACCGGGACCCCGCCCACGAACGTCGCGACGACGGCGATCCTGATGACCCAGGCCGCCGCGACCTCGTCCGCGACCTCGAGCTCGATCGGCGCTCCCGCGGTCCTCACGGCCGGCGGGTCGAGCGCGAGCGACACCTTCTTCGTGAACGGCGTCGCAACGGTCGGCGACTTCCTCGAGACGCTGACGATCACCTTCACCGCCGGCAGCCCGGACGTGGCCGCGAACACCGAGTACCAGATCTCGATCTACATCGCCGGCTCGACGTCGGCGCCGCAGGTCGTCTTCGTCGAGACCGGGGCCAGCTTCGCGTCCCCGGCCGTCGACACCGTCTCGTTCGTCTACGACATGGGCAGCGGATCGGGCACGATCACGATCACGTCGGTCAGCGACCTGATCACGCAGTGCGCCTCCGTCGGAACCTGCTCGTAGGTCGAGACCGCGCGCTCCGCCGAGGGGGGCAACGCCCCCCTCCCCAACCTCTTCTCCGTTTCTCGGGCGCTGGATCGTAAGCTCTCCCGGACTTCCCCGGGCGGGATCTGACGGCCCCCGCTCCGACCCGCCTCGTCGGGGCGGAGGGGTTTATCTCTCGGGTGAGTCAGGGAAACCCGGTAGGCGGTCCCTCCGCTCGCGGGCGAGGGGTTCGCCCCGACGTGGAGCCCTAGCGTGATCGGTCGCAACTCCGTCGTCTCGAAGACCCCGTTCCGGGTAACGTTCGCCGGGGGCGGTACCGATCTCCCCGAGTACTACCGGGAGTTCGGCCCCGGCGCCTGCGTGGCCGGCGCCATCGACAAGGGGATCTACGTCATCGTCGTCGAGAACTTCAGCCCGCAGGAGATCCGCGTCAGCTACCGGGTCACCGAAGACGCGAAGCGGAACATCGACGAGATCGCCCACCCGACGATCCGCGAAGCGATGCGTCTGCTTAGGATCCCGAGCGGGGTCCAGGTGATCACGGCCACCCAGATGCCGTCGCGTGGGACCGGGATCGGCTCCAGCAGCAGCTGCGCGGTGGGTGCGCTCCACGCCTTGCATGCCTGGAAGGGGGACCGCGTCGGACCCCGCCAGCTGGCAGCGGAGGCGGTCCGCATCGAGCGGGAGATCCTGAAGGAGCCGGGCGGGGTCCAGGACCAGTACGCCGCGGCGTTCGGGGGCTTGAACCTCATCGAGGTCCAACGCGACGGGACCATCTCGGTCCACAGCCTGCAGATTGACCACGAAGGGCTCGCGGAGCTGAACCGGAACTTGCTGCTCTTCTTCACGGGGATCGAGCGGTCCTCGGGCTCGATCCATACCGCCCAGGTCGCTCGGGTCGCGGAGCACGTCGACGCGTACCACCGGATGCGCGACCTCGCCCGAGAGAGCGCCCGGGCCCTCGAGCGGATCGATCTCCCCGAGATCGGCCGATTGATGGACGAGAACTGGGAGCTGAAGCGTCGCCTCTCCGACGCGATCACCAACCCCAAGATCGACCGGATCTACGAGACCGCGAAACGGTCCGGGGCGTGGGGTGGCAAGATCATGGGGGCGGGCGGGGGCGGATTCCTGTTCTTGGTCGCGCCCCCCGAGCGGCACCTTGAGGTGCGGCAGGCGCTCGAGCCGATGGGGCTCGTCCACAAGCCGATCCGCCTCGCCATCGCCGGCAGCTCGATCGTGCACGAGGAGTGACGCGCCCTCCCGAGGCGGCCCGCCGGGCCGCGCTAGATCGGGGAGATCGGTTCCGACCGTTGCGCCTTCGGGGCACGGCGACGGCCTCCGGTGTCGGTAGGGTTGCGAGCCGACAACGGTAGGTCTATCCTTCGAGGGCCCCGTTCCTAGCGCGATCGATGTCCGCGCGATCGGAGGGAGCTCGTAGGGCCCCCCGCCCCCCTCAACGGCTCCTCGATCGTTCCCGCGGGGGCCCGCGGGCGGCTCTCCCCGCTCGTCCTGCACCACGCCCGGTCGAGGTTCGCGACGGCCCCCACGCCCGCGACCGCCCAACCCTCGGATTCCTCCCGGGACTTGGGGAGAGCCTCCCCCTCCTACTGTTCGGTGGGGCGTGTCTCGCCCTATCGATCTACACGTTCGTGGCTCGGGGCCAGACGTTTGGGGGTCGCATTCCGCTCTGGCCGTACCTCCTCGGTCTCGGCGCGATCGCGGTCGTCGGCGGACTCGTCTCCTCGACGGTCGGTGACGACCTCGAGGACCTCCCGAAGGCGGGAGACCGTCTGGGCGAGGACCTCGTCGTCGTCCCGCTCCGCGAGTGGAACGCGCTGCGTCGCGGTCCGTCCACCAGCTCGGGGTCGCGAAGCCCGGCTCTGCACGGCGGCGGGCCCGGCGTCCGACGGACGGCTCGGCCGGCGTTGGCCGCCGACGGGCGCTCCACGGCGCCGAGCCTTCCCCCGTCGGATCCGATCTCGGCGATCCTGGTTCCCGCCGCCCCACCCTACCTCGAGGACGAGGATTGGTGGCACGATGCCCTGCTGAGGACCGGCGCGAGCCCCGACGAACCGTCGGCGTGGTCGCCCCGAGCCGGGGCGGGCGCTTCGGAAGTCCGCGACGTGCTCGACACCATCGATTCGATCCGGACCGACCTCACGACCCCCCGGAAGCGAACCCCGACGGCTCGTTCCAGGGTCCCTCGCGCCGCGGCGCTCCGCCCGGTCCCAACGATGCCGGTCCGCTCGGCCCCTTCCGCGCAGGCGCGCCCGGCCTCCACCGGACCGGTCGGGCGTTCGGCGGCCGAGGCGGTCCTTGAGTCGGGATTGGCCGACCTCGCTCGGGAGCTCGAAGTGCTCACGGCGACCCGCCCGGACCTTGCGCGCGCACGACCGGACGCCGGCCAGAGTGCCCCGCCGGCGAAATGCGCTGGGTGCGACGCGCCCAGCGCGCGAGGGCCTACGCCGTCGCTGTGCGAATCGTGCGGGCGCCCCCTCTGTGCCAAGTGCGCCTCGAAGGCCGAGCAATCGCACCACGCCATGCTCTGTCCGATGTGCGCGATGCTTCTCGACGGCTCCGAGTTGACCTAGGATCTGCCGACCGCGCGTTCCCGGCGACCGGGACGTCGCCCCTGGGCGCTACTGGTAGTAGCCCCAGGTGGCGAGCCGCTCGCGGACGGCGCTAGAGCCGGGCGCCTCCTCCCGGGCGACCATCCCTCGCGCCGCCTCCCGAGCGGCGGCCTCGAGCGGCGCGAGTCGGGGCCCGTGGCCCGCCCAGAGGTCGGAGGATTCGCTTGGGTCCGCGTCCACGTCGAACGCTTGCGGGAGCGCGTCCTGCGGCTCGACGATGACCTTCCACTCACCACGATAAGCGACCCCGAAGACCCGGTCGAGCTTCGCCCGTCGTCTGGCCGAGACGAACGACTCGAACGGGAACCCCGCCGGTAGCCCGTCCGTGGCGGCGAGCACCAGACCGTCTCGCGGTCGCTCCGGATCCAGGGGCACCCCGGGCGATCCGAGGTCCGGCGCAAGACCGGCCGCCCGACGCAGGGTGGAATAGACGTCGAGCAGCGACACGCGGTCGGTCGTCCGGACGCCTCCGCCCTTCCCGGCCGGGGCGCGCACGAGCAGCGGGATCCTGAGGTGGGACTCGTCCGGGCTCACGGAGTGGAACATCGCGCCGTGCTCGCCGAACGCCTGGCCGTGGTCGCTCGTGACGACGAGGAGCAGGTTCTCTGGGTCGCGGTGCGTCCCCCACGACGCCACGATCTCCTCCAGGCGCCGGTCGAGGAGCGTCACCTGGCGCCGGAACCGCGCCATCAGCCGCCGGCCGCTCGAGGGATCGATCGCGTGGCGACCCGCGAGGTACCCGAAGTGGTCCTGGGGTATCCCGACGACCCGCCACCAATCGGCGAGCGAGAGCCCTTCGTGCGGGTCAGTGAGGTACGGTTCGTGGGCATCGAGCAGGTTGACGAAGCCGAAGAGCGGTCGGTCGCGGGAAGCGGCCGACAGGTAGCGCTCGAGCGTCGGCTCGATCCACGGGGCCAGCCTACCCGCCCAGGGGCGGCGGTCCTCTCCCCGGAGGGCGAGCGCGGCGCGTCGTGCGAGGTCCACGGACCAGAGATGCCGGTGCTCTTCAACGGCTTGCAAGTACGCCAGCCGGGAGCGCAGACCGTCGGAGGAGGGCGCCCCGACGATCGGGCCAGCGCCCGCTCCCTCGTTGGCGGGCACGTCCCACGCTCTCCGCAATCGGAGGCGTTCGCCCCAACGCCCCCATGCGATGCGCTCGAACCCTCGCGCGAGCCCCGACCCGGGCGATATCTGCGGGTTCGCCGAGAGCGCGATCGTCTGGTACCCCGCGCCGCGCAGGTCGGCGGCGATGTGGGGGAGCTCCGACGGGAGCGACGGCCGCCCCTTCGTGTGGCACCCGTGGACCCAGGGGTAGCGGCCGGAGAAGAGGGACGCGTGCGACGGGCGCGTCCACGGCGCGACGGTCACGGCCCGCGTCCACACCATCGAGGTCGGCAGCAACGATTCGAGGAACGGGGCGGTCGGCGGGTCGGCGCCGATCCCGGGGAACACGTCGGCGCGGACGCAGTCCAGCACCACGACGAGAATATCCGGGAGCGCGCGGGCCATCGAGCAGGGAGCCGACCCCAGCCACCCTAGATAAACCGGCGGTTCCCCCCCGTCGCGTCCAAGCGAGGGGTTAATCCCGGGGACGGCCTCGGCCCGCTCGTGGGTCTCGCAACCGCGCGGGTCTGGATCGTGACCGACCAGGCCGGAACGAGCGGGATCGGCACGTACGCGTCGTCGCTCTACCGCCTGCTCCGCCCGAGCATGTCGGGGCTCCGACTCGCGGACTTGCACTACTTTCCCCATCCCGCCCTCGCCGATGCGGCCCTAGTGCCCGGAACGAGAACGTCCCACCGGTTCTGGGCGGCGCCGTGGGTCGCCCGCCAGAACTACCGGGCGCTCGAGCGCCGCGCGGGGGACGTCGACGCCTGGCACCTCGCCGGCGCCCACTACGGGCTCGGCGGGGACGGCGTCCCGTCGATCGCGACGGTGCACGACTACTACTTCCGTCGACCCGCCGTCGAGAACGTCACGGACGTCCGGCGGATCGCGATCGAGGGCTACTCGGTCTACCACAACCTGGAGATCGCGCCCCAACTTCGGCGGTGCGCCGAGCGGGTCTCCATCAGCGAGACGACGCGCGCCAACCTTCGGTCGGCGCTCGGCCTCGACTCGGTCGTCATCTACCACTGGGTCGACGGCGGCCGTTTCCGCCCCCGCGACCGGGCCGACGCGCGCGCCGCGCTCGACCTTCCCTCCGAGGGGACGCTCCTCCTTAACGTCGGGTCGAGCTCGGTGAACAAGAACCGGCGCGTCCTAGGCGACATCGTGGACCGATTGCCGGCCGCGTACCGGATTGTGAAGGTGGGGGCACCGCCGGTCCAGCCGAACCCCCGGGTCACGCACCTCGGCTTCCTCGACGAAGAGCGGTACGCCCTCGCGTTCAACGCGTGCGACGCGTACCTTCATACGTCGAGCTTCGAGGGGTTCGGCCGGCCGGTGCTCGAGGCCGCGGCCTCGGGGTTGCCGGTGATCGCGACCGACGCCCCGGCGACCCCCGAGGTGATGGGCGAGGCGGCGGAGTACGTTCGGGCCCCGTACACGGCGGAGCGGTTCGTCGAAGCGATCGAGCGCGCCACGACGGGGTCGCGCTCCGAGGAACTCTCGCGGCTCAGCCGCGAGAGGGCGAGGCGATACGACCCCGACCGGGCCCGAGAGCAGTACCTCGCCCTGTACGCCCGCGTGGTGGGATCCTGATCGACGCGTTCGGACCGACCCCGAGGGGGGCCACCGCGCCGCCCGGTTCCGGAGCCGAGGTCAAGGTGCTGCGCACCGCTTCCTCCTCGACCGGCCCGGGCCGCTACGCCCGGGAGATCGCGCGGGCGCTCGGCCCGACCGCCGAGCTCGTGAGCCTCCTCGTCGACCCGGGCGCCCGGGGGCAGATGACCGACAGCCGCGCGATCGACGGCGTGCGCACCGGCGTCTATGCCGTGGACGTCGGGATCAACAGCTGGTGGCCCCGCTGGGCGTTCCGAGCGCTCCGGACCGAGTGGCGCGACGCGGCCCCCTCGCCTCAGGTCGTCCACTACACCGCGCTCGACGTCCCGCCGTTGGCGAGCGGCGCGGTCGAGGTCGTCTCGATCCTCGACAGCCCGCGCTCCTACTTCGACACGGATCTCTACCGGGCCCGGCGGAGGTACCGCGTCACCCTCCGCCGCCGACTGCCCGTCTACCGTCGGTTCCGCCACGTCCTCGCCCTCAGCGAGCACGTCCGGCGCGCCCTCGTCGAGGACGGGTTCGACGGCGACGTTCGGGCGATCCCGCCGCCGGCGGCGCCGGCGTTTCGACCGACGGACGATCGCGATCGCCTCCGTCGGGAGCTCGGGCTCCCTCGAGACCGGACCCTCGTCCTTTCGGTCTCCTCGGACGAGCCGCGGAAGAACATCGACGCGGTCCGGAGGACCGTCGACGCCCTCGGCCCGTCGGCGCGCCTGGTGCGCGTGGGCCCGCCGGTCGCGGGCGCCCTCACCTTTCCGAGCGTGGACGAGCCGACACTCGCCCGGCTCTACGCGGCGTGCGATCTGCTGCTGTTCCCGACGCTCGAGGAGGGGTTCGGCCTCCCCGTCGTCGAAGCGTTCGCGAGCGGCCTCCCGGTCGTCGCGTCGTCGGTCGAGGTGATCGAGGAGGTCGCTGGCGGGGCGGCTCGGCTCGCCGACCCGGCGGACGTCCCGGCGCTCGTGCGCGCCGTCCGGGAGGTCCTCGACCGTCCCGACGAGTGGCGGGCGCGTGGGCTGGCCCGCTCCGCCGCGTTCACGGTGGAGCGGTTTCGCGAGCGCATCCAAACCTATTATCGCGCCCTCGGGGTATCGCTACCTATCGAGGCGCAGGCAGGGGCCGGCGCGCGATGATCGGCGGCCCCGACGGGAACGCGACGCCGGACGCGCGCGAGCAGCCTGGGAGGGACGCGGCAGGGCTGCGGACACGGCTGGTCGCGTGGCCCCGTCGGCTCGCCGGCTACGGCCGCGCGTTCGTTCGCTCGTTCACCGAGGACCCCAGGCTCTGCTTCGTCGCCCTGGGAGTGCTCGCCTACGTGATCTACTGGTCGAACCTCACGATCGTGCGGTATCGATCGCTCCACGCGGACGTCTTCGACCTCGGGCTCTTCTACCAGACCAGCTGGCAGGTCCTCCACGGCCCGTTCACCCTGGACCAGATCTGGCAGACCTTCGCGACCGAAGGGATCACGTACGTCGTCTTTCCGCTGACCCTCTTCGCGAGCTACCCGGTGCTCCTCATCGCCCAGTCGGTGGCGATCGGGATCTGCGCGTTCCCGGTCTACTGGATCTCCGCGAGGATGCTCGAGGACCGCACGGCGGCCCTGCTGCTCGCGGTCGGCTTCCTCGTCTACTTCCCCGTGGCCGGGATCAACTGGTTCGACGTTCACCCCGAGACGTTCTTCCTGCCGCTGTTCCTGTTCGGCTACTCGGCCCACCTCGCCGGCCATCCCCGTGTCGGCTACCCGTTGCTCGCGCTGTCGGGCCTCGCGCGGTTCCCGTTCGCGGTCTACCCGCTCTTGTTCGCCGCGCTCCGGCTCGCCGGCCGTCGCTTCACCTGGCTCCCCCTCGGTCCCGACCCTTCGCCCCCGTACCCACGGCGCTACGACCTGGCGCTGATCGTCCTCTCCCTGGGCGTCCTCGCGGTCTCGGGCGCCTACTTCCTCACCAGCAGCACGAGCGTCTCGGGGTTCCTCCATTCGGGGGCCTCGGCCGGGGCGCCGAGCTTCGACGACCGTGTGGTCGCGGTGGTCCTGCTCGGGGCCCCGTTCCTCTTCCTTCCGGCCCTCTCGCCGCGATGGAGCCTCCTCCTGCTGCCCGCGGCCGGCCTCGTCCTCGTGTCGGGGAACCCCTACTACAACTACCCGCAGATCTTCTTCACCCAGTACACCGCGACGATCGTCCCGTTCCTCTTCCTGGGTTTCCTCGACGCGCTCGTGCGCATCTTCCCTCGATCGGGGGGTCCGCCCGCGCCCGGCGCGGGTCCGTCGCCGATGCGGTCGGGGGGGGAGGTGCCGCTACGGGCCGGCCGTTTCCTGCGCCGCCGCCGTCGTCAGGCGGTCGTCGTGACGTTCACCTTCCTGGTGGCGCTCGCCCTCGTCTACCAGCCCTGGGGGCCGTGGAACCCGGACGTGAGCGCGAGCTACAACCTCCCGTACTTTACCCACGAGAACCAGACGCTCTACGACACCGTGCAGCGGGTGCTCGGGTTGATCCCCCACGACAGCCCGAACGTCCTCATGCAGAACAACCTCCCCGACGTGCTCCCCCGGCCGATCGGCAACCATGGGACCGTCCTCATTCCGGGGGAGACGATGGCGTACAACTTCACCTACCTCTACCGCGACGCCTGGGTCCCGGCGCAGATCGACTACGTCATCATGGACCCGTACAGCGAGGTGTTCGACCACGTCGGGGCGTTCCCGTACAATATCAGCATGGAGGGGGCGTTCCGCTCGCTCTACGCTAGCGGGGCGTACGGCCTGATGGCCGAGGCGAACGGGATCCTCCTGCTCGGCCGGGGGTACTCGGGGTCGCTCGAGTACTACGTCCCGGAGAACCTCTCGATCCCGACCGACGCGCTCTCGGTGACCGAGCCGTCGTACCGGAACGGGAGCCGGATCGTCGCGGAGGACGTCACGAACCAGACCACTGTATGGTTCGGACCCTACGCGTTCGTTCAGCCCGGGCTCTACGACGTCACCTACCAGCTCCGCGTCTCGGACAACGCGTCGAGCAACTTCCTCAAGCTCGAGGTCCTCGCGACCGGGGCCGCGGGACCGCTCAACTCGTCGCTCGTCACCGGCGACGCGTTCCCTTCGACGAACGCGTGGACGAACGTGACCGTCGAAGCGTACTTCGACAACGTCTACTCGACCGCCAACTTCCCGGCGAACGACGTCGCGTGGAACGGCTCCCTCGAGTTGGGTCACATCTGGGTTCGCGAGGTCGCGCCCCCGAGCACGACGTACACCGTCGGGTCGACCCCCGAGGACCGGGCGGTCTACCGGCTGCTCGACCTCGTCCCTCCCGACGCGACCGTCCTTGTACAGCCCGACACGGTCGCGTTCCTCGCCGGGCGACCCCACGTCGTATCGACGAGCTTCGACCCCCGCACGGGCCTGTGGCCGGCGTTCCTTCTCGGGGACCCGATGCGCTCGGGGTTCGACGCCGTCGGGGCGGCCCCGACGCTCAGCCTCTACCACCTTGCCCAGGCCGGGCTCGCCCAGCACACGTACCGCCCGCTCGGGCTGATCGCGGGGGTGTTCCTCTTCACGACGGGACCGGGGAGCGGGCTCGCCGCGTACCAGGGGTTGAACGCGACGTACGGACCGGCCAACCTCTTCGTCACGGTGCCGACCTACCGGACCTCGAACGCGATCCGCGCGGTGAACGTCACCGACCAGTCCACCGTGTGGTTCGGACCCTACGAGTTCCTCCAGCCGGGTCTCTACGCCGTGACCTACCGCATGATGGTCTCGGACAGCTCCCACGCGAACTTCCTCAAGCTCGACTTCCTCGCGGGCGAAGCGGGGACCCTGTTCAACTCGACCCGTATATCGGGAGGTTCCTTCCCCGCGGTCGACGTCTGGACGGACCTCACGGTGCGGGTCCTCGTCGACAATGTCTACGAGTTCTCGAACTTCCCCGCCAACGATGTCGACTGGGCCGGGACGCTCGAGCTCCAGTCCATCACGCTCGAGCAGCTCGGGCCCCCCTGACGGGCGGAGCCCGAACGGATCGCCGGCGCTAGCCCTCGAGGATCGCGCCCGCGCTCTCGAGGGCGCGTTCCCACGGCGTCGCGGCCACGCCCCGTTCGGCCTCGGGCGAGCCGCGCGCGGCGTCCTCGAGCGCCGCCGCGAGGGCCCGAGGGTCCCGCGGGACCACGAACCGTACTCGGACCCCGATCGATCGCGCGGTCTCGCGCAACTGCGGCAGGTCGTACGCCACGAGGCCGATCCCGGACGGCGCGGCGAGGTTCATGGCACCGGAGTACCCCCCCGTCGCGCGGTACGGAAGGACGAGCACGTCGTGGTCGGCGAACAGTGGCGCGAGCCGTTCGTCGGGCACCGGCCCGAGAAACCGGAACGTTCCCTTGGGCAAGGTCTCGCCGAGCGACCGAAGGCGCGCCGCGTAGTCGGGAAAGTTCGCGTTGACCTCCCCCGCGACGGTGACGCGCAGGCGGCCCCGGCCCTCGTCCGCGCCCACGAGGTCGTCCAGCACGCCCTCGAGCTCCTTCTGGGGACCCCAGTAGCCGAAGAGCAGGACGCGGATCGCCCCATCGGGCGGTCGGACCCGTGGCGTCGCGGGGCGGCCGCTCGGAGCGGGCGTGACCAGCCCCGATGCAACGCCCTCCACGAACAACGGGAAGCGGACGGCGACCCCGGTCGCGAACACGCCTCGGACCGCGTCCCGCTGGCTCTCGAGCGGGACGACGACCCGGCACGCGTGGACCAATCCCGCCTCAAGGGTCCGGACGATCCAGCGGGTCGGCGCGCTCGGCCTATAGCCGAGGGCCGCTACGTCCTGGCTCTCGATCAGGTGATGCAGGAAGACCGTCGGCCGCCGTCCCGAGAGCCGCGCGAGGAGGCTCGGTAGCGCGAGACCGAGCGCGTTCACCCACGGCCGTCGACCGAACGACGTGAGGTGGATGTTCCAGACGAAGAGGTCCCAATCGCGGCCGTGGCGCAGGATGTGGACGGCCGCGCGGAGGAGCCCGGTGAGATGGTCCAACCGCCACATCGGGCGGAGCTCGATCCGGCCGGCGGGGGCGCCGGGGGGCAGGCGGGACCCGCGAGGTGCAAGGACGATGACGCGCTCGACCCCGGGGAGCTGGGACCAGAGGAGCGAGAAGCCGGTCGAGGAGTTCCCGGCCTTTTGGAACTCGGGGTAGTACGTGCCGAAGAGCGCGACGGTGGTCGGGCCGGCGCGATCGGCCCCGCCTCGGTCCAACCCCGGAGTCGCCCCCACGTGAGGCGAGCCCCTACGCGGTCATATCGGGTCGCTTAGGGGACGGGCGCGACCGCGGGCAGGCCGGTCCGATCCTTCGCCGGGAGGCCGAGCCCCGGGTTCGCGCGCTCGCGGGCGACCCGGACCGAGTCGTCGATCCGGCCCAAGAGCGAGAGGAGGCACGTCCCGTGGAGGTAGACATCGCCGAGGAGGCGCTTCCACCGCGTCCGGCCGACCCGCGGTTCGTGCCAGCGGATCGGGATCTCGCGCACGCCGACACCCGAGCGCGCCGCGAGGACGAGGACTTCGGTGTCCCAGAACCAGGAGTCTTCGCGCGTGACGGGGAGCAGGATGTCGACGGCGCGCCGGCTCAACGCCTTGAGCCCGCACTGGTGGTCGCGGACCCCCTCCTGGAACAGGATCCGCGCGATCCGGTTGTACCCCATCGAGACGAGGCTGCGCACCGGCGGGCGGTTGACCTCCGAGCCGCGGGCATAGCGGGAGCCCGTCACGACGTCGGCCCCGTTGAGGACCTCTTGGACGGCGAGCACGACGGCCTCGGTGCCCGACGCGAGGTCGGCGTCGACGAACAGGAAGACGTCCTCGCCGCGGCCGGCCCAGAGACGCCGAAGCGCGAGGCCCCGGCCCAAGCGGTTCGGGTTCGAGACGACGATCAGGTCCGGGAACTCCCGCTGCAGGCGCTCGAGGACCGAGCGGGTCCCGTCGGTCGACCCGTCCTCGGCGATCGCGATCCGCCACTCCCAGGGGGTCGCGGCGAGCGCGGTCCGCAGACCGCGGACGCACGGTTCGATCCAGTGCTCCTCGTTCCGAACCGGAATCGTGATCAGGACGCTCGTCATCGAACCGCCCGGAACCCCGGAAACGGCAATTACAGGCTTGGAAGGGGTATCTAAAGCATTGGTTGGTGCGGCCGATTTTCTCCTCGAAATGGGCTAGATCGGGCCCACCCGGCGCCGGTGGGCCCGGTCTACGCGGGCGGTCGACGGCGCCGGGCGAGGAGGAGGCCGACGGCGGCGCCCACGACGACCCCGACCAGGAGCCCTAGGTACAATCCGGGCCCCACCAGGGGCGCCTCGGACGACGTGGCCCCGGTGGTCGGTGCCGGGGCGGCCGAGACATTGTAGACCAGCGGCGCGGACGTGGCGGAACCCCCCGCGCTGTCGACGACCGTGACGACCTCCTGGAAGCTCCCCGGGGTCGTTACCTGGAAGATGCGCGTGAGCGGCGGCGAAGCGATCGGGGCGGGCTCGGCGCCGGAGGCGTACCACGTCGTCGTAACTACCGGAAGGGCCCCGCTGACGTTGGCGATGAGGATCAGCCAGTCGCCCACCGTGAGGTTGGTCGGAGAGGCGGCGCGGAGGACGACCGAGGTCGACGGGGCCACGTCGATCGTGGCCGAGGCCGACGCCGACCCGCCGGCGGCGTCGGTCACCGAGACGTTCACCGTCGCGGAACCCGTTGCGTTCGGAACGACCGCGAACGGCTGGTCGCAGGGCTGGGTGGGGCCGAGCTCGCCGTCGAGCGACCAAGCGCAGACGAACGGTCCGGTCCCGAGGGCGACCGTCGCCGAGAAGTTCGTATTCCGCCCGACCTCGGCGACCCGCGACTCGGAGCCGATCGTGACGGTCGGGACAGCGTTCACGACGAGGGTCGCGTAGGCGGGCACCGCCGCCAGGCCATCCCGGTCGGCGACGTCGACGAGGATCAGGTAGACCCCCGGCTGCGACGGGGTGCACGCGAGGGCGGCGGAGTCGGACGAGGCGCACCCCGCCGGAAAGCCCTCGTACGCGTAGACGTAACTCCCGTTGCCGCCATCGGCGGCCGCGACGATCGCGGTGCTAGCCCCGACCTCGGTGACCTCAGGCACGAGCGTCAGCCGTGCATGGACGGGTGCCGCGAGGTCGTCGACCACTACGGTCTCGACCTGGTACGGTCCGGGCGGCTGGTACGCGGAGCCGATCAATAGATGGTCGAACTCGTACGGTAGCGCGCCGCCGTACTCCCGCTCGGCGTATCGGTCGGTCGTCTGCGACTCGAGGAACGTGATCCCGGTGATCAGCGCTGCGTTGGGACCCGTGAGCTCCTCGGTCCCCGCGTAGAGGTTGTTCCCACCGATGACGCGCTGGTCCATCGACCGGTAGGAGGTGGCGGTCGTCCCGCCGACCGTGGTCGAGGTCGTGACGGTCGACTCGTCCCACGCCTGGTACGCATTGAGGAGCGACTCGGTGAAGTTGCCGAACTTCGGATACCCCCCGTTCGTGCTCGAGGTGAGGACGAACGTCCCGCCCAGGTCGATCGCGAAGGGGAATTCCGAGCTTCGGAGCACGTCACGACGCCCGTCGGCGCCGACGTCGATCACGTGCGAGGAGAACGACGAGCGCATCGTCAGGTTCGTCCAGGTCGGGCTCAGCGCCATCGCGCTCGAGTACGTCGCGTTCGAGAACAGCGCGACGCTCCGCGCGCCCGTTCCCTCGGGGACGGAGGAGGCGTAGGCGTAGGAGACCGAGTCCGTCTGGTCATAGTACGTCGAATGGTCTGTCGAGAGCGTGGCGCGCGGCGTCGACGCGGCGTACGAGAGCAGGCTCGCGGCCCCGGCCGACGGGTCGGTGTAGAGCAGGAGGGCGCCGCCGATGAGCCAGTTGCTGCCGGGGCCCGCGCCCGAGACGTTCGCGGTGAAGTTGTGGGTGCCCTCGATCAGCCCGAGCGCCGCGGTGACGTCGAACTCGTAGGCCGGATTGTCGAGCGTGAACGCCGCGGTGATCGGCCGCCATGCGAACGGGTCGCTCCCCCCGGTGTTGACGAACGGGAACGGGAACGTCGCGGCGATCGGCGAGCCGTCGACGTCGACGAACGCCGCGCGGAACCCGGGCTGGGTGGTGTACCAGAACTCGTCGGCGTCGAACGCGTACGTCCAGAACTCGAGGGTGGCGTTCACCACGTTCGAGGGAACGGTCGCGGCCGACGTGACGGTCAGCGAGGACGGCGAGACGAACACTCGATGGAACAGGGGCACGATGCGGTCCGGCTCGGAGGGCACGACGCCGCCGGGCGGTGCCGGGTAGAACGCGATCGACACCGTCGTGAGGAAGTATCCGCCGACGGTGGCCGCCGACAGGAGGAACGTGAAGTTGAACGTCCCGTTGAAGAGGCTCGTGTACCGCGTGATGTCCTTCGAGACGAACCAGACCCCGTACTCGGGCGTGGTGCCGAAGAGCACCTGCACCTGATCGACGTACGCGCGGAACGACGAATCGTAGACCCCACCGACCGCCTGGCCGGTGTAGTTCAGCACGATCATCTGCCATGCGCCGGCCGGTGCGGTGAAGTTCGCCGACACGCAGCAGGCCGTCGAGGCGTTGAGGAACGACATCGCGGTCGGCGTCGTCGAGGGCGGGTGGGGCAGCGGGGTCACCTGGCGAGCGGAGATGGGGGGCGGCCCCGCGGCCGGCCGTGCGGGGAGGAGCGAGGGTGCGAGCGTCACGTTCAGGGGGAGCGGGTGACCGGGGAACGACCGAACGTCGCCGCCGACGGGGCCTTGGGCGTTCGGAGGTCCCGCCGCCGACGGTCCGGCCGCGCCGGCCGCCGGTGGGGGGGTCGGAGGCGGGGCGGCCGCTCCGAGCGCGGACGCGCTCGGGAGGAGGAGCAGCACGAGGATGGCCGCGGCGATCGGTCCCGAGCGCATCGAGGGGCGAAAACGGCCGTCGGTACATAGACTCTTGCGGCTCGTTCGGCGCCCGCCGCCCCGGAACGCGCCGAGCCCGACCGCTGCGATGGCGGAGCGGGCCGCTACTCGGTCACGATGATATCCGGCCGCGATAGGATCGCGAAGACCTCGGGGCGGAGGATCTCCTTCGGGGGAGCCTGGCCCTCCTGCAACGCCTTGCGGATGCGGGTCTGGCTCGTGTCCAACCGGTCCTCGACGGGGTGGGAGCAGACCTTGGCCGACGCCATCCAACCGCAGGTCCGGCAGAAGAACGTCTCCTCGTAGCGCAGGGGTCGGATGTCGATCGGGAACTCGTCAAAGATCCGATGGCAGGCGTACGGGTCGTAGTACTTGCCCACGCCGGCCTGGTCGCGACCGACGATGTACGAATCGCACCCGTAGTTCTTGCGCACGATCGCGAGGAACAGCGCGGCCTTCGGCCCGGCGTAGCGCATGGCGATGGAGAAGGCGGCGAGGAGCACCCGTCGGTCGGAGTAGTAGTTCTTGACGAGGGCCCGGTACGCCTCGAGGATCACGTCGGGGCGGTAGTCGCCCTTCTTGAGACGGCCTACGACCGGGTGGATGAACAGCGCGTCCACATCCTCCCGCTCGAGGGTGAGGCGCTGGATGTACTCGTGCGCCGTGTGGGGAGGGTTGCGGCACTGGTACGCCGAGACGTGGTGCCAACCGCGGCGTTCGAACTCGGCGCGGGACTCGGCGGGGGAGAGCTCGTCGGACCCGGTGGGCAGGTCGAGCCGCCGAACCAGGTCGATCCGGCCGGCGAGGGCGGTCGACCCGGTCGTCCGAAGGTCCGCCACGTTCGGATGGGCGGGATCGACCGTGCCGAAGGTCGCCTGGGCGAGGGCCTCCTTGTCCACCGCGAACTTCTCCTCGAGGTGGAGCAACGCCACCAACCGGTCCTGGCCGTCGAGGAGGGCGAGCGCGTCGCCCGGGCGGGCGGCCGCGACGACCGCATCGTTCGCGGGGCCGGTGGGCGTCAGGAGGATCGGCATGGGCCAGGGGAGGCCCCCCGGCAGACGGCTCGTTCGCAGCACCGACTCGAGCGCGGCCGACCCCATGAACCCCTCCAGCGGGCTGTAGGCCCCGATCCCGATCTTCTCGGCATCGTAGAGGTCGTCGATGAACGGCCGCACCTTGGGAAGGTCCGCGACCTCGGACTCGCGCCGCTCGCGCTCGCGCCCCCCGAGCTGGCGGTCGATCAGTCGGCCGCCGTGGGCGGGGATCGTCATCGCACCCTCCCCGATCGAACCCTCATGCCCGAGCTCTCGGAGCTGACCTCGCGGATAGCGGGACCCGACATCTCGGCGGTCGTGCCGCGGCGCGGGATATAGGCGTTGTGGAACGATGGCGGGCGAGGCTTCGAGGGAAGACGAACGGTCGGACGAGGCACCCCTCAGCGGGGACGACGTTGCACGACCGCGACTATCCACCGGCGTTGAGCAGCAGGATCCCTTGCGGCGGGATGCTCCAGTTCGAGGGGGAGTACGGGCCGCCCCTAGCGACGGTCGGCGCGAGCTCGGTCGGGTCCCACGCCCACGCCTGCCACGCTCCGGGCAAGAAGGCGTCCCCGACGCCGGGCAGCGTCAGGTTGAGTCCCTGGGTGACGTTGGTGTTGACGATCAGGACGGAGGTCCGGCTGCCGTCCGACGTCGCCACCGTGTAGACCCCGTGCGGGCCGCCGACGAGGGACGTGTTGAACACCTCGCCCAGCGTGAGGTTCTTGAAGAACGTCGAGAAGAGCGAGTAGATCGGCAGCGGTCGGCTGTTGGCGTCGACCAGCGACAGCGCGCCGTGGGAGTACGAGAAGTACGTGGCCACCGGGACACCCGCCTTGAGCGCGCCCGCCGTTGCGGCCGCGATGTACGGCACCTCGGGGTAGCTCGTCATGAACGAGGAGTAGTTGCCGCCCAGGGCCGAGTTGTACTCGCCGACCCAGAGGGGAAGGCTGCAGCCGCACGCGGCGTCCTGATGGGCGAGCAGGCCCTGGTAGTTGTACGGGAACTTCGTCGCGTTCGCGAGCGACGAGTAGAAGTCGCTCACCGAGGGGTTCGGCACCCCCATGCCGCCCGGGTAGGGGTGGATCGTGAGGGCGGTCAGATTCGGGCCGTCGATGGCCGCGACCTGGTCGAGCCAGGGGCTGTCGAACCACGAGCCGCCGTCGGCGGACTGGAGGCCGATGAGGCGGATCGAAGGATCGTACGCCCGCAGCGCGATCACGTACTGCTGGAGCTCCCGTGCGTAGACGAGGGGCGTCACCGTCGAGTGGTCGGTCACCTTCCACTGGGTCCACGGGATGTTGAAATGGGTCCAACCCTGTGGCTCGCCCCCGATCATCCAGTAGTCGGGGTGGAACCCGAGCACCTCCTCGACGTATCGGACCGTACCGACGGCGATCTCCGTGTCGTTGATCTCGGCCGGAACGCCGAAGATCGCGTGGCAGTGCATCACCCGGCAGAAGGCGACGAAGTTCGAGTCGTTCGACTTGGTCGGCGCTAGCGCCGAGCCGTTATCGCCGTAGGCGATCCCGAGGACCTGGTCCGTGATCTCCCCGGAACCCGTGAACTGGAAGTAGGTGAACGGCGTCGCGTTGAGCTGCCGCCAGAGGGTCGGGCTCGTCAGGTTCGGGGTCTGCAGGACGAGTTGGAAGAAGGAGGGGGTCACGGTCGCGACGGCGGAGCCGAGGGAGAGGGAACCGTTGATGCCGCGGTACGTCCGGTGGGAACCGGACCCGTTCGACCCGGAGCCGTTCCCACCCGAGCCGTTCGAACCGGAGCCGTTGGACCCGTTCGAGCCGGAGCCCGAGCCATTGCCCGACGAGTTCGACCCACCGGCCCCCGCGCCGGAGCCGTTCCCCACGCCGCCGCTCGAGTTCTGCGTGACGTTCTGATCCGTCGTGGTGCTCGCGCCGTTGGAGGACGGGGCCGTGGGAGGTGCCAGCGGTCCGAGGTGGACCCCACCGCGGGGCGAACCGGGCGCTCCGCTCCCGAACCCGCTGATCGACGAAGGGAGCCCCGGCGCCCAGAGTGTGACGAGGACGACGAACGCCGCGACCGACACCGCGACCCCCGCGCCGGCCATCTCGGGCTCGACCCCATCAGCGCTCCGGCGGGCGACACCCCGTGGGGCGTTCCGACGAGGCGGCGCGGTCATGGGCCTCCCCGCGAAGGCTCCGACCGTCCGAGAGGTCCCACTCGATCGACCGACGGCGGACCGAGGCGCGGCGCGGTCGCGAGCTTCAATGCAATCACTGCCGCCGAACCCCACCCCGGGCGAGAGGTGGAGTACTACGATACTACCTCGCCCGCCGCATATATACTATACGCATCTCTACGTGTCGGCCAGTGCGGAGCGCGCCTCCCGCCCCGCGCGATGTCGGCCGTCTCCTGAGGGGTGCCCCCTTCCCCGCGCCCCGACGAATCGCTCTCAGGTTCCTTCGCCGGGGCAAACCCTTTGAAGCCCGGGGGGTCGCCCCGCCGTGGCCGACCGCTCGGCGCTCATCACGGGCGTGACCGGCCAGGACGGGTCGTTCCTCGCCGAGCTGCTCGTCGAGAAGGGGTACAAGGTCTTCGGTCTGGTCCGCCGCCTCTCGAGCCCTAACATGTCCCATCTCCGCCGCGTCCGGGACCAGGTCGAAATCTTGGACGGCGACCTGATGGACCAGTCGTCCCTCAATCAGGCCGTGAAGGCCGCGGAGCCGACCGAGGTGTACAACCTCGCCGCGCAGTCGTTCATCCCCGCGTCGTTCTCCCAGCCGGTGCTCACCGGCGAGATCACGGGGCTCGGCGCCCTGCGGGTCCTCGAGGCCGTACGAGCGTACGCGCCCCACGCGCGGGTCTACCAGGCGTCCTCGAGCGAGATGTTCGGGCAGGTTGACCGCGAGCCCCAGGACGAGTCGACGCCGTTCCACCCGCGGAGCCCGTACGGCGTGGCGAAGGTCTACGCCTACTGGGCGGGGATCAACTACCGCGAGGCGTACGGGATGTTCGTCAGCAACGGGATCCTCTTCAACCACGAGAGCGAGCGCCGGGGGATCGAGTTCTCCACCCGACGCATCTCCGACGGCGTCGCACGGATCGTGCGGGGGCACGCGAAGCACCTTACGCTGGGCAACCTCGACGCCAAGCGGGACTGGGGGTACGCTCCGGACTACGTCGAGTTCATGTGGCGGATCCTCCAGCACGCGACCCCGGGGGACTTCGTCGGCGCGACGGGCGAATCCCACTCCGTGGGCGAGTTCGCCGAGGCGGCGTTCCGCCACGCCGGAATCTCGGAGTGGGAAAAGTACGTGCGGAGGGACGAACGACTGATCCGCCCGGCCGACGTCCATAATCTGCGCGGCGACCCCGCGAAGGCCGAACGCGTCCTGGGCTGGAAAGCGAAGACGCGGTTCGCGGACCTCGTCCGGATCATGGTCGACGCCTCGATGCGCGAGTACGCCGCGGCGTAGCCGAGCACGAGATCGCGGACCGAACGGTGCTTCTCCGGTCCCTATCGGACCGAGCGAGCCCGAAACGGTTCGCCCGCCGGCCCGATCCTAGCGTCGGTACTTTCGAGCGATCAGGATCGCTACGACCACGACCGCCGCGGCGACCACGCCGAGGAGCGCCAGGTTCGTGGGGGTGGCCCACCCGGCCGCGGACGGCGAGGGGACCGCCGGGTGGCTCGTGCTCGGGGGGCAGGTCCACGTCGGGATGGTCACGAACGACTCGTTCACCGCCGAGGCCCCGGTCGTGTCCGTGACGTTGAGGGTGACGACGTA
>Ga0075426_10000783_pt1 | contig 22205 bp, 19 predicted proteins | sample SoiMethybrSBSTD5_FD_75304 | JGI IMG/M metagenome (GOLD analysis project Ga0075426, IMG submission 75304) | Bulk soil microbial communities from a Populus tree surrounding site in Tennessee, USA - Soil MetaG P. TD hybrid SBSTD5 | ecosystem: Environmental > Terrestrial > Soil > Tree plantation...
CGGCGGAATGGCTGTACGGCATCGCGAATAAATATTCGCACCCCACCTGAGGAAAAATATTGGCCGAAAAAACAGAAAACAGATTGAAGGATTCCGCGAGCCCGTATTTGCGATCGGCGGCGCACCAGCCGATTGACTGGCATGAATGGGGCGAAGAGGCCTTCGCGCGCGCAAAGAAAGAAGACAAGCCGATGCTGCTGGACGTCGGCGCGGTATGGTGCCACTGGTGCCATGTGATTGATCGCGAGAGTTACGAGAACCCGGTCATCGCAAAAATCATCAACGAAAATTTTGTTCCGGTGAAAGTGGATCGCGATGAGCGGCCGGATGTGGACGCGCGCTATCAATCGGCGATCAGCGCGATTTCGGGACAGGGCGGCTGGCCGCTGACGGGATTTCTGATGCCGGACGGCAAACCTTTTTTTGGCGGGACGTACTATCCGCCGGAGGATCAGTTTGGGCGGCCGGGATTCCGGCGGGTGCTGTTGGCCGTGGCGGAATCGTACAAGAACAAAAAGGCGGACTTGGTGCGGGCGGCGGAGTCGCTGGCGGATTCCGTGGCGCAAGCGGAAGTATTCACCGGGGCGCACGGAAGATTTGACGCGGAAATTGTGGATTCGCAGGTGCGGGCGATTACGCAACTGTTTGACATCAAGAATGGCGGATTTGGGAAAGCACCGAAGTTTCCACACTGTTCCGCGATCGATCTGGTTCTGGAGCGGTATCAACAGACGAAAGAGCGGCATTTGCTGGCGATGGCGGAAACGACGCTAGAAAAAATGGCGCGCGGCGGCGTGTACGACCAATTGGCGGGAGGATTTCACCGCTATTCGGTGGATGAACGGTGGCTTGTGCCGCACTTTGAGAAGATGAGTTACGACAATTCGGAATTGCTGAAGAACTATTTACATGGATGGCAGGCAACGCAAAATCCTTTTTTGGGGAACACCGCGGAGAGCATCGTTGGATGGATCAATCAGGATTTGTCGGACCAGACGACTGGCGGTTTTTACGCCAGCCAGGACGCCGATTATTCACTCGACGATGACGGAGATTTTTTTACCTGGACTCTCGAAGAGTTGCGCGTGGCCCTAAGTGCGGATGAATCGCGTGTCATGGAGCTGTACTACGACGTGGAAGCTCACGGCGAGATGCACCACAATCCAGCGAAAAATGTTTTGTGGATTGCACGCGATGCCACTGAAATTGCGCAGACGCTCAAAACAGACGAGACGAGTGTGCGGTTGATCATTGCGCGCGCCAAGTCGAAGCTGCTGGCCACTAGGCTGCCGCGCCCGACTCCCTACGTAGACAAGACGATGTATGTGAGCTGGAACGCGATGTTTGTTTCGGCTTACCTGGAAGCCGCGCGGACACTCGATCGCGCGGCTGCCGATTCGTGCCGTGCATTTGCGCTGAAGACATTGGAGCGGATGCTGCGCGAGACGTGGACAGCGGAGCAGGGATTCGCACACAGAATTGGCGGGCCGGCGCTGCGCGGGTCGCTGGACGACCAGGTGTTTGGCGCTATGGCTCTGCTGGACGCGTATGAAGCGACGCTGGACGCGAAATATTTTCAAGCGGCGCAGCGGACAATGGACATTGCGATTGAAAAGTACGGCGACACCGAAGGCGGCGGATTTTTCGATCGCGCAAGCGATGCTCCGCCGATGGGCGGGCTGGATGTGCGCCGCAAGCCGTTTCAGGATTCGCCAACGCCGGGGGCAAATTCGGTTGCCGCGATGGCGCTGACGCGACTGCACAATTACACCGGTGAACAAAAATATTACGATTGGGCGAAGAAAACGCTGGAGGCATTTGCCGGAATTGCGCCGCAGTTTGGAATGTTTGCCGCGACGTATGGTCTAGCGGCTACGCTTTTCGCCAATCATCCGACACAGGTAGTGATCACAGGCGCCGAAGGGGATGCGACCGCGAAAGAATTGGAATCGACAGCAAACGCCGTCTTTCGGTTTGGCAAAGCGGTGTTGCGAGTGAAACCCGGCAATGCCGCCGAGTATTTGCCGATCGCATTGCGCGAGACGCTGCCGCATTTGCCGGTGGATAAAGCGATGGCGCTGGTTTGTTTTGGAAATACCTGCATGCAGCCGACGAATGAGCCGGAACGTTTGAAGGCAATTCTGGAAAACGGCGCAGTGGATGCCGCGAAGAATTAACCCATAAACAAGAAGGGCCGCCCCGGAAGGCGGCCCCTACAACGATCACACACGATTCAGTTGTCTCTTACTTCTTCGGTCGCGATTCCGGCGGAACCATGCCGTTAATCCGGTAATAGACGACGAGCTGGCCGTAGTGCTCGCCAGAGTGCTCAATCAGGCCGTTAGCCAACTCCGAAAAGCGAGTTTTGGTTGGAAAACCGGCTTCGATTTCCACGTTCATACCCTTGTCGCCCTTCGCTTTGATCAAATCAGCGCCATCCTGCACGCACTTTTTCACGAACGCGACCACCTGGGCCTTGGTCTTGTAATCGTCGGCCTTGGGATCGTCGCCGAACCGCGCCTTCTTGCCGTCCGCTGTATCCGTGAAGTAGTACATGGACGCCGACGCGTGGAGCAGGTTGCCAACAAATGTCCGCGAATCGGGATGGGGTTTATACCCGTACTTGTCTTCGGGCAAATCTTCCGCGATCGCGATCAATTTGCGGCCGATGTCATTCCAGGATTCGAGCAAGGCTTGCGAAGGGCTCGGAGCCGGTTTCGGCGGCGTTTTCTTTGCTGCGTCTTGCGCGAGAACAGGCAGCGCCATGAACGCCGCCGTCAAAGCGATTCCTGCCATCCACCACAGTTTCTTCATTTCATCCTCCGTCGCGCCCTCAGGGGTGCGGACTATGTTTGAGACGTATTGCGGTGCGAGAAGTGTTTTCGCGGTACGGCAGATTCTACTCCTCGAAACGGCCGGCAGGATAGCCGCGCCACCTCGGAAACCGAGGATCTCCTGCCAAATTGTCTCTTCCGCCACGCATGGTAAGCTAAAAGTGTAAGCGGGGAGGCATTTCTGTGAATGTTGGATGGCTGTTGGCCCGGCTCGTAATCGGCCTCGGACTGTTGTCCCTTATCGTTTATTCCCAATATTTTTGGTACCGCGGACTTTGGCGGCTCACCTCGAATTGGGGCAATACGACTGTGCGTGTGGTGGTACGGCTGTTGTGTCTGGCGTTGGTTGCGATTTCGGTGCTCGCCATTGTGGATGGAATCCGGATGGACCACAGGCACTGGATTCCGCGGGGCAATATTTTCCCCTCGTTTGTAGGCATGTGGTTTACGTGCGCGTTCTTTGGTTTTCTTGCCGTGCAAATTGTGCGCGGGCTGGAACGCGTCTGGCGATGGACCATGGCACGGCGCAAGAGCCGCAGAACGGTGGAGGCGGCTGCAACGGTGCGAGAAACCGCGGAACTTGTGGCCGATCCCGGGCGGCGGCATTTCTTTAAAGCTGCGACGGCAGCGGCTGGTGCGGCGCCGTTCCTCGGTGCCGTGTATGGCTTCGCCGCGGAGCGATTGAACTACCAGATCCGGCGGGTGGAAGTTCCAATGGCGAATTTGCCGGATGCGCTCGACGGAATGAAAATCGCGCAACTGAGCGACATTCATTTGAGCGGATACATTTCGCGTGAGGACGTGCGGCGCGCGGTGGACATGGCGAACGATTTGTCGCCGGATTTGTCCGTTGTAACCGGCGACTTTATTACGGGCGCGAGCGATCCGCTCGCGGACTGTATTGCGGAGATTCGCAGGCTCGCAGCACCGCTGGGAATTTACGGCTGCAACGGGAACCATGAAATCTATGCGAAGGCTGAAGATGCGGCCGAAAAGTTTTTTAATCAGGCCGGAATGAAGCTCTTGCGAAGCGAGAATGCCACGCTGAATTTTCGCGGTGCGCAATTAAACTTGATCGGCGTGGATTATCAGCGCGAACGCGGGCCAGGCGGACGGAGAATCCAGACACTGGCCGGTATAGACAAGCTAGTGCGGCCGGATATGCCAAACATTTTGCTCTCGCACAATCCAAATTCGTTCAATCGCGCGGCGGAACTGGGTATCGAGCTCTCGCTCGCCGGTCACACGCATGGTGGTCAAGTGCAGGTGGAAATTCTGGATCACCGGTTGAGCCCCGCGCGTTTTATTACGGATTACATCGCGGGGCTTTACACGCGGCCGATAGACGCTGTGGCGACAACCGGGGCAACGGCGATTGCGAAAGCGCATCTCTACGTGAATCGCGGTCTGGGCACGGTCGGCGCGCCGGTCCGCCTCGGCGTGCCACCGGAAATCACGCTGATTACGTTGCGCAAGGCGTAGGCCAGGTTGCGCGCCCTATGATCGTGCTCGTGATGGGGACGACCGGGGCCGGCAAGACAACTATCTCTAAGCTCCTCGCGGAAAGACTCGGCTGGATCTTTCTCGACGCGGATGACTTCCATCCTGCAGCGAATATCGAAAAAATGAAGCAGGGAATTCCGCTCGATGACGTGGATCGTGTGCCGTGGCTTGCGGCCATGCATGAGGAGTTAGTAAGGCACAACACGATCGGAAAAAGTTGCGTGCTCGCGTGCTCGGCGCTGAAAGAAAGTTACAGAAAAACAATCGGTACGGGCCTGCCGATGAAGATCGTCTACTTGAAAGGCGCCTACGAGGAAATGCGCGCCCACATCCTGGCACGGCACGGGCATTTTGCAGGCGAGGGAATTCTGGCCGGACAATTCCGCGACCTCGAAGAGCCGGCGGATGCGATTGTCGAGCCGGTCGGCCTGAGTCCGGAGCAAATCGTCCAAGATGTCACAAACAAATTGAATCTCGCTTAGAAGCATCGGGCGTCTCTCGCGCCGGGTTGCTGGGCGTGTGACGCAGTGCCATAATTTGAGTTCATCGGAGCGGAACGCCGCTGCGATGCTGGGGGAATTTATGGCGATGCGCGACAGTTGGGTGGAGAAGAGAGAAGCCGAAGCGGCAGGGAAAAACGGCAGCCGCAACATGTCGCAGATGCATCTGGCCCGTCGAGGCGTCATCACCGAAGAGATGCAGTACGTCGCCAAGCGAGAAAAGCTCGAACCGGAACTGGTGCGCGGTGAAATCGCCCGCGGCCGAGCGATTATTCCCGCGAATATTCATCACCGGAATCTGGAGCCGATGGGCATCGGCGTGGCGTTTTTCTGCAAAATCAACGCGAACATCGGAAACTCCGCGACAACTTCAAATATTGATGAAGAGCTGAAAAAGCTTCATCACTCCGTGCACTACGGGGCGGACACCGTGATGGATCTTTCCACCGGCGGAGATATTCCGACGATTCGCAAAGCGATCATCAACGCGTCGCCAGTGCCTGTTGGAACGGTGCCGGTATATGAAGCAATCTCGCGCGTGCGCCGGCCGGAAGATTTGACGATGGATCTGATGCTCGAAGTGATCGAAGAGCAAGCCGAGCAGGGCGTGGATTACATGACGATCCATGCCGGTGTGCTCCGCCAGCATGTGCCGCTCGTGCGCAAGCGGATTACGGGAATCGTGAGCCGTGGCGGCTCGCTGATGGCGCACTGGATGGAGCATCACAAGCAGCAGAATTTTCTTTACGAACGCTTCGACGATATTTGCAAAATTTTCAAGAAGCACGATGTCAGTTTTTCGCTGGGCGACGGGTTACGGCCGGGTTGTATCGCGGATGCGAGCGACGAAGCGCAGTTTGCCGAATTAAAAGTGTTAGGTGAGCTGACAAAGAAGGCCTGGGAGCACGACGTTCAAGTGATGATCGAAGGCCCCGGCCACGTCCCGATGGACAAGATCAAGGAGCAAGTGGACAAGGAAATGGAATGGTGCCACGAAGCGCCATTCTACACGCTGGGCCCGCTCGTTACGGACATCGCGCCCGGTTACGACCACATCACGAGCGCGATTGGCGCGGCGATGATCGGTTGGCACGGGGCGTCGATGCTTTGCTACGTTACACCGAAAGAGCATCTCGGCTTGCCGAATCCGGAAGACGTGAAACAGGGCGTAATTGCGTACAAAATTGCAGCGCATGCGGCGGACGTGGCACGCCACCGGCCCGGTGCGCGCGATCGCGACGACGCATTGAGCTATGCGCGTTTCCTTTTCGACTGGAACAAACAGTTTGAGCTATCGCTCGATCCAGAAACGGCGCGCGCGATGCACGATGAATCGCTGCCCGACGATTTTTACAAGGAAGCGAAGTTCTGCTCGATGTGCGGGCCGAAGTTCTGTTCAATGAACATAACGCAACTCGCGGAAGCCGAGTCCGGCCAGGATCAAGCCGAACGCAAACAGAAATTCGCGGAGCTTCTGGTCAAAGTGCAGGGCGCATAGGAGTCCTCTCTGTCAGGCGCTACAGCAGATCGCGTCTTTGCGCTCGTGGCTGAGCAGACGGGTGTCGCGCGGGAAAAACTGAGCCTTGAAAGCCGGCTGTCCTTTGACTTAGGGATTGAGGGTGACGATGCGGTCGAATTATTCGACGGCTTCAAGCGCGAATTTGAAGTCGATGTAAGCGAACTTCATCTCTATTGGGATTCCTATTTTGCGCCCGAGGGAATTTCATGGGTAACAGCCGTCTTCGTTGGCGCGCCCGTCATCCTTGTGGCGATAGTCCTGTCAAAATTCTTCCCGAAATGGCCGGACTGGTTGAGCTTGCCTGTAGGCGCGACGATCGGTTTTGCAGGCGTTTTCGGTTGGACTGCATTGATGCGGCGGCCCGGCCCAAACGAGATCACAATCGGCGAATTGATTGAGGCCGCACAGACCGGTCGGTTCCGCGTGCAATCTGCGGTCAAAGAACGCATAGCCGCACTTTCGGAAAGGTAAACACCTAAGCAGCTCTTCCGGCTGCGGCTGATGCCCGTGTTACTTTTAGGGTTGAGCGTCCACTTCAACGTTACAGTTCTCCTGCTCCTTTGATACGCTATTAAAAATACAGCGAGCCTGTTCCCCCTTGCCGATACCGATCCCTGAGAGGACTTCGCGCCTCGCGCGCCGCATGAGCCAGCCCGGCCCATCGTTATCTGTGTTAGTGGTCGACGATTCTCCGGTCTATCGCAAACTGGTAGAGCAGGCCCTGGAGGGCCGGGAGTATTGCGTCGCGTTTGCTAAGAGCGGGCGTGAAGCGCTTGACGTTTTCACGCAGACTGCTCCGGACATCGTTATCACCGATTGGATGATGCCGGATGTGTCTGGCGTCGAACTCTGCGAACGGATTCGTCGCACCGAACTCGCGTACACCTACGTCATTCTTCTCACTTCGATTTCCGACAAGGACATGGTCGTCAAAGGATTGGCCGCCGGCGCGGATGATTACCTGACCAAGCCTTTCGATCCCGGCGAATTGAATGCGCGAATAGGGGTTGGGCGGCGCATCATCTGTTTGCAGCGGGATATCGAGGCAAAAAACCTCTTGCTGCAAGAAGCGGCACGCACAGATTCTCTGACCGGGTTGCCGAACCGGCGGGCCATCGAAGAATGGGCGGAGCGCCAACTCCGCGGCGCCAGGCGCCACGGTTATCCGCTGTGGGTTGTGCTGGCCGACCTCGATTCCTTCAAGAACGTCAATGACACCTACGGGCACGATGCGGGCGATTTGGTGCTGCAAAAGTTTTCCGAAGTCTTGCGAGGAACGACGCGGGCATCGGATATTTGCGGGCGGATGGGCGGCGAAGAATTTGTCATGGTGACGACCCATGTGGAACGCAAAGACATTGTGCCGACGGTTGACCGGCTACGCGAACAATTCGCTTCCATGATTTTTCGATTCGGAACGAGCACCGCTACCGTGACGTCAAGTTTTGGCGTTGCCGGTTTTGACGCAAATGGGTGCAGCGAATTTTCGCAATTATTGCGTCGCGCAGACGCGGCCCTCTATGCGGCCAAACGCGCTGGCCGGAACCGCATCGAACTCGCCCGCGATTGACGCGGGAACAAATTCAACGGTTTTGGCGTATATTTCTACAGAAAGCCGGTAGTTCGATTCCGGCCGTTACCCAAGCTCTGTAGAAAGAGGCTCGCCATGCTTTTTCTGCTCTTCCTAGGTTTGATGTATTTCCTCCCCACGATTATCGGGCGTGACAAGTCCGACGCCGGCCTGATCTTCCTTGTGAATCTATTGCTTGGCTGGACCGTGGTTGGCTGGATCGTGGCGTTCATTTGGGCTTGCGCCGCGGATACGCGGCCCGTGCCGGTGCGCTTTGTCCCGGTCGCCAGTTCCGGGCGTTTCTGCAGCCAGTGCGGCTCCCTGAGCGTTGGCGGGGCCCACTACTGCACTGCGTGCGGGCGCGCTGTCTAGCCCCGGTCCGCGGCTTTTCTTTCACTCGAGACTTCCCCTATACTCGTGGCGCGTTGTTCCCACCTAGTTGAGGAGACGGCATGGCGTTTGTGCGCGCGGCGAAGGCAGCAGACGTGGCAACCGGCACGATTCGAGAAGTTCACGTAGGAAGTACCGTGGTCGCCCTGGCGAACGTTGGGGGCTCTTTCTACGCCATCAGTAACACTTGCCTCCACCGAGGCGGCCCGCTTGGGCAAGGAGCATTAGAGGGGAAAACGGTCACTTGCCCCTGGCACGGGTGGCAATTTGATGTGACCACTGGCAATGCCAGCATGAATCCGAGCACCGGGCTCGCCTGCTACCCGACTGAAGTGCGTGGCGACGAAGTGTTTGTGGATATCGGCTAACGGTTTTAAGTCGTTGAATATAAATGACTTGAGGCTGTTTTGACTTGCATGGTTCTACCGTCAACGGCGATTCTGGCTCCACTAACCCTCATATTTTGTTTGGTTTTGCTGGTTATGGCGTGTATAGTACCGCCGAACTTTTTCCTCGATGGCGACTGCGACCGCGACACCGACTAGACACTACTGGATCTTCACCGCCGACCCACATCACTACCATTGGGATACGCTTTTCGTTAAAGGCAAGGAAATGTGGCACGGAGCCGGCTCCAAGCCCGATGCCATCCGTGCGCTCAAACAGGTGCGCAAAGGCGACCGCGTACTTTGCTATCACTCAGCGCCGGACCGCTCGTTTTATTCCATCGCGGAAGTGACGCGCGATCCCTATCCCGATCCGCACGATCGCAAGGAAAAGAACCTTGTGGCGGATTTGCGGGCATTTGAAAAATTGCCTCGCCAGGTGACGTTGACCGAAATGCGCGCCAACTCCGCCCTTCGTAAAGTAAAGTTTCTGAAGAATATTCGTCTGATCATTTCTCCCATTACGGACGTGGAATATCAGGAAATCCTGCGAATGGCCGGGATTGTGCCGCAGCCCGGCATCCCGCTTCCGTAAGCGCAAGCGAGCGGATTTTCGGACCAGTCCGTGCGGTAATTGAAGCTGAGGGCATCATGGCAACCACGCGTCGCGCTTCGTACATGCTTGTGCTGGCTTTCGCGTGCTCGGCATCCGCGCAAGCGCAGTCCAAACAACAATCTGATGGCGCACTGGAAGGCATTGCCTCCGGAAAAACACGCGTCGTTGATCTCAGCTACGCCATAAATGACAAACTCGTCGCGTGGCCCGGCGACCCGAAGGTATTTGAAGCAACTACGAATGGTACCGTCGAAAAAGACGGCTACTTCACCCGCAGCTTCTGGATGTTGGAACACTATGGCACTCATCTCGATGCGCCGGCACATTTTCCGCCCGGAAAAAGTACGGTCGAGAGGATCGCGCCCGAAAAATTTTTCGGACCAGCCGTTGTGCTGGACGTGCGATCGGAAACCGAAAAGAACGCGGACTATCAGTTGTCGCCTGCGGTGATTGAAGCCTGGGAAAAGAGGAACGGAAAAATCCCGGCAGGGGCCATCGTCTTGTTGCGTACAGGCTGGGCGTCGCGCTGGCCTGATGTGCAGCGCTACCGCAATACTGATTCCAAGGGGGAGATGCATTTCCCGGGATTCTCTGTGGAAGCCGCCAAAATCCTGCTGGAACGAAAGATCAGCGGGCTGGGTTGCGATACGCTCAGTATCGATCCCGGTAACTCGAAGGATTTTCCCGTACACCATCTCGTGCTCGGGGCGGAAGTCTATCAGTTGGAGAATTTGCGGGATTTGAGTTCGCTTCCGGAGGCGGGAGCATCACTCATCGTTGCACCGATTAAGCTGGAGGGCGGTTCGGGCGGTGCGGTACGGGTTTTTGCTCTGGTTTCGAAGTAATTCGACAGAACTTTTTCAGGCGTTCATACGTCTGAGAAAGGGAAGGTTCGCCCTGAGGGTGTCTCCATGAGAATACGAAAACGTCTGGTTGTAATTGGGGGATTGGTTTGCGCGATGGGACTTGCCGCAGCGGCAAGCGCCCAGAATGAAGCGAAACAGTTTCCAGTTGCCACTAAGACACTGAAGAACGGAATGAAAGTCCTGGTGCAGAGCGACCACAGCATTCCCAATGTGGCGCTTTACGTTTTCTACCGAATCGGTTCGCGCAACGAGCATCCCGGCACAACCGGCCTTTCTCATTTTTTCGAGCACATGATGTTCAATGGCGCCAAGAAATACGGTCCGGGTGAGCTCGACAAAGTCATGGAAGCGAACGGCGGCGAAAACAATGCCTACACGACGCAAAACACCACCGTCTATCAAGACTGGTTCCCGCGCTCAGCTCTGCCGCTGATTTTCGACATCGAAGCGGACCGCATTCAGTATCTGCAATTCGATCCCAAGAAAATCGCATCGGAACGCGAAGTCGTCGCGAGTGAACGGCGTTTGCGTACGGATAATGACAATGGCGGTTTGCTTGATGAGCAGCTATGGGCGACAGCGTTTATCGCCCATCCATATCAGTGGCCGGTCGTCGGCTGGATGAGCGACATCGAGCACTGGACGATGGAAGACTTGAAGCACCATTTTGAAATGGGCTATTCGCCGAACAATGCCACGATGGTCGTAGTCGGCGATGTGACGCCTGACGAAATTTTTCAACTCTGCGAAAAATATATTGAACCAATCCCCACGCACGCGCCGCCGCCGCCGGTGACGACAATCGAGCCGGAGCAGCTCGGCGAGCGCCGGCTTGTGGTCCACAAAACTGCCGAACTGCCGCTGCTGATGATCGGCTATCACGTTCCGCAAACCAACAATCCGGACTTCTATGCGCTCAACATTTTGCGGACGGTTTTATTCCAGGGCGAGAGTTCAAGAATGTACCAGCGCCTCGTAGACAAGGATCAAATAGCGCTGGATGTTTCCGCATTTGTGCAACCGTCGTTCGATCCCACGCTGGCTATCGTCGTCGCGCAGCCGAAGCAGGGAATCGATCCCGCGAAGTGCGAGACCGCGATTTACGAAGAATTTGACAAGGCAAAGTCCGCGCTGATCTCCGATCAGGAGCTGGAGAAGGCCAAGAACATTCGACTCGTGGAGTTTTATCACCAGATGCGCACCATCAACGGCCGCGCGAACACGATCGGTACCTACGAAGTGTTCTTTGGTGACTACAACCGGCTGTTTGACGCCGCCAAGAACTATAGCGCCGTCACCAAGGAAGACGTTCAGCGCGTCGCAAAGCAATATTTTGGAGCAAACAATCGCACTGTGGCGACCTTGCTTCCGGACAATGAGGAGAAAGCCAAGCAATGAGAACCTTGACGCACTTTGGCAAAACGCTTCTCGCCTCATTTCTGATGCTCGTTTTCTGCGGTGTCGGCTCGGCACAAACCCTCAAGCTGCCTCCGCACGAAAAAATCGTTTTGAAAAACGGACTCACGCTGCTCGTGATGGAAAAACATGGTGTTCCGATTGTCAGCTTTTCGGCGATCGTGAAGGCTGGTTCCGCCGCCGATCCAGTTGGCCAGGACGGCCTCGCCACCATTACCGCGGGCCTGCTCCGCAAGGGCACACAAAAACGGACCGCGCAACAGTTCGCGGGCGACCTCGACTTTATCGGTGGCTCTTTTGACGCCGGCGCCGACACGGACTACACCACCATCTCGGCCGAATTCCTCACGAAAGATCTCGACCGCGGTCTCGATCTTTTCACCGACGCCGTGCTACATGCGTCATTTCCGCAAGCCGAAGTCGATAAGCTCCTCGCGCAAAGCATCGACGGCGTGAAGGCCTCCAAAGACGAAGCCGAGGCGGTGCTCGGCACGTATTACGCCGGCTATCTCTACGGAGGGCATGCCTATGGCCGCCCGGGCGGCGGAGATGAGCTGACGCTCAAACGAATTCAACGCGACGCAATTGTGAAATTTTACGGCACGAATTACGTTCCCTCGAACACGATTCTCGCCGCAGCCGGAGAATTTAATCCCACCGAACTTAAGAAAAAGCTGGAAGATGCTTTCGGCGCGTGGCCGGCGAAATCCGCACCGGCTGTCACGATCCCACCTTCGACGCCGGTCAAAGGTAAGCATTTGCTACTGGTGGACAAGACCGACGCGTCGCAGACGTATTTCGAGATCGGCAACGTCGGCGTGAGCGCTACGGACCCCGATCGCGTCGCGATTCGCGTTGTCAATACAGCCTTCGGCGGCACCTTTGCGTCGATTCTTAACACTGCTTTGCGAATCGATTCTGGCTATACGTACGGAGCACAATCCTTTTTTCAGCCGCAAAAAGTTGCCGGGCCGTTCGCGATCGCCAGCTTCACGAAAAACGAAACGACTGTTCCCGCTATTGACCTCGCTCTAAAAGTGCTGGACGACTTGCACAAGAACGGTCTGACGGCCGCGCAGCTCGATACTGCAAAGAAGTATTTGAAAGGCCAGTTCCCCCCGAGGATTGAAACTTCGGCACAACTCGCTGGGCGCATCGCCACCAACGAGTTCTATGGCCTCGATGACAATGAAATCAATCAACTCGAAGCTCGCATAGATGCCGTCACTCTCGAATCGGCAAAACAGATCATCGCGAAGCACTTTCCGAAAGAAAATCTCGTGTTTGTGTTGATCGGCAAGGCCGCCGAAATTCGGCCCGCCGTAAAGAAATACGCCGAAACGATGGACGAACGAAAAATTTCTGAACCCGGTTTTTGGCCGCCCGCAAAATAGCGGTTCATCGTCTCTTGTAGAAGTTTTGCATTGAATGGGAGGAACTATGCGCGCTCGCCTTTTCGTGATTCTGTCGTTGCTGCTTTTGGTGACGGCCGGTGTGTCTGTCGCCGAAGAAACTCCGCTGCTCGCCACCTGGCCCACCGTGAACCAAACCAGCATCACGTTTTCATACGGCGGCTATCTCTGGACCGTTCCGCGAAGTGGCGGCGAAGCGCGCCAACTAACCACCGGAGGCCACGAAACGACTCCGTATTATTCTCCTGACGGAAAATGGATCGCATTTACAGGTCAGTATGATGGGAACGCCGACGTGTACGTGATACCCGCCGAAGGTGGCGAGCCGAAACGCCTGACCTGGCACCCGGGAAACGACACGCCCGTGGGATGGACCCCGGACGGCAAGAAAGTCCTATTCACGTCCGCCCGGCAGTCCTACGCAGATTTTGAGCGGCTCTACACTATTTCGGTTGACGGTGGCGTGCCGGAAGTTCTCCCGATGTGGCGGGGCGAAGCCGCGTCGTTTTCACCAGATGGCGCACGCATTGCTTACGTCCCCAATCTAAGATGGCAGGATTCCTGGAAGCGCTATCGCGGCGGGCAAACCACGCCGATCTACATTGTCCGGCTCAACGATCTTCAACTGGAAAAAGTGCCGCGTGAGAATTCCAATGACGACGCTCCCGTCTGGATGGGCGACACGATATATTTTCTTTCCGACCGCAACGGGCCGGTCACGCTCTTTGCCTACGACGCTAAATCCAAAACCGTAAAGCAAGTTTTGGAGAACAATAGCTTCGATTTGAAGTCTGTCAACGCAGGGCCCGATGTTCTTGTTTACGAACAATTCGGGGGGATTTACTTGTTTGATCCCAGGACGGGCAAATCGAACCGCGTGAACATTCAAATTGCCGCGGATTTGCCCGCGACTCGGCCGCACTGGGTCAAAGTCGGCGACAAGATTCAAAATGCGGGGATTTCTCCATCGGGGGCGCGGGCGGTGTTTGAAGCGCGAGGAGAAATTCTTACCGTGCCTGGGGAAAAGGGCGATATTCGGAATTTGACGAGAACAACCACGGTGGCCGAACGCGATCCCGCATGGTCGCCCGACGGAAAGTGGATCGCGTTTTTTTCCGACGAATCGGGTGAATATGCATTGCATCTGGTGGATCAGTCCGGCCTCGGTGAAGTGAAGAAAATCAATCTGGGCAATCCGCCGTCGTTTTTTTACGGCCCGACATGGTCTCCCGACAGCAAGAAGATCGCATTCGCGGATAAGCGGCTGAATCTCTGGTACGTGGATATCGAAAAGGGAGCGCCGGTCAAAGTGGTTACTGATGTCTACGACGCGTGGGGCGTTCGTTTCTCGCAAACGTGGTCGCCGGACAGCAAGTGGATTACGTATTCAAGATTTCTCCCGAACCACCAGCGCGCGATCTTTGTTTATTCGCTCGAATCTGCCAAGAGCACACAGCTCACCGACGGGCTGAGCGACGCGGAATTTCCGGTCTTCGACAAAGGCGGCAAGTATCTTTTCTTCGCCGCAAGTACCGATCTGGCACTAGCCGGAACGTGGCTCGATCTTTCCGGATTCCAGCGGCCGGTGACGCGCAGCGTTTATGCCGTCGTGTTGAAGAAAGGTGATCCTAATCCAGTAGAGCCGCAGAGCGACGACGAAAAGGTCGCAAAGCCCGAAGAAAAGTCCAAGGACGCTGACAAGGATAAGGACAAGAGCAAGGACAAAGACAAAGGCAAGGGCAAAGACGCCGACAAGAAAGAAGAGAAGAAAGACGACAAAAAAGATGAAAAGAAGGATGACAAAAAGGAAGAACCCGTAACCGTCACCATCGACTTTGACGGTATCGGGCAGCGCATTATTTCCTTGCCGATCAAAGCCGCAAATTATTCAGAGTTGGACGCGGGCAAGGCAGGAACATTGTACGCCGCGGAAACGCCACTGGTTCAGCCGCTCGATGGCCCGCCGTTCCCCCAACTTACGGTGAGCAAATTCGACCTCGCGACTCGCAAAACTGAGCCATTTCTCAGTGGCACCAGCGGTTACGCATTTTCCGCCAACGGTGAAAAAATCCTTTATCGCATGGGGCCGGCGTCGTGGTTCATTGCGGCAACTGCGGCGGCGCCGAAGCCCGGCGAAGGGGCGCTGAAACTTGACGACGTGCAGGTTTACTCCGATCCGCGCGCGGAGTGGGCGCAGATGTACCACGAAGTTTGGCGCATCGAACGCGACTTCTTGTACGACCCGCACTTTCATGGGCTGGATATTGCCGCAGCCGAAAAGAAATATGCACCGTATGTAAAAGCCGCCGGCGGACGCGCTGATTTGAATCATCTGTTCACGGAAATGCTCGGGGAAGTAACCATTGGCCACATGTTCATTTTTGGTGGCGACGTACCGAAGGCGCCGGAAGTGAAAGTCGGCCTGCTGGGCGCTGATTACAAAATAGAAAATGGCCGCTTCCGCTTCACGCGCATCTTCAACGGAGAAAATTGGAATCCAGATTTGCGCGCCCCGCTGACGCAGCCGGGAGTGGACGTCAAGACGGGAGATTACTTGCTCGAAGTGAATGGATCGGACGTCCACGCCACGGCGGAGGTCTTCCGTTTTTTTGAAAACACAGCTGGCAAGCAGATTCGGATCAAAGTAGGGCCGAACCCGGACGGAAAAGACGCGCGAGAAGTTACCGTTGTTCCCGTGGACGACGAAAGCAATCTCCGCAATCGCGCCTGGGAAGAAGACAATCGCCGCAAAGTGGATGAATTGAGCGGCGGAAAACTTGCTTACGTTCACGTGCCGGACACGGCCAACGGGGGCTACATAAATTTCAACCGCTTCTATTTCGCGCAAACCGACAAGCAGGCGGCAATCATCGACGAACGCTATAACCACGGCGGCGCCATCGCGGACTACATCATCGACTTGCTTGGCCGCCCTTTGCGTAACTGCGCCATCACCCGCGAGGGCGAAAAATGGTGTTCGCCGCTTCAGCAAATTTACGGCCCCAAAACAATGGTCATCAATGAAATGTCGGGCTCCGGTGGCGACGCGCTTCCCTGGATGTTCAGGCAAGACAAACTCGGCCCACTCGTCGGCACACGAACATGGGGCGGACTCGTCGGCATCAGCAACTACCCTCCACTCCTCGATGGCGGTGGCGTCACGGCGCCTCGCGCGGCAATTTACGGGTTACACGGCGAATGGGAAGTCGAAAATCACGGCATCATGCCGGATATCGAAGTCGAAAACGATCCCGCTTCCGTCGCCGCAGGACACGACGCGCAGCTTGAAAAAGCCGTTCAGGTCACGCTCGATGCGCTCAAGAAAAATCCTGTGGTGATTCCGGATCATCCGCCCTATCCGAATTATCATCAGAAGATGTGACGAAACTCTTTTTGCGATTCAGGGCATTGTGAATACTTCCGGTTCGATGTGCTAGCGTAGTTGCTGCACGTTATGCCCGAACTTCCTGAAGTCGAGACCGTCGCGCGCGGCCTGCAGATGACAATCGCCGGAAGGCGAATTCTGTCCGTCACGCTCGGCAAAACGGATTTCATCGATAATCCCGCCGATCTTGAACGCCATCTGCCCGGTCAACGCATCGTCCGCGTCGAACGCTTCGGTAAATTCATGTTGGTGCGTCTCAGTAGAGAAGCCAATGGCGACGGCGCATCGGCCTCAGCTTCGAGCGACTCGCTCCTCGTTCATCTCGGCATGACCGGCCACCTCTCTCCTCACGCCGCCACCGAACCATTTCCAAAGCACACTCATGCCCGCTTTCTCCTGGACGATGGACGCGAGCTGCGGTACACCGACGCGCGCCGCTTCGGTCGCATGGCTTATTTCTCAGCGGCGCATTTGCCCTCGGAGCTTGGGCGATTCGGCGCGGACCCGCTGGAAATATCAGAACCTGAATTTCTTGGCCTGCTGAAATCGCGCAAATCCCGAATCAAGGCCCTGCTGCTGGATCAAAGTGCATTGCGCGGCGTCGGCAACATCTACGCGGATGAAAGCCTGTGGCGCGCGCGAATTCATCCCACGCGGATCGCGGCAAAAATATCGGACGGTGAAGTTGGCCAGTTGCGAAAAGCTCTCCAGGAAATCCTCCGCCAGGCCATCGCTTTGCGGGGATCCTCCATCAGCGATTTTCTTGACGTGGAAGGCGAGCCGGGAGAATATCAGCGCCGCCATCGGGCGTACGGGCGGGAGGGGAAGCCGTGCTACCGCTGCAAAACGCCGATTTGTCGCATTATTGTCGCGGGCCGCAGCAGCTATTTTTGCCCGAAATGCCAGCTTGCTCCGCGGGCGGCCCGCAAGCGATCAGGCCGGCGCAAGGCTGTAACGCGGCGCGACACGCGCGCGTCTTAGACGCAGGGCTAAGTTTCGGTCGGTTCGTTCGACAGATTTAGAATTTTCTCACAGAAGAAACGCAAAATGAGGGCGGAATGAACGCAAAACGAGTGGTCGTGTTGTGCGCAGTCTTGCTTGCCGGGTTCTTGTCGAGGGCATCGTTATCGTCGATGGCGGACGATACTTCTCCGTTTGCGGCCGCCGACGCAAAAATCCTCGCTGAGATCCACGATCACAGCGAAGCCACGCAAAATCTCGAATACATTTCCGACAACATTGGCCCGCGCCTTACCGGTTCCCCGCAACTCAAAGCCGCGAACGATTGGACCGCCGAGCAGTTCCGCAAGTACGGTCTCACGAACGTCCATCTCGAGTCCTGGAAGATTGCACACACCTGGACTCGCGGAACCGCGAAAGCCCGCATCATCGCGCCGGCGGAGCATCCTTTAACGATCGCATCCGCTGGTTGGGCGCCGGGCACCAACGGCCCGGTGCGCGGCCCGGTCGTTTTTTTTGACGCGCAGACAAAAGAAGATTTTGAGAAATTTCGCGGCAAGCTGAAAGGCGCCATCGTCATAACGCAAAAGCCCGAATCGCTTTCGCCGCCGCAAAAAGAAACGCCTTTCGCCGATGTTGCTCGCCCGATGCAGGCGCCGTTGCCGCGAAAAGGCGACCCGATTCCTCCCTCGCCCTTCGCAAATTTCGCTGCGGCCGCCCGCGAACGCAACGATTTCTTCAAGCAAGAAGGTGTCGCCGCGATTCTGCGCGACTCCAACAAACCGCATGCGCTCTTGAATATGACCGGCGTCGGCGGCGAAAAATTTGACATCGGCCCGATTCCCAATGCATTCATCACTGGCGAGGGCTACCGCATGATTTATCGCCTCTTGCAGCATGGCCCTGTTGAAATCGAATTGGATATTACCAACACGATTGGCGACGGCCCGGTCGATGTCTACAACACCGTCGCTGAAATCCGCGGTACCGAAAAGCCGGACGAAGTCGTCATTCTTGGCGCGCACCTCGATTCCTGGGACCTCGGCACTGGCTCGACCGATAACGGCACAGGCAGTTCGGCCGTACTGGAGGCCGCCCGCGCGCTCGCGAAGCTGGACCTGAAGCCCAAGCGCACAATTCGCTTCGTTCTGTTTAGCGGCGAAGAAGAAGGGCTCGTCGGCTCCAAGCGCTACGTCGAAGCGCACAAGGACGACCTCGACAAAATTTCCGGCGTCTTGGTCCACGACACGGGCACCGGCAAAGTGCTTACGCTGGGCCTTCATGACAACTATCAAGATCGCGAAATCGTGGACAAAGTTCTCGCCCCACTCGGCGACCTGAAATTGCTCGAGCCGACGATGATTCGTACTTTCGGTACCGATCATGCCTCCTTCGACGACGTCGGCGTTCCCGGTTTTTGGTGCGTTCAGGACGGCGCGGAGTATACGAAGACGCATCACAGCCAGTCCGATACCTTCGACAAAGTCTGGAAGGACGACTTGAACCAGGGCGCGCAAGTTCTCGCCGCTTGGGCGTACAACACCGCGCAACTCCCGGAAATGTTGCCGCGCCGTCCGTTGCCCTATCAGCCGGACGCCGAAGCGCGCAAAGCTGCCGCATCTATTCCTGATCCCATCTCGGATATGGACAAAAAAATAATCGACCAGGTGAAAAAGGACCAGCCGCAACTCAATGCCGACCTCACTTACTTGACCGACAGGATCGGCCCACGCGTGACGGGCACGCCCCAGCTCAAGCAGGCGAACGAATGGGCTGCCCAACAGTTCAAAGCGCTCGGCCTATCGAACGTACATCAGGAACCGTGGAAGATCGCCACAAGTTGGACGCGAGGATCCGGCACCGGCGCGTCCGGCAGAATCATTTTGCCCACGCCGCACGAACTGACTTTGGCCGCTGCTGCATGGTCGCCCAGCACCAAAGGCGCGCTTCGCGCAAAAGTGGTTGGCGTAGCCGTCGACAATGCCGATCAACTCCAACAATACAAAGGCAAATTGAAAGGCACTATCGTTCTCCTCGGACGTCCGCGTGATATGGAACCGCCGATGAATCCGCTGGTCACGCCGTGGAACGATGACGCCATTCCAATCTCCCGCCCCAAGAGCGACAAGCCGTTCGACTTTCGCGCATACATGAAAACAATTCGCGCCGAGATGGCGTTTTTTAACGAAGAAAAACCAGGAGCGGTTCTTTTCGGCTCAGAGAAACTCTACGGCCTGGGGAACATGTCGACCGTCTCGCGCGAGTACAAACCCGCTTCGTTCGCTGCCGCTTACGCAACCGGAGAAAGTTTCCGTCAGCTCTGGCGTTTCGTAGAGGCAGGCAACGTCGAAGCCGAAGTTAAAATCGAGACCAGTTTCAGCAAAGATCCCGTCGAGGTTTACAACACCGTCGCCGAAGTTCCCGGCACTGAAAAACCCGATGAGGTCGTCATCATTGGCGCACATCTTGATTCCTGGGATCTAGGCACGGGCGCCACGGACAACGGCACAGGCTCGATGGCCGTGCTGGAAGCGGCGCGCGCTCTGATGAAATCCGAAGTGAAGCCCAAGCGCACTATTCGCTTCATTCTGTTTACTGGCGAAGAGCAGGGCTTGAATGGCTCGAAAGAATACGTCAAGCAGCACAAATCCGAACTCGGCAAGATTTCCGCCGTGCTGGTTCACGACACTGGTACTGGAAAAACGCTCACCATCGGTTTGATGGGCAACTATCCGGCGCGTGAGACTCTCTCCTACGTCCTCAATCCGCTTGCTCGCACAAAGGAAATCGGCTTGGCCGAACCCACGCTCCGCGAAATGGGAGGTACCGACCATGTTCCGTTCGACGCGGAAGGCGTCCCCGGATTCTGGTGCGTGCAGGATCCGGTTGACTACGACCGCACGCATCATTCGCAAGCGGACACGATTGAACGCGTGCGCTGGGACGACCTCGCCGAAGGCGCTCAAGTTCTCGCCGTCTTCGCTTACAACGTCGCGCAGTTGCCCGATCTGCTGCCGCGCAAACCGGTTAGCGCTGTTCATAAAGACGGCATGTAACGCGCAAAATGCGTGCCGTCCTCCAGCGAGTCAGCCGCGCGCGTGTCACCGTAGACGGCAAAGTCACCGGCGAAATCGGAGCTGGTTTGATGATCCTGCTCGGGGTTGGCAAACAAGATTCGAGCGCCGTCGCTGCCTCGCTTGCGGAAAAAGTCGCTAACCTGCGCATCTTTGAAGATTCGCAACAGAAAATGAACCTTTCGCTTCTGGACGTGAAAGGTGCCGCGCTCGTCGTTTCCCAATTTACACTCTATGGCGACGCGCGCGGCCAGCGCCGTCCCAGTTTTATCTCCGCTGCTCCGCCTGAACTCGCCAGGCAGCTCTACGAAGAATTCTGCGAAGCGCTCCGCCGCCTCGGCGTCACCGTCGCAACTGGAATCTTTCAGGCTATGATGTCCGTGGAACTCGTCAATGAAGGCCCGGTCACAATCCTCCTCGACTCCGAAAAGACGTTCTGAGCCCTCGCAGGAATTCTGGACGAGCAGCCGCGCGCTCGCCGAGTTGCGGCGCCTCGGGGAGAGGCGAAACGTGGAGGGCATGGCGCGCTTCGGCATTTTCGCCAAAAACGTTCTCGGCGTGGCAAAACCAAAAATGGATGAACTCGCGCGAAAAATAGGGCGAAACCATCGTCTGGCTCTGGAACTTTGGGAAACAGGTGTGCACGATGCCCGAATCCTTGCTGGCATGATCGACGAACCAGAACAAGTCACCACCGCGCAAATGAATCGCTGGGTTCGCGATTTCGACAATTGGGACGTTTGCGACGGCACCTGCTGCCATCTGTTCGCGTTCGCCGGGCCCGCATGGGATCGTGCAATCGCCTGGACGAAATGGGCAAAAGAGTTCGAGAAGCGCGCTGGCTTTGCGCTGATCGCCCATCTGGCTTATCGCGATAAAACGGCAAAAGACTCGCAATATACAAAGATACTGCCCTTGCTATTGCGTGAAGCCCGCGACGAGCGCAATTTTGTCCGCAAGTCGGTCAACTGGGCTCTGCGAAACATCGGCAAGCGAAATTTAAATCTCAATCGAGCCGCCATCCGTACGGCCGAAAAAATGCGCACGCTCGATTCCCGCTCCGCCCGCTGGATTGCTGCAGACGCGCTTCGCGAGCTGAAGAGTGACGCGGTACAATCGCGCCTGCGGTGGAAAAAGGCTTGAATTGGTGGACTCCAAAAATCATCCGCTCAAAATCAGACGCGCCAGGGCTGCCGACGTTCCGCGCATCGCAGAGTTGAGCGGCGAGCTTGGCTACCCGACCCCGGTGCGAGAAATGAGGCAGCGTTTCGATCAGATCAAGCCCGCCGGTCGACACGCCGTCTTTGTTGCGGAATTTGAAAAAACAGTCGTCGGCTGGGTCCACGTCAGCATCACGCCGCTTCTCGAAGTCGCGCGCCGCGCTGAAGTGAATGGCCTCATCGTGGCGGAGCGCCACCGCAGCCTGGGCGCCGGTGCAAAACTCCTCGATGCCGCGGAAGTCTGGGCGCGCGGCAAAAAATGCCAGCGAATGTCCGTCCGCTCCAACGTCATCCGTGACCGCGCTCACGCCTTCTACGAGCGCCAAGGCTACACGCACGTCAAGACGCAAAAAGCGTTTCGAAAAGAACTATGATTCATGGATCTCGCGGAGATTTTAGCGAGTGCTTCGATTCTCAGGTTTCTGAAAAATCAGAAAGAAATAATTTCGGTCGTTGTCCGGCGGATTGAACCCGGGCTGTTGCCGAACAAACTTGAATCCACACCGGTCGGCGTCATCGCGCACGAATTGTTCGGGGATGCGGTGGCGTTCGAA
>Ga0075426_10000785_pt1 | contig 22148 bp, 20 predicted proteins | sample SoiMethybrSBSTD5_FD_75304 | JGI IMG/M metagenome (GOLD analysis project Ga0075426, IMG submission 75304) | Bulk soil microbial communities from a Populus tree surrounding site in Tennessee, USA - Soil MetaG P. TD hybrid SBSTD5 | ecosystem: Environmental > Terrestrial > Soil > Tree plantation...
TGCAAACGGCAAACCAGCCTGGTTTCCAGCTCAGCTCCGACCAGGGGAGCCCAGCAGCAGCCCGAGCTCGCGGACCAACGTCTCCCTCCACGGGCGGTCCATCCGCGAGATCAAGTGCGTCGGACCGGAGGCCAGCAGCTCCCGGTGGTGCGGGCTGAGCTCCTCCGGGGCCAGGGCGAGGACCGGCAGATCGCTGAGCAAGGGATCCACCCGTAGGCGGAGGATCGTCTGGAAGGCGTCCTGATCGGGAAGCAGGAGGCTCACCACGAGGGCTCCCGGACGGACCTGCCCGAGGAGCCGCAGAGCCTCTTTCCCGTCGCTGGCGGCGAGCGGCCGGTAGCCCGCCGTGAGCACGGCGTCCACCAACTCGCGCTGCCCCTCCGCGGTGTGATCGATGATGAGCACCGCGTCGGCCGCGGGGGCGGGCAGCGGCGCCAGGCGGCGCACCACCTGGAGGAGCTTCTCCCGGTCGACCGGCTTGACCAGGTAGTCGGCGGCCCCGAGCGCGAACCCCTGCCGCTTCTCGTCCACCACGGTGACCACCACGACGGCGGTCCCGGTGGTCTCGGGGGCCGCCCTGAGGTCGCGCAGCGCCTGCCAGCCGTCGCCGCCACCGCTCGGCGCCACTTCCAGGGTGATGAGATCCGGCTGCAGGAGACGGGCCGTCGCGACGACCTCGGCACCGCCGCCGACCGCCGCGACGTCGTACCCTTCCATCCGCAGGTAGCTGCTCAACAGCTCGCGAGCCGCGGCATCGGCGTCGCCGACGAGGACGAGCGGCCGCACGCGGCGCGGTCGCGGCGCCGCTGCAATCCCCGCGGCGGCCGGCGGTGCCGGCGTGCTCCTTTCCCGGTGGCTCGACGGCACGAGGAAGGTGAAACAGCTCCCGCGGTCCGGCTCGCTCTCCACCCAGATCCGGCCGCCGTGCTGCTCGACCAGCCGGCGGACGATGGCGAGCCCCAGGCCGGTGCCCTCGCGGAGGCCCCGGGGCGTGATCCCCGCCTGGTGGAACTCGGAAAAGATCGACTCCTGCTCCGCGGCTGGAATCCCGACCCCGGTGTCGCTCACCGCGACGCAGGCGAAACCCTCGACCGCGGACGCGGTCAGCCGCACCCGCCCGCCCGGCGGCGTGAACTTCACCGCGTTGGCCAGGAGATTGAGCAGGATCTGCTTGAGACGCACGCGGTCGGCACAGACCTCGATCGCCGCCGGCACGTCGCTCTCCAGGTGGATCTTGTGCTGCGCCACCAGGGGCTCGACGAGCGTCAGCGCCTCGGCGGCGACATCGCAGAGATCGACCTGTCCGCGGCTCAGCTCGAGCTTTCCAGCCTCGATCTTCGACAGGTCGAGGACGTCGTTGATGAGCTGCAGCAGGTGGCGGGCGCCCTGGCGGATGAATCCCAGGTAGACCTGCTGCTGGTCGTCGAGGCGCTCCGGGGCTTCCGCCAGGAGATCGGAGAAGCCGATGATCGACGTCAGGGGGGTGCGCAGCTCGTGGCTCATGGCAGCCAGGAAGGCGCTCTTCAGGCGGTTCGCCTTCTCGATCTCCCGGTTGCGCAGCTCGAGGTCCAGGTTCTGCCGCTCGATGCGGTCCAGGTAGTGCTGTTTCTCCGCTTCCAGGCGATGGCGCTCCGTCACGTCGATGGCATAGCCGAGCACCGACGAGGGCCGGCCGGGCCGGTCGAGGCGGACATTGCGGTACATCCAGACCAGCTCCGCCCCGTGCCGGCTGGTGATCCGCATCAGGCCGCTGTCCTCCCCCTGGTCGCGGATGCGGGAGAGATAGGCCGGGAATCCGGCGCGGACGGCCGGGCTCAGGAGCTCATCGAGCCGGCGGCCCACGAGCTCGCCGCAATCGTGCCCGAGCAGGCGCGCGGCAGCCGGGTTGACGTCCAGCAGGCGCCCCTCGAGGTCATGGATGCAGATGAGGCCCTGGCTGTTCTCGAACAGCTCCCGGTACCGTTCATGCCCGTCCCCGTGGGAGTCGTCGGCGCGCCGCGGCGCGGGCGCGGCCGGCGGCCGGCGCGAGAAGATCTGCGTCAGGACCCTGCGGAAACGGGTCCAGGAAACGGGTCGAGCCACCAGGCCTCCATTCGGAAGTGAGCGCTACAAAAAGCCAGATTGCATGGTAGGATTCCCGAGTTACAGTCCATATTACGTCCCTGTGCTCGCCGGCCGCGCCGTCAGGCTCGAAACGATCAGGCCCGCAAGGAGGAAGCGTGGAGAGGAAGAGGGTCGCCGTGGTGGAGGACAGCCCGGAGATCCGCCTCCTCGTCTCCGTGCTGCTCTCCCGGGTCTACGAGGTCGGCGAGTACACGGACGGGCTGGAGGCGCTGGAGGGGTTTGCGAAGAGCAAGCCCGATCTCGTCCTGCTCGACATCTCCCTGCCGCGGATCGACGGCACCGAGCTCCTGGCGCGCATGCGCGCCGACCCCGGCCTGGCGCCGATCCCGGTGATCGCGTTCACGGCCTATGCCTCGGAGAACGAGCGGCAGCGCTTCTTCGAGCTCGGCTTCGACGACCACATCGGCAAGCCGCTCACCGACTTCCAGCTCCTGATGGGCACCGTCGAGCGCCTGTTGCACCAGGCCGGTTGAGCCGGTCAGCGCGCCACCGGCGACGCCACCGCGCGCCGGATGCGCTCGACCGCCGTCTCGACCTGCGCCCGGCTCACGTCGCGGTGGGTGACGAAGCGCACGCGGTCGCGCGTCACCCGGTTCGCCAGCACGCCATGCGCGCGCAGCCGTTCGAGGAGCGCTCCGGCCGGAGCTCCATCCGCGCCGCCGAGGAGATCGGGGGTCAACCGCGCGATGACGATGTTGGTGCGCACCGACGCCGGGTCGAGAGCGAAGCCGGGGAGCTCGGCCAGGGCGTGGGCGAGGAGGGAAGCGTTGGCGTGATCCTCGGCCAGCCTCGCCGGCCCCTTGCGGAGCGCGACCAGGCCGGCGGCGGCGATCACTCCGGCCTGGCGCATGCCGCCGCCGAAGAGCTTGCGCACCCGCCGCGCCGCGGCGACGAAGGCCTGCGAGCCGCAGAGGAGCGAGCCCACCGGCGCTCCCAGGCCTTTGGACAGGCAGAACATCACCGAATCGAAGCCGGCCGCGAGCGCGCCCGCGGTGGTGCCGAGGGCGACGGCGGCATTGAAGATCCGCGCGCCGTCGCAGTGGACCGGCACGCTGTGACGGCGAGCGACCGCGAGGAGGCGGTCGAGATGCAGGCGGTCGTAGACGGTGCCGCCGCCCATGTTGTGGGTGTTCTCGACTACCAGGACAGCGGTCGGAACACCAGCCGTCGCGGCAGGGACGATCGCGGCCTCCACCGCGTCGGGGTCGAGCAGGCCGCCGGGCGACGCGATCGGATGGGCCAGGCGGCCGGAGAGCGCGGCCATGCCCCCCATCTCGTAGAGCAGGACGTGGCTCCGGGAGTCGCAGATCACCTCCTCGCCGGCATGGCCGTGCAGGCGCAAGGCGATGGCGTTGCCCATGGTGCCCGACGGGACGAAGACCGCGGCCTCCAGGCCCACCGCCGCCGCCGCTTCCTCCTCCAGGCGGTTGACGGTGGGGTCTTCGCCGTAGTCGTCGTCGCCGACCTCCGCCTCCGCCATGGCGCGGCGCATCTCCGCGTCGGGGCGGGTGACGGTGTCCGACCGCAGATCGATCACGCCGGTCGTCATGGCAGCTCGCTCAGAGCCCGACGCCGACCCGCACGGACGCCTGGACCACGTCGGCCTTCTCGACCTCGACGGTGATCTTGGGCACCAGCAGGCTCAGGGTGAGGCCCGCATAGGCGATGCCCTGAGTGTCGGTCTCCTGCAACGTGCCCACGTGGATGCCGTGGAATCTGCCCCGGCTGCTGACCACGCCGACTCCCGCATAGGGAGTGAGCATCGCGAATCCCTTGCTGACCAGCACCTCGGCGCCGTACTGGCGGAGCTCATAGGTGCCGGTGCCGCCCACGGTCCCGGTGCCGGTCACGCGGAAGGAGACGGCCGGGCTCAGGACGCCGCCGTGGACCATCGCCCACTGCACGTCCGCGGAGAGCAGCTTGAGGTCGGTGGCGCCCAGGGCCTGACCGTAGGCGAGGCCGAGGTCGACGCCTCCCGGCAGCCCCTTGCGCACGCCGACCCGGCCGATCGCCATCGCGCCGCCGGTCAGGTTGCCGTCGATGAGGTCGCCGGCGGCGGAGTCGGCGAACCCGCGGTCCACCGACGCCTCCGCGTAGATGTCGAACCCGACGAGGCCCAGCGGCGCGGCGCTGTGTCGCGGGTAGTGATACGCGTCGCCGCTGAAGCGCTGGTGGAAGGCATGAAACGCCTCGGCCGAGGTGTCGGGGACGAGGTCCCAGGCGGCGGCGGGAAGGGCGAGGGAGACAAGGACTAAAAGGACAGCAGGGACGACAAGGACCGGCCTGGGGAGGGGGCGCCCCTCTCCCGGAGGAAGGGAGGGGATGGGAGAGGGGACGGGGGTGAGGGGCTCAGCGGGCATCGCTCGTCTCCTTGGGGTCATGATCCGGCGCCACGTACTCGGCGAGGAGGCGGGCGAGCAGAGTCGACTCCCCGGTCTCCAGGAGCTCGGCCAGGACGGCCCGGCTGTCGGCGTCGAGGGGCAGCACCCCCAGGTTGCCGTCGCGGCCGAGGGACGGTACATCATAGGCCGTGCGGTCGATCCAGCGCGCGGCGCGATAAAAGGCCTGCCCCTGCTCCTCGGAGCGGCCGAGGCGGAGCCAGAGCTCGGCGACCAGGGCGAGGGCGCCGCCGAGGCGGATGTTCTCGGTGCGCAGCACGGGCGCGCGCGGCAGCGGCCGGGCGAGAAACGGCGCCAGCCCGTAGCGGTGCGCCCGGCGGGCGAAGGCGCGCTCCGGCGGCGGCTCGCGGTGGAAGAGCGCGGCGAACACATCCTCCTCCCTCTCCTTCCCCCAGCGCTCGGCGAGCCGGCGGCGGTCGGACGGCTCCAGGCTGGGCGCCACCGCCTGGGCGCAACGCACCCCGGCGGCGGCCAGGCGCGCGCAGCCGGCGTCCCAGAGGCCGGGATCGTCGGTGAGCCCGGAGATCAGCGGCCAGACCACCGCCGCGCCGGCAGGCAGGCGATCGAGACGGTCCAGGTCGCCGGCGAGGAGAGCGGGCAGGAGATCGTAGATGAAGGCGACGCCGGAGACCGCCGGCACCGCGGGCTCCTCGCCGGGAAAGATCTGGAGGAGGACCGGCGTGCCGTCGACCAGGCGCGCGCTCGCCAGCTTGTCGCGCTCCGCGGCGCGCCGCGACGGCACAGGCGGCAGGTAGAGGACGTCGTCGAGCCGGGAAGGCGCGAGCGAGCCGATGGCGGCGGCGGCGGGAGCGACCTTCTGCGAGACGGTCCTCCCCCATTCCCCGAGCCGCGCGTCCGCGAGGTGGACCCAGGGATGCTCGGGCGGCTCCCAGGAACGCGGCACGTAGCGGATCCAGAAGCGCCCGGGATCGGGGAGCTGCTCGAGAGGCCGCACCGGCCGCGGCTCTTCGACCGTCCGCGTCACGCCGCGCCCGCGTCCGGCTCCAGAGCCGGCACGAGGCCCCGGGCGGCGAGAATCCGGTGCACGTACTTGGCGAGCACATCCACCTCCAGGTTCACGCGGTCGCCGGGCTCCAGGAGCGACAGGGTCGTGACCTCCAGGGTGTGCGGGATGAGCGCCACCTCGAAGCGGTCGGCGGTGAGGGCCGAGATCGTGAGGCTCACCCCGTCGACGGTGATCGAGCCCTTCTCGACCAGGAACGGCGCGAGGTCCTCCGGAATGGCGAAGGCGAGCTCCCGGTGGTCGGTGAGATCGCGGCGGTCGACCATCGTCGTCGTGCCGTCGACGTGCCCCTGCACCCAGTGGCCGCCGAGGGGATCGCCCATGCGGAGAGCCGGCTCCAGATTCACTGGATCGCCGCGCCGCAGGGCGCCCAGGTTGGTGCGCGCCAGGGTCTCGGGGGAGAGCTCGACCGCGCAACCGATCGGCGGATCGCCGTCCAGGGAGATGACGGTCAAGCAGACGCCCGTGACCGCGAGGCTGGCGCCCATCTCCAGGCGGCGCCCGAGGTCGGCGCTGTGGCCGATGGCCAACCGCACGCCCCCCTGCCCCGAAGGCAGCGGATCGTCGGTCAGGCGCCCACGCTCGTGTACAAGTCCGGTAAACATCCGCTGCGATAGCCCCTGAGGATCAGATCGCCGCCCAGCCGGCGCGCCGTGAGCCCGTCGAGCCGCGCCGCGTCGGCGAGAGCCGCGAAACCCGCGCCGCCGAGCGGCCCCGGCGCCTCCCGGCCGCCGATCAGGCGCGGCGCGCAGTCGATGGCCACCTGGTCGAAGCAGCAGCTGGTCAAGAAGCTCCCGTGCACCTCGGAGCCGCCTTCCACGAGAACGCTGCGGACGCCTCGCGCGTAGAGATCGGCGAGCACCGCTGGCGGCTCGACCGCGGGGAGAGCCACCACGATCGCCCCCTTTTCCGCGAGAGCGCGCCGCGCCGCGATGTCCTCGCGCTGAGCATATATCAGCACCGGTCCCGGGGCGGTGAAGAGGCGTGCCTCCGGCGCCACCCGCAGCCGGCGGTCGAGGATCACCCGCAGGCCCGGCCCGGCGGCGAGGCCCAACCGGCGGTCGAGCCGCGGATCGTCGGCGAGCACCGTGCCACTGCCGGCGAGCGTCGCGTCGTGCTCCTCGCGCAAGGCGAGACCCCACCGCCGGCCGGCCGGCGAGGAGATCCATTGGCTCTCCCCGCTCGCGGTCGCGATGCGGCCGTCCAGGCTCATCGCCCATTTCAAGGTGACTTCCGGCCGCTGGAACACCGCCGCGACCAGGAAGCGCAGGTTGAGACGGACCGCCTCGCGCGCCAGCTCCCCCACCTCCACGTCGATCCCGGCCTCTGTCAACAGCGCGAAGCCGCGCCCCGACACCCGCGGATCGGGATCGCGGTGGCAGGCCACCACGCGGGCGATCCCGGCCGCTACGATCGCGTCCGTGCAGGGCGGCGTGCGGCCGTGGTGGGCGCAGGGCTCCAGGGTGACGTAGAGCGTGGCGCCGCGCGCCCGGCCTCCCGCCGCGCGGAGCGCTTCCACCTCGGCGTGAGGGCCTCCGACCTGGCGGTGCCAGCCGCTGCCGACGATTTCGTCGCCCTGCACGACGACGGCGCCGACCATGGGATTGGGCGAGGTGCGGTAGCGGCCCCTGGCGGCCAGCCGCAGGGCCAGGCGCAGGGCCTCAGCCGAGGAGGGCAGCGGCGAACTCCCGGGGGCGGAAATCCACCAGGTCGTCGGCCTTCTCGCCGACGCCCAGGTAGAGCACCGGCAGCCGCAGCTCGCGGGCGACGGCCACCACCATTCCCCCCTTGGCGGTGCCGTCGAGCTTGGCGAGCAGCACGCCGTCCACCGGCACCACCTGGCTGAACGTGCGCGCCTGCGCCAGCGCGTTCTGGCCGGTGGTGGCGTCGAGAACGAGGATCGTCCGCTTCTCCCACTCCGGCGCCTCGCGGTCGATCACCCGCCGCACCTTGCCGAGCTCGGCCATCAAGTGGTCTTTCGTGTGCAGCCGCCCGGCGGTGTCGATCACCAGCTCGTCGATCTTGCGCGACCGCGCGGCGTGGATCGCGTCGTAGACCACGGCGCCGGGATCGGCCCCCTGCCCCTGGCGGATCACCTCGACGCCCAGGCGCTCCCCCCAGAGCGCGAGCTGCTCGATGGCGGCGGCGCGGAAGGTGTCGCCCGCGGCGAGCATCACCCGCCGCCCCTCCTGCTGCGAGCGCCTGGCGAGCTTGGCGATCGACGTCGTCTTGCCGACGCCGTTGACGCCGATCACCAGGGTGAGCACCGGCCCGCGCCCGGCCCTGCGAGCGGTCTGCGATGTTTGCGGCATTGGCGTGTCACGCAGCAGCTCGGCCACCTCGTCGGACAGCAGCTTGCGCAGCTTCTGCGGCGACGACGCCTGCTCGCGCGTGGCGTTCCTCTTCACCCGCTCCACCAATGCGAGGGAGGTCTCCACCCCGAGGTCGGAGCCGATGAGGATCTCTTCCAGGTATTCGAGCGTCCGCTCGTCGAGGCTGACCTTCCCCTCCATCGCCGAGCCCATCTTGTCGATGATCTCGGTGTGGGTCATGAGGAGGCCGCGCTTGAGCTTCGTCCAGAAACCCCGCTGCGCCTCGTCCTCCTCCGGCACCATCGTCTCCGGCGCCAGCTCGAGGACGTCGTTCTGCTTTTCGTTCTCTGCCATGGCCCTACGAGTGGAACAGCTCGCGGGTGAGCTGGTCGGCCGCTTCGGCCATGGTGATGCGGGCGTGGCCGACGAGGGCGGGGCGGCGCTGCACGAGCACGAGGTAGTAGCCGTCCGGCAGCGGCATGGCGTAGATGTGGACGTCGCGCTTCTCGATGTGGACCATCTGCGACGCGCCCAGGTCGTTGCCGGACAACACCTTCTCGATCTGCCGCAGGTAGATGCCGAGGTAGGCGCCGACGACCCGCATCTGGTAGGGGCTGTAGCCGGAGCACGCGAGGTCGACCGTCTCGCCGTTGTCGTCGAGGAAGAGGGCGCCCAGGGCGTCGTTGTTGTTGGCCAGCAGGTTGGCGAGGACGTACTGGAACATCGGAGTGTTTCCTCAGCGGGGCACGGCCATCCGGGCCTGGACGGGCAGCTCGTCCTCCTCGAAGCGTCCGCCCACGGACTCCGCGGCGGCGCGGATGTCCCCGGCGTCGAAGGCGCGGAGGAAGGCGGTGACGATCTTGGCGTCGAAGCGGCTGCCGGTCAGGCGGGTGATGGTCTCCACCGCAAAGCGCAGACTGTAGGCTTTCTGATAGGGACGGTTCGTGGTGATGGCGTCGAAGGTGTCGGCGACCGCCACGATGCGGGCGTAGAGCGGGATCTGCTCGCCCTTGAGCCCGTCGGGATAGCCGCGGCCGTTCCAGGCCTCGTGGTGCGAGCGGATGGCGGGGATCATGTCCTTGAGCTGCTCGATGGGGGTCAGAATCTCGGCGCCGATCACCGTGTGCGCCTTCATCTGCTCGAACTCCGCTTCCGTCAGCTTGCCGGCCTTGCGCAGCACCTCGTCCTCGACGCCGATCTTGCCGACGTCGTGGAGCAGGGCGCCGATCCAGATCTTGTGCTGCTGCTCCTCGGCCAGGCCGAGCGATTTCGAGATCGTCCGGCTCATCGCCGCGACGCGCTCGGAGTGGCCGCGGGTGTAGGGGTCCTTGGCGTCGATGGCGGCCGCGAACGCGCGCAGCGAGCCGATGAACAGGTCGCGGTTGGCGTGCGCGGCTTGCTGGAGGCGGCGCACGTAGCTCTCGATGTGGCCGCTCATCTGGTTGAAGTCTTCGGCGAGGTCGGCGAACTCGAACGAGAGCCCGGCGAGGTCCACCCGTCCGAACTTGCCGGCGGCGATCGCGTGGGTGGTCTCGGTCAGCCGCTGCATCGGCCGGCTGACCCAGCGCGCGGCCAGGAACGCGGAGGACAGGGCGAGAGCGACCAGCACGACCGTGGAGAGGACGACGTTGAAGATCATCCGGTTCACCGCCGCGAACGCCGCGGCCAGGGGCTTCTGCACGATGAGCACCCAGCCGCTCTCCTCCACCGCGCTCACCTGCGCCAGCATCTCCTGCGCGCCGCCGGCGGCGTGGAGCACGTACTCCTGCGTCAGGCTGCCGGGAACGGCGAGGAACGACTGCAGCTCCTCCGACTTGAGCAGGCCGTCCTTGACCGCGGGGTTGCCGCCGTCCCACCACAGGAGCTTGCCGGCGCGCGCGAACAAAAAGACGCCGACCTCCTTGCCGGCCTCCCCTTGCAGGATCTCCAGAGGCTTGAAGCTCAACAGCGCCTCCATGATGAGCTGCGGCTCCTCGCCCGGCGCGGTGGAGACCGGCACGGCCAGCGCCACGAGCGGCACGCTGCCCGGCCCCATGTCGACGAAATGATAGGCCCGGCTCTTCCTGCCCCGCGCCTGCTCGAAGGCGGCCTTGAGCGCGGCCACCGCCTGCGGGCTGGGATTGCCGCGCGCCAGGGTGGGCCCGGCGCCTTCGAGGTCGAGCGCGCGCAGGAGCTGGAGGTTCGAAGCCTGGCCGGGATGGCCGTCCGGCTGCGCCTGCTGGTGCAGCCAGAACGTCTGCAGGTAGGAGCCCACCCAGGGCTCGCGCAGCCGGTCGGAGACGACCGTCGGGCCGGGCGGCAGCAGCACGCCGGCGCCGAGGGCGGTAACCTGCTGGCGGATCGAGCCCAGGTAGTTGTCGACGTCGCGCGAGAGCGCGCCGGCCCGGCGCACCAGGTTGTCCCGTTCGGCGTCGCGCAGCACCTGCTGGCTCTGGCGGGTCAGCGCAAAGCTGCTGATGCCCAGCGGGATGATGCCCGAGAGCAGCAGCGCGACGAGCAGGACGTGGCGCAGCTTCAGACGGCGCAGGAGCGGTCGGTTCGTCATGAAGAGCTGTCTGCCCGGTCCGGACCTCGAATCCTCTCCGTTCGGCTGATCAAAGGATTATAGCCGATCGCCGACAGCCGGCGCGAACGGATCGCTCAAGAACTGTCGCAGCTCCGCCACGATTTCGTCACGGCCGATCCCCTGCACCATCCTGCCTTCGCCGAGGGCCGCGGGCAGCACCCAGACGAGGCCGCCTTCCAGAGCCTTCTTGTCGCGGGCCATGTGGGAGAGCAGAGTCTCCGGATCGAGGCTCGGAAGCGGCGGCAGCCCGCAGCGGGCGAGCAGGGCGCGGATGCGCTCCGCCACCGCCGGATCGAGCCCACGGCGGACGGCGAGACGCAGAGAGAAGAGGATGCCGTAGCCCACCGCCTCGCCGTGGCGCAGCCCGCCGTAGCCCAGCGACGACTCGATGGCGTGGCCGAGCGTGTGGCCGAAGTTGAGCAGCCGGCGGTCTCCCTGCTCCGTGGGATCGCGCTCGACGACGCCGATCTTGGCCGCCGCCGCCGCCGCCACCACCGGACCGAGCGCCGCCGGATCGCCGGTCAGGAGGCGATCGAGCTCCGCCTCCAGGCGGGCGAAGAGAGCGGGATCGAGGAGCGCCCCCATCTTCACCACCTCGACGAGCCCGGAGCGCACTTCCTCCCGGGGCAGCGAGGCGAAGACCGACGTATCGCAGACCACGAGACGGGGATGATGGAAAAGCCCGACCGTGTTCTTCCCGCCCGGCAGATCGACCGCCGTCTTGCCGCCGATCGCCGCGTCCACCTGCGCGAGGAGCGTGGTCGGCACCTGCGCCACCTCGATGCCGCGCAGAAAGCAGCCGGCCACGAAGCCTCCGAGGTCGCAGGCGCTGCCGCCGCCGAACGCGATGAGCCGGCTGTCGCGCTTGCCGCCCGCCGCCAGCATCTCGTTCCACAGCCGCTCCGCCGTGGCCACCGTCTTGGCCGCCTCCCCCTCGTCCACCGTCAGCGTCTGCCACCGCGCCGCCGCGCCGCGCACCGCGCCCAGCCGCTCGCCATGGAGCGTCATCACCCGCTGCGTCGACACCAGGAACACCGTCCGTCCCCGCACCCACTCCGCGAGCCGGTCCGCCGCCGACACCAGCGCCTCCTCACCCACCAGCACAGGCGTCTCGCCGCCGGGGTGGCGGAGGGTGAGGGTGTGAAGAGTGGTGGAGGCCGTGGGCATCGGAATCATCGTCTCCATGCGGCAAATCCCCTCCATGGGGCTGAACCCCCAGGATGAAATACCTTCGCCCTGCGGGCGGGTGAGGTTCGATTCTAACCCCTACCGCTCGCCCCGTCGTCATCTCGAGGGGAGGGGAACGGAACAGAAGGATCGGAGAGGCGGGGCCGTCCCTTGTGGGACGTGCTACAATCGCGCCATGAGTGGGGTCAAAGAGCAGCGGGTCAGCTTGCGGGAGGTCAACCAACACCTGACTCGGTACGTCAGGGCGGTCGAAGACGGCGAGCAGATCGTCATCACGCGGCGGGGTAAGCCCGTGGCGCTCCTTTCCCCCCTTCCGCAGGAGAGCCGCCGCCTGACGGCTGACCAACAGGCTGCTCTGGAGCGGATCCTGAGCCGGAGCGATCACCTCGGGGGGAAGCCGCCCTCGCGAGATGAGCTCCATGAGCGTTGAGCGGATCAGTCTTGACGCCAATCTGCTGTTCTACGCTGCTGATGCCGACGCTGGCGAGCGACACGTCAAAGCTCGCGAGATCGTTCGCCGTGCAGCGGGCTACGACTGCATTCTGACCCTTCAGACTCTCTGCGAATTCTTCGCGGCGATGACCCGGAAGGGCAAGCTGACCGCCGGAGAGGCCACGATCCGGGTCGAGGACTGGCAGACGTTGTTTCCCGTCGTTGCCGCGACCCCTGCCAGCCTGCGCCTGGCCATGCGGGCTGTCGAGCATCACCGCCTCTCCTTCTGGGATGCGCTGCAGTGGGCAGTCGCCAAGCAAGCGGGAGCGCGTCTCCTGCTCAGCGAGGACCTCCAGCACGAGCGGGAGCTCGAGGGAGTGCGCTTCAGAAACCCCTTTCTCGTCGAAGATCCCTTTTCTCCTTAGCCAGGACTGCCTCACCGCCCCCGTTCCAGCTCGAGGAGCGGCATGCGGCGGGCCTCGGGGTAGGGCGCATCTTGCTTGATCGCCCGCCAGAGGACGGCGTTGAAGAGGGCGTCCTGGCCGCTGTCGGGGATGCTCAGGTCGAGGCGCGCGGAGGTGGCGGCGGCGGGGGTCTTGTGCGGATTGCGCTCGGTCCAGGGCACGGCGAGCGGCAGGGCGTCGTAAGGGCGGAGGTCAGGCTGGGCGGCGAAGACGTCGGCGAGGGGACGGCCGAACCAGTCGAAGTGGGAGAACGAGCGCAGGCCGAGGACGCCTTCGATGGTGGCGAGCACGTCGGTCGTGTTGACGAAGCGGTGCACGGTGCCCGGCCGGTTGTAGGGCGAAAGGACGAGCAGGACGGAGCGGTGGGAATCGACGTGGTCGGGGCCCGCCTGCGCGTCGTCCTCCAGCACGAAGACGACGGTGCTCTTCCAGAACCGGCTGTGGGAGAGCGCCGCCACGATCCGCGCCAGCGCGTAGTCGTTGTCCGCCATGTAGGCGCGCGGCGTCGGCTTGCCCGCGGCAACGCCGGACGTGTGATCGTTGGGCAGCCAAACGAGTTGCAGCGCGGGCATGTTCCCCGACTTCTCGGACGCCTTGAGATCGGCGATCCAGAGGTCGGCGCGCACCTGATCGGAGAGGGAGAGGTCCCATCCCGGGTACTGGAGATTGCTGACCTCGGCGAGCCCCTGCCGCTTGGTCTTCCAGACGGAGGCGCCGCTCGCGTCCTTGCCCTTCTCCATCGTCTCCCCGTAGTTGCGGAAGGAGATCCCCTTCTCGCGGGCGATCCCCCACAGCCAGCCGCCCGCCGGCTCGTCCGCCTCCCCCACGTCGCCGTCGTCGCGCCGGTCGGCATAGTCCGAGGGCGTCGTCTTCTCCATGTAGTCCGTGACGTAGCCGGAGGTCGACCACGGATGCCCCTGGTTGCTCACCTCGGCGTTGACGAAGAAGCGGTCGTAGAGGCCGAAGCGCTCCGCGAGGGCGTGGTGGTTGGGCGATACGGCGCGCGGAAAGAAGACCAGCGACGGGTCGCCGTCGCCCTGCGGCAGATCGCCGAGCACCTGGTCGTAGGTGCGGTTCTCCTTGAGGATGTAGACGACGTGCTCGAACGGCGGGTAGCGGCGCGGCGGCCGCGGGACGTCCCAGCCGTTGGCGTGCTCGACGCGCCGGGTCAAGGCGGCGAGATCGCGGCCGAGCGGCGAGATGGGAAGAACGGTCATCGTGCCGTTGAGCATGCCGAGCGTGTAGACGGGCGACGCCTTGGCGAGCGGCTTGTCGTCGTTCGCGCCGTGCGGGTTGGGTCCGGCGCCGCGGCCCTTGCCGTTGACCACCACCAGCGAGCCTTCCTTGTCGCCTGCCACGGTCAGGGCGGTCGGATACCACTGGCAGGGGATGCGGCCGGCGAGCCGGTCCGTCCCGCGGGCGGCGTCGATCCCTGCGGTGGCCGCCGAGAGGTCGAAGACGGCTACGGCATTGTTGTCCGCCTCGGCGACGTAGAGACGGGCGCCGGACGGATCGAGCGCCAAGGCGTTCGGGGTGCTCCCCTCGTCCGGACCGGAGGGAGGCGGATCCTGCAGGGTCGCGATGACCTTCTTCGTCCGCGTGTCGACCACGGCGACGCGGTCGGTGCTCGCCGACGCGGCGAAAAGGCGCGAGCCGGAACGGTTGAGGAGCAGCGCCGACGGATGGCGGCCAGCCGCGACCCGGCCTGCTTCGCGGAGGGAACCCGATCCGTCCGGGACAAACGCCACGACCTGGTCGGTGCCCCACGCCGACGCCCAGACCGTTCCGTCGGGCGCCACGACGACGCCATAGGGGAAGCGGCCGATCGGGAGCCGTTGCAGCACCCGCCCGTCGGTCACGTCGAGCACGGCCAGGGTGTCGGCGAGGTTCTCCGCGACGGGAGCCGTCGGGCGACAGCGCGAGCCCGGCCGGGTAGCGCTGGCCGTTCTTGCCTTTCTCTTTCGGCGCCAGCTCGAAGCGGCCCTGAAAGACGGCCGTGCCGTTGTCCCACTCGTACCGCCACACCGCGTCGTCGCCGCCGCCGGAAGTGTAGAGCGTGTGTCCGTCTTGGGAGAAAACGAGCCCGAGGAAAGCGCCCGCCTGCGGCAGGGTCTGGACCACCCGCCCCTCGCTCGCGTCCACCACCTGGAGCCCCTCCTCCCGCCAGCCGCTCATGAGGAGCACGAACCGCCCGGCCGGACCGGGAGCGGGCAGCACGGCGAGCGGCATGTTGCCGACGTCGAACGACGGCCCGGCAGGATCGAGATGGACGCCGGTCGGCAGCCGGGCCGCCGCCTTCATCGCCGCGGGCGGAGCCGGCGCGGTCCCCGGCCGGCAGGCCATGCCGGACGGCAGGAGGAGCAGAGCGAGGAGCGGTGCGGCACGCCTGGCGGCGGAAGGCTTGTCGGCCATGGGGGACCTCCGGGCGCAGATCCTACCCGATCCATCCAGCGCGCTGGCGCTGTAGATAGAATGACGGCGTGGCCAAAGTCCTGGTGGTCGAGAACGATCCGGTGTTCGCCGCGGTCCTCGAGGACCGCCTCGGCGTGGCCGGGCATCAGATCCAGCTTCTGAAGACCAGCGCCGGCGCGGTGGCGGCGGCGGACGCGCAGCAGTCCGACCTCGTGGTGTTGGAGGTGCCCGGCGCCGCGGACCTCGGGACGATCCACGAGCTGCGCCGGCATCCGGGGACTCGCACCGCGGCCCTGGTGATCCTCTCCGACAGCAACGAGCCGGCCGACCGCGTGGCCGCCCTCAAGGCCGGCGCCGACGACTACCTGGCCCGCCCCTTCGACCTCGAAGAGCTCCACCTGCGGTCCGAGCGCCTGCTCGGCCACCGGATCGCCAACCTCCACATGCTGCAGGGCGATCTCAAGAATCACCCCTTGTGGGCGCTGCTGCAATACCTGCGGCAGGTGCACAAGAGCGGCAGCCTGCGGGTGCGCGGCGCCGCAGGGTCGGGGACGATCGAGATGCGCGACGGCAACCTGCTGGCCGCCCGCTGGCAGACCCTGCGCGGCGACGAGGCCCTGCTCGCTCTCCTGTGCACAGAGGATGGAAGCTTTCGCTTCGACGTCGCGGAGGACGGCGCTCCGCCGCCGCCGTCCGCCGGCGCGGACCTGCCGATGAACGCTCTCCTCATGCGCGCGGCCTGGCTCAAGGACGAGATCGAGAAGCGGCGCCAGTACCTCCCCGCCACGGGAGAGGCGCTGGTCGCCCTCTCCGGCCGCCTGATCCAGAACGCGGAGGATTTCGGACAGCTCCCGCTGCAACGCATCCTCTCGCGCGTCCTCCGCCAGCCGGGCATCCGCCTCTTCGACCTGCTGGCGGAAGAGCTGGAAGCGCCGCTCACCACGCGCCTCGCGGTGGCCTGGCTGTTCGAGCAGGGCCTGCTCGGCCTGCGCGACCAGGTCCCCGAAGCCGTGCCCCAGAACACGATGGAGATCTCGAACGCCATCGTCTTCGACGTCGCCATCGCCGATCTGGTCGCCGCCGCGGTCGCCGCCGGGCTGCCCGCGGCCGGCCTCTCCTACCTGATCCTCTTCGAGCCGGCGGTGTGGCCCGCGCTGCGCAAGCTGATCGAGAAGGCGCCGGGGTTCCCGCGCAACGAAGCACTCCAGAAGCTCGTCGAGCAGGTGGAGCTGCTGCGGGCCGGCAGCGCGGCGTTCACGGGCCCGCGCGGCAAGCTGTCGCTCCATCTCCAGGTGCTGACCGCCGCGGCGCAACCGCAGATCGCCGCCATCGTCTCCGGCTGCGCCGGAGTCCTCGTCTGGCTCACCGGCGCCGAGGCGCTGGAGACCACCCGCAACGTGGTGCAGCGGCTGGAGGCGAGCAGCCTCGCCGCGTCCGGCATGCTGGTCGCGGGCGCCGCCGCCGCGCACAAGGAAGCCGAGCGCCTGGCGCAGGGGACGAAACGGTGGCGCACCAGCCCGCACGCGCCGCAGAGCCTCCTCGGCATCCTCCGTCTGCTGCACCCGCGGGAGAGCCGCTGAGGATCTCATCAACCGACCAACGCGGACTCATCGTCTTCTCCACTCCGAAGTTCCCCGGGCGACACCGCGGCGGATGTCGAGACAATCCAGCAAATCTCGATATTTGCAACGCAATCGGATTCTCCCTACGTGCAATCCAGCTCTCCGATCTCGCAATTCTCCGCATTCCAGCCAAATATCTCTACATCTTACAAGAAATTCTCTACACAATTCGCGAATTTCTCGTCTCTATTCGAGGATTCTTCGACTTCACGCTCGATTGTCTCTGCATATTCTTGCGACGGCGCCGTAATGAAATCGGAAGATATCGAGTATTTCGCGAAATACTCGATATATTTCCCGAAATACTCGATGTTTCCGCGAGTTTCTCCTCCGTCGCGTCTCTTGTCTCGACGCCCTGTGTCTGTCCGATTTGCGGCCTGCATTTGGCGTTTGCGCCTGGGAGCGCCGCGCCGGGGCCTGGGCCGACACCCTGGAACGCCTCCTCCGCGAGCAGCTCGGTCCGACAGTCCCTCCGGCAAGCGGGCTGCCTACTGCCGCGAAGCCGGGCCAGCTCACGATCGCAAAGGTCGACGCGCACGGAAAGCTGTCGCTTGTCGCTCGAGTGCCGACCCATGCGGGCGCTCGCAACCCGGCGGTCACCGACAAAGGAGTGGTCTACCTTGCACACTCTGGGATGAGCGGGCTCAGCGATCTGGTGGTGGTCGAGCTGAAGAAGTGAAGAGAAGGATCTCCGCGACCGCGGACGAGGCCGGGCTGTAGACGGGACACCGGCGCTCCCAGGCTTCAGACTGCTGCGCCGACCAGCGGCGCGATGAGCCCCCGGACGAAGTCCAGCTCATCCTCGTTGACTGTGTGCCCCAGGCCGGGATAGATCTGCTCAGTCACCGCCGCTCCCATTCGCTCAAACACCTGCGCGCTCTCGTCCACTCGCTCTTTGGGGATGTGCGGATCGCGATCGCTGCAGCCCAGGAAGACTGGTGTGTCTTCGAACGAACCGGAGTAGTCCCGAGGGGTGCCCGGCGGGCCGATGAGACCGCCGGAGAGGGCCACGACGCCGCCCCAGCGCCGGGCGTTCCGGGCGGCGAATTCGAGGCTCAGGCAGGCTCCCTGGGAAAAGCCGAGAAGGACGATCCGCTCGGCCGGGATGCTCGCTTGCTCCAAATGCGCGACGAGGTCGGCCAGGACCTCGAGGCCGGAGGAGAGGCCCGGCTCGTTCTGTTCCAAAGGCGCGAGGAAGCTGTAGGGATACCAGGTGTGGCCGTCCGCCTGGGGCGCCAGGTAGGCGAGCTCCGGGCGGTGCAGCTCGGCTGCCAGGCCCAGCATGTCCTCGGCGGAGCCTCCCCGGCCGTGCACCAGGATCATCGCCACGTCGGCCCCGCCGAGCGGCCGGCCGGCCGCCAGCACCGGCCGGCCGCGATGCGGTCCGCTCATCGCGTCCCCACGGCCGGCGCCGCGAGCTCGCGCATGGCGATCGGCGGCAGGGCGTCCTCGATCCGCTTCCGCTCGGGCTCAAGCCACGCGGGCAGACGGAGGCCGGTGCCCAGGTTTTCGACCGATTCGTCCGCCGTGAAGCCGGGCGGATCGGTGGCGATCTCGAAAAGGACGCCACCCGGCTCGCGGTAGTAGATGGAATGGAAGTACTGGCGATCCATGATCGGGCTCACCTGGAAGCCAAGCTCCTCGAGCTCTTCATGCCAGACGCTCTGCTGCGCGTCCTCCGGTGTCCGGAACGCAACATGGTGCACGGTTCCCGCCGCCACGTGGCCTCGCGGCGCATCCGGCTGCACCACGACGTCCACCCGCGTTCCCGGTCCACCGGCTCCCACTTCGAAGCGGAAGCGGTTCCTCACATTTGCGATGGAGCGGAAGCCCATGACACCCGTGAGCAGCTTCGCCGTTGCCTCCAGGTTCCACTGTGTGAGCGTCACTCCCGCGAAACCGCGGATCGCCTTGTCGGCCGGCACCGGTCCGCCTTCCCAGGGTGTCCGGTCATCTCCGGCCCCAGCCACCAACTCCAGCTTCAGACCGTCCCGGTCGAGGAGCGTCAGAACCTCTTCGTCCCACCGGGTCCGCGGCTCCTCGAACGGCACGCCGAACGCCTTCAACCGCTCGCTCCAGAATCCCAGCGAGCCTTCGGGCACCGAGAACGACGTCACCGTCGCCTGCCCCGCACCGTGCCTCCCCTGCCGCGCCAGCGGCCACGGGAAGAAGGTGATGATCGTCCCCGGATGTCCCTCTTCGTCGCCGTAATAGAGATGATAGCTGCCCGGGTCATCGTAGTTGATCGTCTTCTTGACCAGGCGCAGACCCAGGACGCCCGTGTAGAAGTCGACGTTGGCCTGCGGGTCCCGCGCGATGGCGGTGACGTGATGGATGCCCGTGATCGTCCGGTCCATGGTTTCGCCCTCCGCGTGTTACAACACGAATGGGGCGAAAAAATTCACGCCGCCGCCGGCTGGGCGCCAAACCGCAACGTGGGGGATAATGGGTCCCGGCTCCGCTCCCGCGGAGCTTCTCGCCTTGGGAAGGGGTGCGCAGCGTGAGGACTCGCAATCTCGGTCAAACCGGCCTTCAGGTCTCCCCGCTCTGCCTGGGAGCCATGATGTTCGGCTCCTGGGGCAACCCCGATCATGCCGAATGCATCCGCATCATCCACCGCGCCCTCGATGCCGGGATCAACTTCATCGACACCGCCAACGGGTATTCCGAAGGAGAGTCCGAGGTCATCGTGGGCAAGGCGATCAAGGACCGCCGCGAGCAGGTCGTGCTCGCCACCAAGGTGTGGGCGCGGGTGGGCCCCGGCGCGAACCAGCGCGGCCTGTCGCGCAAGGCGATCCAGGAGCAGGTGGAGCACAGCCTGCGCCGACTCGGCACCGACGTCATCGACCTCTATCAGATCCATCGCCCGGATGAGACGACGCCGCTCGCGGAGACCCTCTCGACGTTGAGCGACCTGGTACGCCAGGGGAAGGTGCGCTACCTCGGCTGCTCGACGAATCACTACTCCGGCGAAGCGGAGTGGGAAAAGCGCCTCGCGGCCTGGGAGATCGTCGAGGCGTTGTGGATCAGCGAGCGCCACGGCTGGGAACGCTTCATCTCTCTGCAGCCGCCCTACAGCATGCTGCGCCGGGTGATGGAGCTGGAGCACTTCCCGATGTGCCAGCGCTTCGGCATCGGCAACATCGTCTGGAGCCCGCTCGAGGGCGGCTGGCTCACCGGCAAGTACCGCCGCGGCGCCGAGAACCCGTTGGACAGCGCGCGGTCGAAGACGTGGGTCGGCGACCTCGGCAATCCGAAGTTCCAGCGCCGTATCGACGTCGTGGAGCAGCTCCTCCCGCTCGCCGCGGCCAAGGGAATCTCCCTCGCCCGTTTCGCCAACGCCTGGGCGCTGCGGCATCCGGCGGTCACCTCGGTGATCATCGGCCCGCGCACCATGGACCAGCTCGAGGACAGCCTTGGCGCACCGGACGTGCAGATCACCGCCGAAGAAGCGGCCACCATCGACCGGCTGGTTCCTCCCGGCACCTCCGTTCTCTGAGACATCACGCTCATGACCGTCACCACCGAGACCACCTATCCGCCGATCCGCATCGCCCGCCGCATCGACAACGTGGCCTATGCCGTCCGCGACGTCGTCGCTCTCGCCCGCCAGGCCGAGGCGGCGGGCAAGACCATCATCAGCCTGAACATCGGCGATCCCTGCCAGTTCGATTTCCGGACGCCCGAGCACGTGGTCGAGGCGATCGTCCGCGCCCTGCGCAACAACGAGACGTCCTACACCGCGTCCGAGGGTCTCCCCGAAGCGCGCGAGGCCGTCCGCCGCGATGCCGAGGAGCGCAAAGGGATCCGCGGCGTGCGCGAGGTCTTCATCGGGCATGGCGCGTCGGAGCCGATCGAGCTGCTGCTCGGCGCCATCCTGGAAAAAGGCGAAGGCGTCCTGGTGCCGAGCCCGGGCTATCCGCTCTACTCCGCCGTCCTCGCCAAGCTCGACGCCCGCGCGGTCCATTACAAGCTCGACGAAAGCCACGGCTGGCAGCCCGATGCCGACCAGATCGAGCGGGCGGTGGACGCCGGCACGCGCGCCATCGTCCTCATCAATCCGAACAACCCCACCGGCTCGGTGGCCGACCGGGAGACCCTGGAGGCCGTGCTGGAAGTCGCCGCGCGGCACCGCCTGGTCGTCCTCTCCGACGAGATGTACGACCGCATGCTGATCGACGACGAGACCTCGTTCGTGGCCACCGCCGCGCTGCGCGACGACATCCCGATCGCCACCTTCGGCGGCTTGTCGAAGGTGTGGCTCGGGCCGGGCCTGCGGATCGGCTGGTCGATCTTCTCCGGCCCGCAGAATGTCCTGGCGCCGGTGCTCGAAGCCATGGGCCAGCTCGTGCGGGCGCGGCTGTGCGCGAACCATCCCGGGCAGTGCGCCATCAAGCCGGCGCTCGAAGGGCCGAACCCGCACATCGCGGAGGTGAACGCCGTCCTCCGCCGCCGGCGCGACCTCACCGTGTCGCGTCTGAACGCCATCCCGGGCTGGAGCTGCGTGCCGCCGCGCGGCGCCTTCTACGCCTTCCCGCGCTTCTCCCTCGGCGCCCTCAAGGACACCGAGCTGGTGCGCGACATGATCCTCGAGCACGGCATCGTCATGGTGCACGGCTCGGGATTCGGCCAGGAGGACTGGAACCACGTGCGGATCGTCTTCCTCCCCCAGGAATCTCTCCTGGAGACCGCCTACGCGCGCATCGCGGAATACTCGCGAGGGAAAGCGTAACTTTTCGGGGACAAGCATGGCGGACCTGCGCGGCAAGACCCTGTTCATCACCGGCGCGAGCCGCGGCATCGGCAAGGCGATCGCGTTGCGCGCCGCCACCGACGGCGCCAACGTCGCCGTCGTCGCCAAGACGGCCGAGCCTCATCCCAAGCTGCCGGGGACGATTCACACCGCCGCCGCGGAGATCGAGGCGGCGGGCGGTAGAGCGCTGCCGATCCAGGCGGACATCCGCGACGAGGAGCAGATCCAGCGGGCGGTCGAAAAGACGGTCGCCACCTTCGGCGGGATCGACATCCTGGTCAACAACGCCAGCGCCATCAATCTGACAGGGACGCTCGCGACGCCGATGAAGCGCTTCGACCTCATGTGGGGGGTCAACGCCCGCGGCACCTTCGCCTGCTCGCAGGCATGCATTCCGCATCTCAAGAAGTCGCCCAATCCGCACATCCTGACCCTCTCGCCGCCGCTCAACCTCGACCCGCGGTGGTTCAAGCTGCACACCGCCTACACGATCTCCAAGTACGGGATGAGCCTCTGCGTGCTCGGCATGGCCGCGGAATTCAAGGCCGACGGAATCGCGATCAATGCCCTCTGGCCGCGGACGGTGATCGCCACGGCCGCCCTCGCCATGCTGGGCGGCATCACCCCGCCCGAGAAGTGCCGCAAGCCCGAGATCGTGGCCGACGCCGCGCACGTCGTCCTCACCCGTGACAGCCGTTGCTGCACGGGGACCTTCTACATCGACGAGGACGTGTTGCGGGAAGCGGGCGTCACCGACTTCGAGCGCTATGCGGTGGCGCCGGGGCAGCCGCTGCACCCCGACCTGTTCCTGGGCGAGCCGCCCGAGGAGCTGCTGCGGCTCAGAAGCTGACC
>Ga0075426_10000787_pt1 | contig 22132 bp, 18 predicted proteins | sample SoiMethybrSBSTD5_FD_75304 | JGI IMG/M metagenome (GOLD analysis project Ga0075426, IMG submission 75304) | Bulk soil microbial communities from a Populus tree surrounding site in Tennessee, USA - Soil MetaG P. TD hybrid SBSTD5 | ecosystem: Environmental > Terrestrial > Soil > Tree plantation...
GGCACGGCGAAGGTGGAGAGCGACTCGTCGGGCGCCGCCACCCGGCGCTCGCGGATGCCGGTGCGGGTGAAGATCCACTCGTCCGTGGTGTCGACGATCTTTTCCAGATCGGCGTTGGTCATGACTCTTTCCGGGACGGATCTCCCGGTGCCCGTGATGCGTCCTCTCATCCGGCGGAGACCTCCTGTCCGCCGCCGAGCAGCCGTTCCTCCTGGCTGTGAAGCTCGGCGATCTTGTCGTGGATCTTGCGGTCGAGCCGCGCGCTGGTGAACTCGACGGCGCGGCGGATGGCGCTCTGGATGGCGCGCGCGTTGGAGCGCCCGTGGCCGATGAAGCAGCCGCCGTTGACGCCCAGGAGCGGCGCGGCGCCGTACTCGGTGTAGTCGGTGCGCGCCCGGAAGCTGGCGAAGGCGGGCTTGCAGAGGACGTAACCCGCCCGGGTGCGCGCCGTGCGCGTCAGCTCCTCGCGCAACATGCGCCCGAACAGCTCGGCCAGGGCCTCGGCGCTCTTGAGCACCACGTTGCCCACGAAGCCGTCGCAGACGATGACGTCGACCTCGCCGTTGAACACGTCCCGCCCCTCGACGTTGCCGATGAAGTTGAGGCCGGTGTTCTTGAGCACCTTGAAGACCTCGCGTGTAATGTCGTTGCCCTTGCCTTCCTCCTCGCCGATCGACAGCAGGCCGATGCGCGGTGACCGCGTGCCGATGACCTCCTGGGCGTAGGAGTGGCCCATGACGGCGAACTCGCGGAGGTGGATGGGCTTGGTGTCGACGTTGGCGCCGACGTCGAGGAGTACGGTGCGCCCCTTCAAGCTGGGGAGAATCGCCGCCAGGGCGGGGCGGTCGACGCCGGCCACGGTGCCGATGACCATCTTGGCAGAGATCATGGCGGCGCCGGTGTTGCCGGCGGTGACCAGGGCCTGGGCCCGCCCCTCCTTCACCAGCTCGGCACAGATGCGGATGGACGAGCGCCGCTTCTTGCGGATGGGGCTGATCGCCGGCTCGTCCATGCCCACCACCTCCTCGGCATGGATGATCTCGATCCGCCCCTGGCCGGGCCGGTGGCCGGCAGCGTGGCCCAGGCGGGTCAGCTCGCGCTCGACCTGCACCTTGTCGCCGACGAGGAGGATCGACGCGCCGTCCTCTTCGGCGGCGCGCACAGCTCCCTCGACCGCGGACTGCGGCGCATGATCGCCACCCATGGCGTCTACCGCGATCGGCATGCTCGAATTCCGTTGACCCTCCGCGACCGGTTGCCGGGGTCGATCTGGCTTGGACGGGGCGACTCTATCAGATGCGATCCGATGCGGACGGCCGCCTCAGGCATGGGCTACGGAGTCTCTTTGCCTTCGATCACCTGCCGGCCGCGGTAGGTGCCGCAGTGGCTGCAGGCGCGGTGGGGCAGCTTGACCTCGCCGCAGTTCGGGCAGGTCGAGGTGGCGGGGCGCTCCAGGGCGTCGTGAGACCGCCTCGTGTCACGGCGGGCTTTGGAATGGCGTCGCTTCGGATTCGGCATGGTCGTGCCTCTCAAGTCTCGTGGACAGGGTTCGGGGATCCTACCGGCTTTCGTCGAGCCGGCTCTTCAATGCCGCGAGCGCCGCCCACCGCGGGTCTTCCTTCGGCTCTGCGCAGGCACAGGAGCCGGCGTTGCGGTCGATGCCGCAGATCGGGCAGAGCCCCCGGCAGTCGGGCCGGCAGAGCGGTTTCATCGGCACGTTGAGCTGGAGCTGCTCGACGAGGATGGGATCGGTCTCCAGAACCTCCTCCTCCAGATACAGAACCCCGAGGTCCCGCTCCCGCAGCTCGTGCTCCCCGGCACCGCCCGGCCCGCGCTCCACCAGGATCATCAGCTCGACGTCGGGAGCGGAACGCTCGACGATCGGCTTCAGGCACCGGTCGCAGCACAGGGTCTGCTCATAGGAAAGCCGGGCGCGCAGAAAGAAGCCGGGATCGGCATGGACCACCTGGCCCTTCCACGTCACCGGGCCGAGCGCGATCAACTCGGGCCGCTCCAGAGTCGCCGGCGAAATGCTCTGCGTCTCGTCCCAGTTGAATGGCGCGTCGCGCACCTGATCCAGCCAAATCTGCATCCAGCAAACCTCCAACCGGGCAACCGCGAAGGCTAAGGGATCGGTTCCCCGATGTCAAATCGTCGATGTCAAATCGCTCATCGTGAGCAACCCTCGAGGCGGAGGCGGAACGACGGGGGCGAGCGGGTCGCCGCCAAGGCGATCCGCTCACAGGGGGCGAGCGGCTTCAGCAGGGTCTCCCAGTCACTCCACCGCTGCATCTGCCGCGGCTCCGCCAGGGGCACCTTGGCGAAGAACCGCCGCACGCGCGCCACCAGGCGCACCGCCGGCGCAGGCTGGGCCCAGAGCCCGAACACCAGCCGGCCGCCCTGCGCCGGCGTGCCCCCCGGACTGCCCGCGACGATGCCGCTCTCCGGCGACATCAGCGCGGTGAGCCGCGGCGCCAGCGCCTCGGCGCGGACAAGGCTCGCGGCGTCGACGGCAACAATCTGCCACCCAGCCGCATTCCCCCGCGGAAGGCCGCCGGTGAGCAGGCCGGCGAGCCCCTGGGTCGGCACCTGCCATCTGCCGCCGCCGGGGGGATGAAAGACCGCGCAGCCCGGCAGCGTGCCGAGGGGACCGAAAGCGGCACGACCTTCCGGCTGCCCCTCTTCCCCGATGTCGAACAGGGCGAATGCGGCGGCGGGCAGCGGTCTGGCCTCGGCCGCCGGCCAGCTCGGGCCGGCCACGGCGAGGAGGACGGGCGACGGCTCGGCCGGCGGCGCGGGGGGCAGCTCGGGCGCCGGGACGGCAGCGGCCTGGCTCAGAGCCACCTCAAGATCGTCGCCCTGCCGGCGCAGGAGGTAGTCGCCGGTGGGGAGCTCGGCGACCTCTTTGGCGAGGCGGAAGAGACCCAGGTTGGCAGGGAAATTCTCGGCGGGGCGGGCTGGGGACAGGTCGGGGACGCCGCCCGACGAGACCGTCCACATCCCCTCGCGCCAGGCCACTCTGACCTGGCGCTCCTCGGGGCTGTTCGCGGCGTCGCCTCCCGGCTCGCGCAGCTCGCCGCCGGCGAGCCACGGGTTGTCCGCCAGCTTGCCTGCAAGGCGGGCGACGGCGGCGACCGTCGGGTAGACGCGGGCGACGAGAAAGAACCGGTCGCCCGAGAGGTCGGAGCAGGCGGCGATCTCGCTCGCCGGCGGCACGGCGAACGGCCCGAAGCCGGGCAGCACGGGCGGCGGCAGGTCCGCCACCCGGGCGACGGCGGCGAGCCAGGCCGCGCCGTCCTCCAGCCGGCGGCGCAGGACGCCCATGTTCTGATGCGGGTAGGGCACCCAGAAACAGGCGTCATACGCCCCCGCGGCGAGGAGGCGCGCCGGCAGGCTCCCCGGCTCCGGTGCCGCCGCCCGCGCCCGCGGCGCGTACCAATACCAGACGTGCCCGGCAATTAAAACAACGGCGACAGCGAAGAGGGTGATCGTGCGGAGCCGCTTCACAGGCGGTCCCCCGCGAGGCCGAGCTCGACCATCACTGCGGCGACCGCCCGGAGCAGCTCTTCCTCGGTGTCCGTGCCGTCCTTTGCGTCCTTTTCGTCCGTGTCCTCCTTTCCGCCCCTCCCCGCGCCCAGGTCGACCGCCTCGGCCGCCACCGCGGCAGCGAGATCCGAGAGCACGTCCTCCGGCGGGTAAGGCGCCAGCGGCGGCACCGGGTGAAAAGGCTCGGGCCGCAGAGCGACGATCTCCCGCACCCACTCCGCGTAGGCCCGGGCGGAGCCCGCGAGCGTGTGGTGCGCCGCGATGTGGCGGCGGGCGTTCTCCCCCATCCGCCGGCGCAGCTCGGGATCGGTGGCGAGAGCGCGGAGGGTGGCGAAGAGGAGATCCTCCTCGGCGGCGTCGAGGTCGATCTTGGCGCAGCAGCCGTCCGGGATCTCGGCGAAGGCGCCGGTGTTGCTGACGATCACCGCCTTGCCCAGGCCGAGCAGGCGGATCAGCGTGCCCGAGGTCTCGCCCGCCGACGGATAGCGCAGATTGATCGTCACGTCGACCGCCGCCATCGTGCGCAGGAACTGCGGCAGCTCCGCATGCCCCACCCGCACCACGCCGGCGGACAGCTCGGGCGTGAGGACGTTGGCGAAGTCGTAGTAGGGCGACACGTCGCCCACCAGCAGGTAGAGAGCGTCCGGCGCCACCTCGCGGCGCAACCGGGCGAAGGCGCGCAAGGCCACGTCGAGCCGCTTGGCGGGCGTGATGAAGCCGAAGGAGGCGACGAGGAGCCCCGCCGCGGGCAGGCCGAGCCTGGCGCGCAGGGCGCGCCGGTCCATTTCGCCCTGCGCCGCTCCTTCGGGCGCCTGAACAGCGGCGCGGCCAGTCGCTTGCTCGGGCGAATGGACCGGCGCGCCACCCGGCGCGCCCAGGCTGAGGTGGTGCGGCACCTTGACGATGCGGGCCTCCGGACGGCTGGCCAGCACACGGTTCCGGGTGCAGTCGTTGTGCACGATGAGGCCGAGGCTCGCGTCCACGGCGCGCTCGAACAGCGGATAGCTCCAGGGATCCAGGGGGATGCCGCTGCCCAGGCTGCGGCGGGCCAGAGCCTCGCCGGTGCGCCCGTACGCATAGCGCATCTCCTCCACATAGCCCGCGAGGTCGCCGCGGGCCAGAGTCATGCCGCGCACCAGGTGGTGCAGCATCGGCTCGTGCAATACCACGATGCCGGGAATGCGCATCGCCATGCGCCATGCGCGGGCGTGATAGTCCGCGTTGTTTCCCAGATGGTACAGAACGGCGTCGTAGCGGCCGGACTCCCACAGCGCCGGAAACGCTCGCTCGCCGCGGACCGGGAAGCGGGCGGCGATGTCCGGAGCGACCTTCACTCCCTCGTCGACGAACGGCTCCACCTCCAGGTGCTGCGCGAGGACGGGCAGCAGCTCGGCGCTGTAGTCGGCGATCCCCGACCGTTGCGGGGGAAGGGGGCTGAAGTAGGCGAGGCGCATGGTCTGCGGGTCCGCACGGTAGCATGCCCGGCGCGCGTTGACCCCCTCGGGGGTGGGTGCTATGCTCCGTGGTCCCATCCCTGGCCGGCGTCTAGAGACATGGTCTTCTTCAATTACAGCACGATGCAGATGGCCGCGAAGGTCGTGTACTACGGCCCGGGCCTGTGCGGCAAGACGACCAACCTGCACTATATCTATCAGCACACGGCAGGGGAGTCGCGGGGCGAGATGGTGTCGTTGGAGACCGAGACCGACCGCACCCTGTTCTTCGACCTGCTGCCCATCGACGTGGGGACGATCGCCGGTTTCAATACCCGCATCCAGCTCTATACCGTGCCCGGCCAGGTCTTCTACAACACCACGCGCAAGCTGGTGCTCAAGGGCGTCGACGGCGTGGTGTTCGTGGCCGACTCGCAGCGCGCCATGTTGCAGGCCAACCAGGAGTCGTTTCACAACCTGGAGGAGAACCTTGCGGAGATGGGGCTGTCGGTGGAGACCCTGCCGCTGGTGTTGCAGTACAACAAGCGGGACCTGCCCGACACGTTCGCGGTGGAGGAGCTCAACAAGGCCCTGAACCGGAAGGACTGGTCGTGGGTCGAATCCTCGGCAGTGACCGGCATGGGCGTCTTCGAAACGCTCAAGGAGATCTCCAAGGTCACCTTGTTGTCGCTCAAGAAGCGGCTCGCCCGCGGTTCGGACAGCGCGACGACGTCTCCTTCGTCTCAGGCACCGCGCCCGGCGCCGCGCCCGCTGCCGCCCCCCAGCGCGCCACCGATGCCGCCCCGTCCGGTGTCGCAGCCCAATCCGCAAGTGACGCCGGCCCAGCCTCGGCCGGCAGCCGCGCCTGCACCCCCTCAAACACCGCGGCCGCCCGCGCCGGTTCCGGCCCCCGTTCAGACATCACCGCCCTCGCCCCCGCAGGCCGCGACGTCGCGACCGGCTGCTCCGGCGACGCCCGCGCCACCGCCTCCCCCGGCCTCGGCCAAGGGGCAGCCGGCGGCGAAGAAGGGCTCCATGGACGTGCTCGGCGAGCTCGAAAAGCTGCGCAAGCAAGCCCAGGGCGGCACACCGAGCACTCCCCGGGCAGCCGCGCCGGCGCACCCGCCGGCGGGGAGCAACGGCCGGGGCGAGCTGTCCCGCAACATCGAGATGACTCTGAAGCGGGCGGACTTCCGGCGCGCCCGCCGCTTCCTCGTCAGCTTCCAGGTGGAGGACGATCAACATCAGGTGGTCGACGCCGTCCGCGACCTGCAGGTCGAGATCAAGGACGCCGGCAGCCTCGAGAAGCTCCTCCTGCACCTCAACATCGCATTGAATGCCAAGGAATAGCCGGCGGGCCCGGGCGCGTCGGCCGGTGGGGAAAGCCGACCCGAGATGAGGTGCCCCTTCTGCTCCGAGAACCGCGACCGCGTGGTCGATTCGCGCGAGAGCCGTGACGGCGAAATGATCCGCCGCCGCCGCGAGTGCCTGAGCTGCGGCCGGCGGTTCACCTCCTACGAGCAGATCGAGGACATCCCCTACATGGTGATCAAGCACGACGGCTCCCGCGAAGAGTTCAGCCGCAAGAAGCTCCTCGGCGGTCTGCTCAAGGCCTGCGAGAAACGGCCGGTGCCGGCGCGCGCCCTGGAGACCATCGTCGACGCGGCCGAGAGCATGCTGCACGACCGCGAGGACCGCGAGATCTCGACGCAGCAGATCGGCTCCTTCGTCATGGAGCGCCTGCGCGTGCTCGATCCGGTGGCCTACGTCCGTTTCGCCTCGGTGTATCGGCGCTTCGAGGACGTCGGCGCCTTCATGGACGTGGTCACGCCTCTCCTGCCGCCGGACAAGGAGAATTGACTTGATGGGCGCCCGCTACGCCTCCCTCTTCTTCGTCTCCCGTTTTCAGGCCGAAATCGACCGCCTTTTCCAGGAAGTCATGCAGCTCGGCGACGCCGACCTGCCGATGAGCGAGTGGCAGCCGGCGGTGGACATCGTCGAGACGCCGGCAGCGGTCATGGTCCTCGCCGAGGTGCCGGGCTTCGCGGCATCGGACCTGACCCTGGAGGTGCGCGGCAAACAGATCATCCTGTCAGGGAACAAATCGACTCCTCTACCCGAGTCCCAACGCATCAAGTTCCACTGCATGGAACGCGGCCACGGCCGTTTCTGTCGCGAGATCCAGCTCTTTTCCGCGGTCAATACCCACCAGGGGACGGCGCGCCTGGCGCACGGTCTGTTGACGATCGAGTTCCCGAAGATCAAGGAGCAACGCCAAGAGGCTCGCCGCTTGCATATTGAAGACGAGACCGCCCGCAAGGGAGATCCGGAATGAGCAGACCGCCAGGCGAGACCCAGGACGAGGCCATCAAGATCCCCGACGTGCTCTCCGTCCTGCCGCTCAAAGACACGGTCGTCTTTCCCTACATCATCCTCCCCCTGTCCGTGGGCCGCGACAAAAGCGTTCTCGCCGTCGACCGGGCGCTCGCCGAAAGCCGGGTGATCATGCTCGTGGCGCAGAAGGAAGCGGCCATCGACAACCCGGGCGAGGGCGACCTCTACTCGCTGGGCACCGCGGCCGTCATCATGCGGATGCTCAAGCTGCCGGACGGCCGCATCCGGATCCTGGTGCAGGGCCTCTCCCGCGCCCGCATCCATCACATCAGCCAGACCGAGCCCTATCTCCAAGCCAAGATCGAGCGCGTCGACGAGCCGCGCGCGGCGGCCGAGCCGATGGAGATCGAGGCCCTGCTGCGCAGCGTCAAGGAGAGCCTCGACCGCGCCGTCTCGCTGGGCAAGGCGATCTCGCCCGAGGTGATGGTCATCGCTGCGAACCTGGAAGATCCCGGCCGCCTCGCCGACCTCGCGGCGAGCAATCTCGATCTCAAGCCGGCGGAGGCGCAAGGGATCCTGGAGACCATCGATCCCATCGAGCGGCTGCGCAAGGTGAGCGATCAAGTGGCGCGCGAGATCCAGGTGCTGACGATGCAGCAGGAGATCTCGTCGCAGGCGCGCGGCGAGATGGACAAGAGCCAGCGCGAATACTTCCTCCGCCAGCAGCTCAAGGCGATCCAGCAGGAGCTCGGCGAGGGCGAGGAGCTCACCGAGGAGATCGCCACCTATCGCCGCCTGGCCGACGAAAAAATGATCCCCGACGAGGCGCGCGAAGAGCTCGAACGCCAGATCCGCCGCCTCGAGCGCAGCCATCCGGAGAGCGCCGAAACGCAAATCATCCGCACCTATCTCGACTGGTTGACGGCGATTCCCTGGGGCACTCTCTCCGAGGACGATCTCAACCTCGACCACGCGCAGCAGGTGCTCGACGAGGACCATTACGATCTCGAAAAGATCAAGGAGCGGATCCTCGAGTACCTGGCGGTGCGCAAGCTCAAGGCGGACACCCGCGGCCCGATCCTCTGCTTCGTCGGCCCGCCGGGCGTCGGCAAAACCTCCCTCGGGCGATCGATCGCCCGCTCCCTGGGTCGTAAATTCGTGCGCATCTCCCTGGGCGGCGTGCGCGACGAGGCGGAAATCCGCGGCCACCGCCGCACCTATGTCGGCGCCCTGCCCGGACGGATCATCCAGGGCATTCGCCAGGCAGGGACGAGCAATCCGGTGTTCGTCCTCGACGAGATCGACAAGATCGGCGCCGACTTCCGCGGCGATCCGTCGTCGGCTCTCCTCGAAGTGCTCGACCCGGAACAGAATTTCAGCTTCGTCGATCACTATCTCGGCGTCGCCTACGATCTGTCGCGCGTGATGTTCATCGCCACCGCGAACATGCTGGAGCCGATCCAGCCGGCCTTCCTCGACCGCATGGAGGTGATCCGGCTCTCCGGCTATACCGAGGAGGAGAAGCTGCACATCGCGCGGCAGCACCTGATCCCCAAGCAGATGCGGGAAAACGGGATCAGCGAAGAGGACATCGAATTCGCCACCGAAGGGATCAGGGCGATCATCTCCGGGTATACGAAGGAGGCCGGCCTGCGCAACCTCGAGCGCGAGCTCGCCGCCGTCTGCCGCAAAGTGGCGGTCAAGGTGGCTCGCGGCGGCGCCGAGCGGGCGGTGATCGATGCCGGCAGTATTGAGGGCTTCCTCGGCGTGCGCAAGCACTTCGCCGAGGAGCTCCTGGGGCGCGACCGGGTCGGCGTCGCCACCGGCCTGGCATGGACGGCGGTGGGCGGCGACCTCCTGTTCATCGAGGTGGTGGCGGTACCGGGCAAGGGGCAGCTCCTGCTCACCGGATCACTCGGCGACGTGATGAAGGAATCGGCGCAAGCGGCGCTCTCCTACGCCCGCGCCTACGCCGGCGCCCAAGGATTCGCCGAAGACTTCTTCTCCCGCCATGACATTCACGTTCACGTGCCGGCGGGATCGATCCCCAAAGACGGCCCGTCGGCGGGCATCACCATCGGCGCCGCGATCCTCTCCGTGCTCACTCAGCGGCCGATCAACCGGCGGGTGGCGATGACCGGAGAGATCACGCTGCGCGGCGACGTGCTCCCCATCGGCGGCCTCAAAGAGAAGGTGCTCGCCGCCAAGCTCGCCGGGATCCATACCGTGATCGTGCCCAAGCTCAACCGGCGCGATCTCACCGAAATCCCCGAAACGATCACGAAGGACCTGGCCTTCCATTTCGTCGAGCACATGGACGATGTGCTGGAGATCGCGCTCCTGCCGCGGCTCGCCACGCCCAGCGAAGCGAAACCGGACCCGCCGCCTCCCGGGGCTCCAGCCGTCGCCACGCCCGAGCCCGCGACGGCATGAAGAGCCGATGCCGCCGCTCGCCGGCGAAGACCGGCTCCTCCACTGGCTGCGCACCCGGCTCGATGGCTCATTGATCGGCGATGATGCCGCCGTGCTCCCCGCCGGCGGACCGTTCGCCGTCACCATGGACAGTCAGATCGCCGGCGTCCATTTCCAGCCCGACCTCGATCCCGCGCTCATCGCCCGCCGGCTCCTCGCCGTCAACCTCTCGGACCTCGCCGCCATGGGAGCGCAGCCCGCGTATGCCTTTCTTGCGCTCGCCACGCCGCCGGGATTCGATCACCGCCGGTTCTTCCGCGCCTTTCTCGCAGCGTGCCGGCGCGCCTCGCTGCGGTTGGCTGGCGGCGATCTCGCCGCCAGCCCGCAGACGGTGGCGACGCTCACGTTGATGGGAACGAAACCGGCGCGGAGCCGCTGGGTACGGCGTTCCGGAGCTGCTCCGGGACACGCGCTCTGGCTGGGCGGCGCCGTGGGCGAATCGGCCGCCGGCCGCCTGCTGATCGAACGCGGCGCGCGCCCGCGGAGCGGACGAACGGTCGATCTTCCCGCCGGTCCGCTCGCCGCGGCGCCTGCGGTCCTGCGCACCGCCGCACGGCGCGCCGTGCGCCGGCATGTGTTGCCGACGCCCCAACTCGATCTCGGCTCCTGGCTGGGGCGACAGCGGGAAGGAGCTGCCATCGACGTGTCGGACGGCGTCGCCCGCGATCTCCATCGCTTGTGCCGCGAAAGCAGCGCCGGAACTAAAATCGGCGCCGCGATCGGCGCGGATCACCTACCCTTCTCCGCTCGGTTTCATGACCTCTGCGCCGTGCTCGGCGCCGATCCCCTGGCGCTCGCGCTCGGCGGCGGAGAAGATTATGTGTTGCTGTTCACCTTGCCTTCCGGAATCGTGCCGCCCGGCAGTTTTGCATGCCGGAAGATCGGCAGCATCACGCGCACGCCAACCATCACGCTCGAGCAAGGCGGCGCCGTGCGTCGATTGCCTGCCATGGGATGGGATCATCTGGAAAAACAGGTTGCCCCGGCGTTTTGAGCCGGGGCTCTGTCAAGACGAAGGGGAGAGCCGGGCAGCACGCCCGGATTGCTCACCGCAAGAGGCGTTGCAGGCTCTTGGCGAATCCCTTGAGCTTCTTGTCCAGCTTCTCCTGTGATTTCTCGACGGCCTTCAACCGCTGGTGGAGACCGGCGTCGACGGCAGCGGCCGGGGCAGTAACAGCGGCGGCGGCGGCACGGCCGCTGCCTGGAGGACGTCCGCGGCGCTTGCCCGGCTTGCGCCCGCCCCGTCCACTTTCAGAACGGAGCTGGCGGAACACGTCCCTGGCCTCCGGATAGAACCGGCGTCCGCGCCCCCTGCCCTCATGGGGCAGGCGATCACCGTGCAGGCGCACGTAACGCACCAGTGTGGGATAAGAGATCCCCGTATCCTTGCTGATCTGAGTGAGAGTCAACAGATTTTGCCCGCTGCCCGCCGGCTTGCGACCGCCCCGGCCACGCACCGGAGCTGGAGCCGGTGCCGCTGTCGCCGGCGGCCTGCCCGGAGGCCTGCCGCGCCGGCGGCCGGCCAGACGCGCCGCGCCGGCCTTGATCGCCGCCGCACGGCCCCGCGGCCTACCTGCCGACTTCACGGGCCGCGGCGCGTTGGGATCCTTGCGCGGACGGCCGCGCCGCCCCAGGTTCTCCTTCCTGATCTGATCGAAGACGGGCAGCGCGTGCTCGGGATAGCGCTGCTTGCGGCCCCGCCCTTCGGCAGGGATGCGGTCCTGATAAAGTTTCTTGTAGCGCTGTAAGGTGGGCATCGAAATCTTGGTCTTCTGCGCGACTTCTGAGAGTGTATAGAGCTTGCCTTGCGGCGATTCTGGGTCGGCCATCAGTTTCCTCGCCTCCATGCGTTTGTCGATGAGAAGGTAGCGAAAAGGGGATTCTCTCCCCGAAAGACCTGTGTGATTATCAAAAAGAAAGCGCCACAAGTCAATAGGCAAAACACTTGGAGGCCGTCGCGGCGCGATGGATCGCGATCACTCAGGCGATTCCGAGCTGGCGCTTTAGATAGGAAAAGCCCTGGCGCGACATGCCGAGGCTGTGCGCGGCGGCAGTCAGATTGCCGCCGCAAGCCGCCAGAGCGGACTCGATCAAGCGCCGGCGCACGGCGTCGACTTCGCGGTGATAGAACGTCGCGGACGGGCGTTCGACGCCGGGAAGCTCCAGATCCTCGGGCTCGATCGGATCATTTCCCGCCAGGACCGCGGCGACGCGCAACACGTTTTCGAGCTCGCGCACGTTGCCCGGCCAGGAATGCGCCAAGAGACTGGCGCGGGCTGCATTCCCCAGCCGCGCACCCGGCGGCAGGCCCGGCCGCGAAAGAAAGCTCTCGGCCAGAAGCAGCACGTCACCGCCGCGATGACGCAAGGGCGGGAGATCGATCGTACCCACTTTCAAACGGTAATAGAGGTCCTGGCGGAACGTTCTTGCGGCCACCATGGCGGCGAGATCGCGATGCGTGGCCGCAAGCACCCGCACATCGATCTTCCTGGGCTCGCTCTCGCCAAGCCGGCGCACTTCGCGTTCCTGGATCACGCGCAGCAACATGGCCTGCGCGGAGAGCGGCAGGTCACCGATCTCATCGAGAAGAACCGTACCCCCTTCCGCCGCCTGAAAGACGCCGGCCCGGTCGCGGTCGGCGCCGGTGAACGCGCCTCGAGCGTGGCCGAAGAGGTCGGAAAGGATCAGGGTCTCCGAAAGGGCGGCGCAATTGACGGCGAGGAACGGCGCGCGGTCCCGGGAGCTTGCGCGGTGGATGCGACGCGCCGCGAGCTCCTTGCCCGTGCCGCTCTCGCCCAGGATGAGGATCGGGAGATCGCCGGAGGCCAGGCGGTCGAGCCGTTCGAGCGCTGCCCGGAGGCCTGGGCTCTCGCCCACCATACCGGCCGAGGCACGCGCCAACGGTGTCCGTCCGGGGTGCTCCGAAGCGCCATCTGGGACCACCGGTGGGCTTGCCGAGCCGATCTGCGCAGGCACTGACGCGTCGCGTGCCGCGAGGGCGCTCAGCGCCGCAAGGACCGGATCGGCCGGATCAGCGAGGCCATCTTCCGCTACCGAGCCGACCGCCGGAACCGGGTACCCGGCAGCGGCGAACAACGCGGCGAGGGCAGCCGGATCGCCGGGCTCGCGCCGGCAATAGACGGCGAGAGCGTGCCAGGGTCCCTGGTCGCGGGCTTCCAGCGGCACGGCCAGGGCCGGTGCGCCGCCGCCGCGCAGCGCCGCGGCGGCGGCTCGCAGCACCGCGGGCGGCGCCGAGCCGGGAGCGAAAAGCTCCGCGTCGTACACCAGGCGCGCCGCCCGGTAGGGTTCCAGGCTCTCGAGGGCGGCGCTCCAGAGGTATGCGGGCGGCGCTCCAGACGCCGCTCCCGCCGCGGCGAGCAGCGCCAGCCAGAGAGCGCGGAGGCCCGGATCGGCCAGAGCTGCGGCGCCGCGCATCGCGTCGTCCCGTCGGCCGGCGAGAGCGAAGACCGCCGGGCGCTCTTCGGGCTCCAGCTCGTGCAGCACAGCCGGTGCCAGCCCCGCGAGGGTGGCGGCAGCCTCTTCCGGCTGTGCCAGCCAGCCCAGGGCGCGAGCGGCGAGGAGCCGCAGCTCGTCGCGGCGCCAGCCGAGATCGTGCCGTTCGACTTCGGCCAAAGCGTCCCTGCAGAGGACAAGGGCTGTCGCGGGACGGCCTGTCGCCAGCTCCCACCGTGCTTCCAGCTCCATGTCCTGCGCGAGCCCGCGCCGGTTGCCGGCCTGGCGGTTCTCCGCGGTCGACCGCTCCAGGATCTCCCGCACGCCGGTGAGCCGTCCCCGGCGCAGGCGGATCTCGGCCAGGTTGTAGAGGGCGAGAGTGGTCTTGCGCGGCCCGTCGCAAGCCAAGTAGAGACGGTGGGAGTGGAGGAAAGCGCGCTCGGCGCCGCCGAGGTCGCCGGCCAGCGCCCGCGCCAGCCCGAGGTCGCTCCACAGCCCGGCGGCGCCATGCCGCGGGAGCACCCGCCGCCCCAGGCGGAGAGCGCGGGCTGCGTGCTCCGTCGCCACAGTCCCGTCGCCGTCGCGGGAGGCGAGCAGGGCGCGGGCATGATGCCAGCGCCAGGCGAGGTCTGTATCGCCGGCCGCGAGGGCGCCTTGCGCTTCCTCCAGGGCCTCCTCCATAGCCGGCCGTTTGCGGGCATCCCAGGCGACGAGGGCGGCCACCAGCCGGGCTCGCCATGCGGTGCGGGGATCGCTCTCCGCCAGTGCGAGGGCGCGCCGCAGCCAGGCTCCGACCCGCCGGGTCCCGCCGCGATTGGCGAGCACGCGGGAGGCGATCTCGGCAAACTCCACGGCGCCTTCCGGGCCCAGCGCGTCGAGGCCTGCCTTGCGCAGGCCGGCGAGAGTCGTCCACGCTGCGCCGAGCTGCCCCATCGCCGCCTGGCACTCGGCGCGCAAGAGGCGGGCCGCCGGCGGCTTGAGCCCAGCCAGCGCCCCGAGGGCCGCCTCGAAGCGGCCGAGGGCGGCGAGGGCGCGCGCGAACGTGGCGCGATCCTCGTCGCTGCGCGGCGGATGGCGGGCCCACGCCGCCACCGCGGCCGGCCAGCGCCGCGACGCCGTGAGCTCCCGCGGATCACCTTCCTCCAGCCCTTCCCACAGCGCCCGCGCCTCGACACCCGCGAGGCGTCCCTGGAGCGCGGCGAGGTCGACGCCGTTGGCCGGCGAGGCGAGGAGCCGCCGGCGAAACGCCGGCGGCCCGGCGATCCAGAGGACCGCGCGTTCTCCGGCGCCCGCGCCATCCCCGCTTGCGCCGTTCTCCGGCGCCAGGCGCAGCTCGGCGGCCACCGCCGCGCGGGCTGCCGCATAGGCTGGCTCCCAAAGGAAGGGCGCCGCGTCGAGGATCTGCCCGAGGGCATCGTCCGGCGAGAGCGGCACCAGCGACTGTCGCCAGCTCTCGACGAGCGGACGCGCCGCCCAGCGCGCACCGCCCTTGCCCGTGAGGCGACGCCCGCCCCTTGCAGCCCCGGCCACCCCGAAAAGGCGGTCGAGCAGCTCGCACAGCACCTCCTGGGCATGCCGCGACCGCCCGGGCTCGGCCTCGCCCGCCGCCAGGCGGCCGTCCGGCGCCGCCCGGGCCGCGCTCCAATCCGCGATCCGCCACCCTGCGCGCTCCAGCGCGGAGAGGAGGCCCGCCGCCTGCAGCAGGATCGCCAGCCGCTGGCGGTCGATGAGCCGCGCCTCGTCCAACGGCACCGCGCCGGGCAGAGACACCAGGCAGGGATGGAGGACGCGGAGCACCCGCGCGCCGCTCCGCAAAGGGATCGGGCTGGTCATTGCCTCAAGGGATCACAAGAGACTGCGGGACGGAAGTTTAGCGCAATCCGTGACGCCTGGGGAGAAAAAGAGCCCCTCACCCCCTAACCCCCTCTCCCATCCCCTCCCGCCGACCGGGAGAGGGGGAAATATTCGGCGGCTCTTTACCCAAGGCACGCCCTGGGTATTGGGCGGTGGGTTCTTCCCCCTCTCCCGGAGGAAGGGAGGGGGTGGGAGAGGGGGTCAGGGGGTGAGGGGCCGCCCCAGCAGGCCTTCCAGATCCCGCCAGAACCCCGGATACGACTTCCCGACCACCTCCGGCGCCGTGATCACGATCCCGGCCCGGCGGAGGCCGACCAGGGCCAGGCTCATCGCGATGCGGTGATCGCCGCGGGGATCGATGCGCACCGGATCGGTGGGTGGCGGGCCGTCGGCCCAGATCCCCGGGATGCGCAGCCAGTCCGGCCCCTCCTCCACCGTGGCTCCCGCCTTGCGCAGCTCGCCGGCCATGGCGTCCAGGCGGTCGCTCTCCTTGATGCGCAGGTGGGCGACGTTGAAGATGTGAGTCGTGCCGCGGGCGAACGGCGCCAGCGCCGCCAGGGTCGGCACCTGATCCGGCATCGAGGAAAGATCGGCCTCGATCCCGCGCAGGCCCTCTCCGCGACCACCTTCGATCGTCACCTCGTCGCCGCTCCAGGAGACCCCGGCGCCCATCTCGGCGAGGAGAGCCAGGAAGCCGCGATCGCCCTGCCGGGAGTCCCGCACCAGCCCCTGGAGGGCAACCTTGCCGCCGGTCAGCGCCGCCGCCGCGGCCGGGTAGGCGGCGGCCGACCAGTCCCCCTCCACCGCCACGCGGGGGACGTCGAGCGCCGACGGCCAGACCCGGTAGGTGCTCGGCCCGTCCTCTTCGATCCGGCCGCCGAACGCCGCCGCGACTCCGAGGGTGACGTCCACATAGGGGCGCGAGGTGAGCGACTGCACCTCGACCGTCACCGGACCGGGAGCCCGCAACGCCGCCATGAGCAGCGCCGACAGGTACTGGCTCGACTCGCCGGCGTCGAGCACCGTCGTCCCGGCGCCCAGCGTGCTGCCGTGAAGACGGAGCGGCACGTAGCCCTCGGCACCCAGGTACTCGATGCGGGCGCCGAGGCGGCGCAGGGCGTCCACCAACGGGCGCACCGGCCGCTCGCGCAGGCGCGGCACGCCGTCGAGCCGCCAGAGGCCGGGAACCACGGTCAGCGTCGCGACCAGGAAGCGCAGCATCGTCCCCGCATTGCCGCAGAAAATCTCCGTCTCGCCCTTCCCCCCCTCTCCCGGAGGGGGTGAGGAGGCCGCGGGCTCCAGGCGCACGCGGCCCTCCTCCTCCGTCACCCGGAAGCCGAGGCGGGAGAGCGCCTGCAGAAAGAGGCGCGTGTCCTCGGCCACCAGCGGGTTCTCCACCACGATCGGCGCCCGCGCCAGCACGGCGAGGTTGAAGTAGCGGTGCGTCAGGCTCTTGGACGACGGGACGCGCAGCCGCCCCTGGGCGCGCAACCCGCTCGGGATCGGCTTCTCTTCAGGAGGCGACGTCGAAGGCGAGTCCGTCATATCCGAGCTCCGTTCCGGGCGCCAGCGGCTGCGCCGGCGCGGCGTGATCGACGTCGTGGGAGAGATGAGTGAAAATAGTGCGCGCCGCCCCGATCCGGACCGCCGCCGTCGTCGCTTCTGCGAGCGAGAAATGCGTCGGATGCGGGCGGTAGCGAAGGGCATCGAGGATCAGGATCTCCACCCCGGCGAGCATCGCGAAGCTGCTGTCGGGAATCGCGCTGCAATCGGTCACGTAGGCGAAGCGGCCGATGCGGAACCCGAACACCTCCATGCTGCCGTGCCACACCGGCACCGGAACGATCCTCTGGCCGAGGATCTCGAACGGCTCGCGGATCGGGATGAGCTCGATCTGGGGCTTCCCTCCCCCCTCCTGGTCCGCCTCGAACACATAGGCGAAGGTCCGCCGGATCGCCTTCAAGGTGGCCTCGGAGCCATAGCACGGGATCGCCATCCGCTGCCGGAAATTGAAGATGCGGATGTCGTCGAGACCGAAGATATGGTCGGCATGGGAGTGCGTGTAGATCACTCCGTCGAGCCGCGGCAGCCCGAAGCGCAGTGCCTGCACCCGCAGGTCGGTCGGCGTGTCGACGAGCACGATCCCTTCGCCCATCTCCAGCTTGAGCCCCGGCCGCCAACGCTTGTTGCGCGGATCGTCCGACCGGCACACCGCGCACGTGCAGCCGATCACCGGCACGCCGGTGGAGGTCCCGCTGCCCAACATGGTGACCCGGAAGGCCATGGCAAATCTTATCCCCCCTCTCCCGGGAGGGTGTGAGGGCGTGTGGGAGAGGGGGCAGGGGGTGAGGGGCCGATCCACTCCACCCGCCGGCTACGGAACCACCCATCCAGGAGCCGCACCTCGCCGCCGTTCACCGTCCACGTCCGGGCCTCGTGGAAATGCCCGAGCAAGAGCACGTCGTACCCCTCCGCCAGCCGCCGCTCGGCGTAGCGGCGGATCGCCCGCTCGGGGACGGCGACGCGGTGCTTGAAGTTGGTCTGCGACAGCCGCCGCTCGGTGGAATGCACCATGCGATGCGCCAGCCGGCGCGGCGTATGGAAAACCAGGAAGCGCACCGCCCGGCTCTTCGACAGCCAACGCCAGAAGCGGTACTTCCAGTCGCGGTCGTTCAAACCGTCGCCGTGCACCGCGAGATAGCGCACGCCGTCCACCTCGAACGACGTCTCCAGGACCACGCCGTCGAACGCATCGGCGTAGACGCTGTCGGCGAGGAAAAAGTCGCGGTTCCCCTCGATGTAGTCGATGCGGACGCCGCGCCGGCGCAGGTCGCGCAAGGCGGCCACCACGGCGGCGATGTCCTCCGTCTCGAACCGGGGCGAGCCGATCCAGGCCTGGAAGAGGTCGCCGAGGAGGACGAGGCGGTCGCATCCCTGGCCGGGGAGCGCCGCGAGCTGGTCCACGAGCGGTCCGGGCGGGCCACCGGGACCGCTCAGATGGGAGTCGGCGAGGAGGGCGATGCGCATCCCAGTTGGTGGGAGGGGTCAGACGATCGACAGGCGGGGCTTGAGCTCGTCCTGCCGCGCGACCTCCTTGACCACCGCCTCGGCGACGTTCCGGAAGGCTTGGCCGTGCGGGCCCATGGGCGCGGAGACCACGATCGGCACCCCGTCGTCGCCGCCGAGGACGATCTGCGGATCGAGCGGAATCGATCCCAGAAACGCCGTGCGCAAGAGCTCGGCCGTCCGCTTGCCGCCGTCCTTCTTGAAGATGTCGGTCTCGTGGCCGCAGTGCGGGCAGACGAACGTGGACATGTTCTCGATGATCCCGATCACCGGCACGTTCACCTTTTTGAACATCGCGAGGCCCTTGCGGGCGTCGATCAGCGCCACGTCCTGCGGCGTGGTGACGATCACCGCGCCGGCGAGCGGCACCTTCTGCGTCACCGTGAGCTGCGCGTCGCCGGTTCCCGGCGGCAGGTCGAGGATCATGTAATCGAGCTCGCCCCATTCGACGTCGCCCAGCATCTGCTCGAGCGCCTTCATCACCATCGGACCGCGCCAGATCACCGGCGTATCGGTCTCCAGGATGAAGCCCAGCGACATCACCTTGATGCCGTACTTCTGAAAAGGAATGACGCGATTGCCGTCGAGGCGCGGCCGCTCGTTGATGCCGAACATCATGGGCACCGACGGCCCGTAGATGTCCGCGTCCAGGATCCCCACCTTGTGACCGAGCTGGCCGAGAGTCACCGCCAGGTTCGCCGCCACCGTCGACTTGCCCACCCCCCCCTTGCCGCTCGCCACCGCCACCACGTGCCGCACCTCGGGGATGAGCGTGGCGTCCTGGGCGATCGCGCGCTGGGCCGACTCCTCGCGGGAAGGCGGCCGGGTGACGTTCAGATTGACCTTCACCTCGTCGACCCCGGGCAGGGCGCTCACCGCCCGCTCGACGTCCCCCTTGACCTTCTCCGCCGCCGTCGGATTGCCGGTGGCCATCTGCAGCTCCACCACCACCGCGCCGGCGCAAGCCTTGACTCGGCTGACGAAGCCGAAGGAGACGATGTCCCGGCTCATGCCCGGGAACTTGACCCCCTTCAGGGCCTCCCACACCGAGGATTCGAAATCGTTCGCAGGTTCCGCCATATAGCCCTACCTCGTGAAACAGAATGGAAGCGCGCCGGGGAGGCTGCGCCTGTAGATCGTACCACCCTTCCGCCGCCCTCACCCCCGCGCCGGGGAGCCCCGGGAGCGTAGTGGCCCTTCCACGGCCGGTATGACCAAGAGGTGGGGCGTCTTGCCCCTCGCTTGGGGCGTCGGGCGCCAACTTGAGACGTCATGCCCCTCATAGACGCATCTTGGCCGCGTTCGAGATTGGCAAAGACCAGGATAGAATGGCAGCGGCAAGGGAGGCGCCCATGGAAGCGACGCTGGACAAATTCGGCCGAATCGTGATCCCCAAACAGGTCAGAGACGATCTGGGGCTCTCTCCAGGTGCCATTTTGCGAGTCGAGGAGGGCGAGAACGGGATCGTCTTAAAGCCCGTCGAGCACCGCGAAGCTCTCGTGCACAAGGACGGCGTTCTCGTCTTCACAGGTGAGCTCGAGGGGGACATCGAGCAAGCCGTGCAGCGGGATCGAGATAGCCGATCGAGGAAGCTGGCGGGGCTGGGGTGAGAGTCCTTTTCGACACTTCCGTCCTGGTCGCAGCCCTCGTCGAAGCTCACCCGCGGCACGATCGCGCCCTTCCGTGGCTCAAGCGGGCTCAAGCATCGGAAATCGACTTCCTGGTCTCCAGCCACAGCCTCGCGGAGCTTTACTCGGTGCTGAGCACCCTACCCGCAAGACCTCGGCTCTCGCCGGCCCAGGCTTGGCGGTTGGTGCTGGAAAACGTGGCATCTTCAGCTCGCCTCGTTGCCCTCTCTCCTACTGATTACACGGCGACGTTGCAAAGGGCCTCGGAGCTGGGCCTCTCCGGAGGCGTCATCTATGACGCCCTTATTGCCCGCGCGGCTGAGATCGCGGAAGCTGATCGGCTGCTGACGTTCAATGAGGCCGACTTCCGCCGGGTCCTACTTGAACGCCAGTCGATTCTGCTGGCGCCCTAGCCAGGCCCGACAACGTTGGCCTCGCCGAAGAGAGCCTACTTGCCCTGGAAGACCCAGAAGAACAGCAGCGAAAACATCGAACCGCCGAGCAATCCCTCGACCACGCGCGAGGGCTGCTCAAGCGGTGCGACCTCCTAGAGCTGTGGAAGTTATGCGCGAGACTGTCCTTACATGAGAGCCTCACGCCGTTCGAAGATCCACTCTGCACGTTCCCGATGGTCAATGCCGAGAAGGTGCGGATGCTTTCCCATACTGTGTTAGCGAGCAGCTCAAGCTATGGGCAATCAGGCCAGCTTCCCAGCGAGGAGAATTTCCGCAAGATCATAAACGACTGCAAGCACGCGCTTCATGATCCCGAAGAGATGAAGCCACTGAGCGCAGCGAGCGGCACTCAACACGAGCACATGGAGTTCAACCGGTTCTTCGTCAGGATGGGAGCAGCACAGATTCCGGGTCAAGATCCTCTCGGCTGGGAGCGAGCCGGCCGGTTCGTGGCGATGCTTGAGAAACTGCCGCGGAAATATCCAAGTCGCATCCCGCCAGGGCAGCTGAGAGAAGTACAAAATGTGCTCCCGCGAGTCGAGGAGGTCCTGGGAGCACGCGTCTCCGACCTCGTGCGCGCCTTCGGAGATGTGCTTTTCTGGCAGCAGGTCGTCCACCAGTTGAGCCTCAAAGCGTTGGGTGATCACGGGGCGACCAGCCCACCATTCTCAACAGAGACCAAAAAGGAGTTCGCGGCGCGGCAGGCCCGCCTCATGTTCGCGTTTCTTGACGCCGAGCCCCGTCTCGACCGGTACCTCGTCTTTACAGTCAGCCAGATGCTCGCTCCTTATGACGCGAAAATGCCCGGCTATTTCGCGCTTGCCCGGCCGCGCACGGAAGCGTTCATGCGTCTTGCCGCGCGCTCGGCCGACGAGTTACGGGCAATGCGCTCCAGGCAGGAGTTCACGGTCGGCCATGTTGGGAAGCGCCTCAGCCCGCTCGAGCGCTTTCCGGTCGTGCTGTTGGATGATCCGGAAGGCTCGGAGTCCCGCTACATTGTGCCCAACTATCGGCACTTTGCGAAAAGCTTCAATGGGCTTATCGATTTCACACTTCACGAGGCACTCGGCAGCGACTACGAAGGGGCGCGTGGCGCACTCTTTCACCTTTATCTTCGGCAGTTGATCGAGGACCGGCTACCACAGGTTGTTATCATCCCCGAGACGCGCTATGACCAGGCAAAGGGTGGCAAGGATAGCCCCGATCTCACGCTGATCGACCCAAATGCAAGGCGAATCATCCTGGTAGAGGTCAAGGGAAGGCGAATCAACCTTGCCACGCGTCTCCTCATGGGTGACGTGGAGTTAGCAGACAATCTCGGCGACGCCTTCCAGGCACTGCGCAAGCTGCCTGTCAAAGTCCTGGACCTGCGTGCAGGCCACCCTGAGTTCGAGCAGTGGAGTACTGTGCTCGCTACGTGCGCTGATTCACCGCCTGTCTTGGTCGTCGTAATCCGTGAAGGGCTCCATCTGCTATCTGGTCTCTTGCGTGAGCAGGTCCGCTTAGATCCACAGCACCCGCTCCATGGGCTCGATAGCCCATGGTGCCTCCTTTCAGCTGACGCCTTCGAACGGGCTGTCGAAGTTGCGCATAGGACTGGTCGCCCCCTGGCTGAGTTGCTCGAGGAACACTACGACCGCAGCGGCTCGCTCGCCCCTGAAGCGCCCGAGCCTGACAGCTTTGGGGAGGGCCTGCTCCCTGCTCCGGGTTCGTTCGCTGCTAGTTTTCTCAGGGAGCCCGAGTGGGCGAAAGGATGAAATAGTAGACCTTCTTTCGCAGGCCAGGACCACCATCCACCATTTAGGTGGTAAGACCGAGGCCATCTGTCGAGCTGCCGGCTTCGAGCCGCCTGTCATCTGCACGCCGGTGGAGCTGGTGAAGGAGTCGTGAC
>Ga0075426_10000788_pt1 | contig 22130 bp, 17 predicted proteins | sample SoiMethybrSBSTD5_FD_75304 | JGI IMG/M metagenome (GOLD analysis project Ga0075426, IMG submission 75304) | Bulk soil microbial communities from a Populus tree surrounding site in Tennessee, USA - Soil MetaG P. TD hybrid SBSTD5 | ecosystem: Environmental > Terrestrial > Soil > Tree plantation...
TCGCGAACCATAATGAAACTGAGATGTGGTTGAGAAGCGCCTATTTGCTTTGTTTGATGTCGAACATTTGGTTCGTTTTCAAGGGCATATGGATCGAAACAGCTCAGGAAAGAACAATCTGCGAAATACAGTGCCTACTGTATTGGAAAGTTAAGCTTTTCACTGTAAGGTCGCTCCCGTTGGAAATTTGTATGCTGGCACGATGCGTCAACGAAGGCTGTAAACGCCCGCTGCATTCGTTTTCTGAAGGAAGACTTTTCCAATTTGAAGTGGTTTCTATTTCGTTAGCGGCCAGTGATGAAGGTTCCGCACCGTTCGATGAGAAGCCGCAGCGTGAGACGGCCCATTTCTGGTTATGCAGCCGATGTGCTTCGAGCATGAGCCTGGTTTTGGAACCGGCCCGCGGCTTGAAGCTGGTGACGCACGAGGAGCAGAGTTGTGGTTCCTCCGATCACGCAGGCGGCAGTGACGATTTGTTGCAAGCGAAACAGTGCTAAACGTTGTGAAAGCCTGGCGCGATCCGAGATCGAGAAAGACTGACTAACTTGAACGAAAGATTTACACTGCTGGTCCCGCCGATGGGTTTCGTTTTCTTGAGGAATCTAGTTTCAAATTTGGCAATATTTGTGCATATCCAGAGCTTCCGGATTCGTTTCAAAGTTGCTGGGCCGTAGCGATCCAGAAGCACGCCATGGGAGGAAGTTATGGGACTGTTCAGAATACTGGTCGCAGATGATCACGAGGTGGTTCGCAAGGGGCTGGTATCGCTGCTGCAAGCCCAATCTGAATGGCAAGTGTGCGGCGAAGCAGGCGACGGCCGCGAGGCGGTGGACAAGGCACTGCAGTTGAAGCCAGACGTCGTCATCCTCGACATTGGGATGCCGAGCCTGAACGGGCTGGAAGCGACGCGGCAGATTTTGAAAACCAACCCCCATGCGCGAGTATTGATCCTGACGCTGCACGATTCCGACCAGGTGGTCCGCGAGGTGCTCAACGCCGGCGCTCGCGGATTCTTGCTCAAGTCGGATGCGGCGCGCGATCTGGTAGCCGCGGTGGACGCCCTGCGCCACGACAAAACGTACTTCACATCGAAGGTCGCGGCGATGGTGCTCGAGGGCTATCTAAAGGGCGGAACGCCAGGCGTGCCGATTACGCCAGGGAGAAATCGCCTGACGCCGCGAGAGCGCGAGATTGTGCAATTGCTGGCCGAGGGTAAGAGCACAAAGGAAGTTGCGGTAGCGCTTGGGTTGAGCGTAAAGACTGCGGAAACGCACCGTTCAAACATCATGCGGAAATTGCAGCTCCACTCGGTCAGCGATCTGGTGCTCTACGCCGTGCGAAACAATATTGTGCACGTAGTGCAGGCGGGTATTGAATAAAAAATGGCAGTCCGTTTCGGCGGACTGCCAAGTTGACCACGGGAAACTCTAGGCAGCTGATTTTCTTCTGGTAGTGCTTCGCCGTGTGCTGGTTTCGGTACTGGCCCCTTCTGCCTCTGCCTGCACGTTGATGTTTTCTGCCAGACTGGTCAGTTTCTGATCGGTCTGCTTCTCTTCTTCAAGCGTTTCTTCGAGTAACCGCGCATCGTCATCCCGACCAAGCAAGTCTGCATGAGTACGGGCAGTGCCATAGCCGGCAATCTCATAATGCTCGACGCGCTGCGCGGCACCAATGATGGCGGCATCTTTCGTATCTTCCTGCATGTCCTCGTCGAGGACCTCACTGCCTTCCTTAACGATTCCCTCCATTGCTTTGCACTTTTTGCCTTTAGCATTCTCACCCAAAGACTCGAAGATCTGCTCCAGGCGTTGGGCGTGGGTACGGGTTTGCTCTAAATGCTCTTCAAAGCCTTCGCGCAATTCGTCAGAGGTGGATGCCTCGGCCATCTTTGGCAGGGCCTTGATGAGCTGGTTTTCCGCGTCATACAGATCGCGGAGTTCGTCAAGATATAGGTCTTGTAGCGAGTTGATTTTCACATATTCCTCCCAGAAAGGTTTTGCCTGTTTGGATGCAGGCGGATGAAAGACGCTCTGAGTTTTCGAGGGTGGCTGCTCGACGGAGTTCTTGCTGAGGCGAGAAGCAGGTGCCGACGACCCATTGTCTGCCGGCCCCTGCTCGAGAGGAGGGAAAGTTGAGGGCAACGTTCTTGAACATGACAATAGGCGGTTGGTGCAGCTTCAACAATCCTGCCGAGCCTGTACTTTTCTGAAGGAATTTCTGTATCGAGAGAAAGTTCTGCTGCACCACAAATCAGCCGGGGTCGGCGACGCTCACCAGCTGCGAATTACACGGTAGGACATCAGGGAAACCCTGATGTCTGCTGGTTTTCAGCGAACTGCGAGTACTTCGCCGTAAGCTGCGCATCACGCAGGTTTGCTGCACGAATACAGGATTTTCACGCAGGTCTTTGCGGGTCAACGCGATACAGCAACATCTCCAAGTGCATACAGACCTCACCGGATAGACCGTTCGCACAAACAACTTTACTCTCGGACTGTGATCGCGAGAACAGCAAACTCGTCAAATGCCACGATTGGCGGGCTATTTGAAAGGAGCAGTCCAGTGACCACCAGCACCCCTATCACCAGCACCCCTATCATTGTACGATTCGACTCCGACCTAGAATTGGTGAAGCGCGCACAGCAGGGAGATCCAGATGCTTTCGCGTCTTTATTTCACCAACACAAAGCCAGACTGTATTCGGTTTGTTTGCGGATGACGAACAACACCGCAGAAGCCGAAGACTTGACGCAAGACGCCTTTCTGCAAGTGTTCCGCAAGCTGGCGACTTTCCGCGGTGACTCAGCGCTGTCGACATGGCTCTATCGGATCGCAGTGAACACCGTGCTGATGCACTTCCGGAAAAAAGCACTGAAGCAGATTTCGCTCGACGAGCCCTTCAACCAGGATGCAAAGACGGTGCGGCGCGAATATGGAAGCCGTGACGATCGCTTGACGGGATCTGTCGATCGCATTGCGTTAGCGCGGGCGATCAAAGAGCTTCCCGACGGTTATCGGACAATTTTCCTGCTGCATGAAGTCGAAGGCTACGAGCACCAGGAAATCGCCGAGTTGCTCGATTGTTCGGTTGGCAATTCGAAATCACAGCTGCACAAGGCCAAACTCCGCATACGCGAATTGCTGGGCCGCAGTCGTGAAGAGAGCGATGCGGCTGCTGCTCGACAAGTTCGGGCGCGTAACCGGAAGAGCGAGAATTCCTGGGACCGAGAGGCCATGGCGGTCACAATGCCTGCCAGGCCGGCTTTTGCGCAACCTTTAACCGCCACTGGAGTTTAAGTTCCAGAGCTTTGAAAGAGGCAGCGGACTTCTTCAATGTGGCGGCAAGCCGCGAAGTCGCGCTTTAAAAAACGAGAGCGGAGACAGACACAGTGCGAATTGCGGCGATCCTATCTTTACCGGACGGCAACCAGGGGGAAGAATCCACTTCTCCTGCGAAATCCACGCCCCACGCGCGATTAGGGGGCCTGGGTGGAACGTCCTTTGCGCGGTTCGATATTCTCGGTCAAAGCCTGCTCGATCGGACCCTCACTAGAATCGAACAGATTGGTGCCCTTTCGCACACCGTTATCTCCCAGGGAAAATCGACCGAACTGCTACCTGTGCGCAGTGGCACGCCGAACTCCTTTGTCACCGCTTGGGAAAAGTCGGTAGCAAAGTATGTCAATGATGGCGTCGACCTACTATTACTGGTGCGCGTGGCCGCGTACACAGACATCGACTTCGCGCAGTTCTTGAAATTCCACTTGGAAGTCAATAGCCCGATCACGCGGCTTTATGCGGGCGAAACCCCTCTAGACGTTGCACTGCTGGACGCTTCCCGCCTTCGCAATGCGGAGGGGTCATACCGGCACAAATTGCGTGCGCTCATTCAACAGCAACGCCGGTTGGACTATCAAGGCTATGTCAACCCGCTCGCCACGCCAGTCGACTTCTACACGCTAGTGGAAGATGGCCTGCGAGGACGCTGTGGTTTGCATCCGGTCGGCCAAGAAACGCGGCAATGGTTCTGGCAAGGGCGCGATGCGGAAATCGACAGCAGCGCCGTGATTACCGGCCCCGCATTTATTGGCGAAGGGGCGCAAATAGGAGCGTGTTGCACGATTGCCGCGGGTAGTTCAATTGAGCGTAATTGCGAAGTCGACTGCGGCACGACGGTCGAGGAATCGTGGGTGATGCAGGACACGTATATAGGCGCGGCGCTGGATGTCCGGCGCGCGATCGTCGGCCACGATTCATTGTTTCATCTTGATCGGAATATCGAGGTAAAAGTTGGCGATCCGGATTTAATTGGAACGGCGCCGAAATCCGCTGCTTTTTTTGGGGGGCTTGGGTCCCTGATTTGGGGTCATGAAGCCGCGGGTTGAGCGGAAACCTGTTGTTAACAATTGGCATCTTTAATTATGAGAGTTGAAGAAGCCGACTTTTTCGTCACTCGTTAAAAATAGCTGCACTGGGAAGGGTTCATGGAGACAATGTCCGCAATCGTGGTGAAGCTGCCTGAAGTATTCGGCGCCAAAGCAGCGCGGAAACTGGGGCGCGAGTTGAAGAACAAAGTGACAATAACGGCTCCGCATATCGTGATAGATTTTTCGCGCGTGAAAAAAATAGACCTCAAAGGTCTGGAAGCCCTGTTGAGCTGCATGGAAGAAGTAGTGAAACAGGACGGCGCCGTTCAGTTCGGGGGAATGTCTCCTGAAGCAGCGACGCTGTTGGAGCTCACTCGCATGAACCGCCTATTCGAGAAGTTTCCCGGGTTTGCCGCCGATGCTCCGGCGTTCGAACTTTCGCCCGAGCTGGTCAGCGAAGAGGAGCGGGTAGAAGGATCTGTTCAGGTACCGGTTACGGCGTGAAGGGCGAAGGAGCCGATATGAATCAAACCGTTGCGCGCGTGACAGGAGGTTTCTTGATCTTGGTGAGTTGCGCAACCGAGCCGTTGTTGGCACAGCAGACTGTGCCAGAATCAACTCAACCGGCGCAACAAGCCCCTGCTTCACCGAACACGATGCAGCCACCGGTCGAGCTTCCGGACAATCCCGGCTCGAATGCACCAGCGAATACAAATCCGCAAGAACCGGCGCCCCAGCAACCGGCGCCTCAAACTGCGGCGCCAAACGGTACACAAACGCCTCAACAGCCCAGTGGGACTGCGGTTGCGCCGCCTGTAGAGGTAAGCGGGGGCGCTGCTTCCAAGCCCGCCGGCGTGGCGATCGCTCCTCCGAAGCAGCGGCAAATTCGTTCACTCTTGATCAAGCTAGGTTTCTTAGCAGGAGCCGGCATTGCAATTGGAACGGTCGTAGGGCTATCGGCCGCAAGTCCAGGGCATGTACCAAATAGCCCAGGCCATTGAGAAAGAATTCTCGACATGTTTTTTTCGAGGAATGACATTTGAAACCCGTATTGATCACATTTTCCGGAATTGACGGCGCAGGCAAAAGCACACAGATTGAAAAACTGCGCAACTACCTGAGTGGCGAGGGCATTCGCCTGCGGCAACTGGCTTTCTGGGACCACGTGGCGGTTTTTCGGAAAGCAAGATCCGGGTTCAGCAAACATGTTCTGCAGAGCGACGGAAGCATTGGGAGTCCCGAAAAGCCAGCCGCGCGCCGAGACAAGAACCTTCAAAGCTGGCCGTTGTCCGTAGGGCGTTCGCTTTTACATCTGATGGATATGGTGAATTTGTGGCGGGTGGTGCGGAAGGAAAAGCAGCCGGGGACAGTCATAATTTTCGACCGTTATATTTACGACCAACTGGCGGCGCTACCAGTCGAGCGATGGTGGGCCCGGGGATTTGCACGTTTGTTATTGCGGCTCGCTCCCAAGCCGGACATTTCATATCTGCTCGACGCCATTCCAGAAGAAGCGAGAGCGCGGAAACCGGAATATCCCTTAGATTTCATGCATAAGTACCGTAGGTCCTACTTAGAACTGTGTGGCCTCGCGGGAATGGAATTGATTCCTGCAGGCGACCCCGATGATGTTCATCTCGCTATTGTTGAACGCTTCAACCAAAGACTCACGATCCCTTCGCCAGACGCAGAAGTAGAGACAGCAGTCATCGCCTAATTCCCTTCGAAATCCTTTGTTCCTCTGCAGTTTGGACAGGTATTCGACCAACACCTTCGTGCTCACAAACATCCAAGTAGTCGCGTCACCAGTTTTTTTGGGGTCCATCGATGAGTGAAGAGCGAGATCATAAATTAGGGTTAGTCGTCCCCACGCTTAATGAAGCGGGCAATATTCCCGTCCTGTTGGACCGTATTCGCGAGTCACTCACATCGACGCGGATCGGATACGAGATTCTGGTGGTTGATGACGACAGCCAGGACGGAACCGCGAACCTGGTGAAGGAATACGCGAAGCAAGATGCGCGCGTGCGATTGTTTGTCCGCAAAGGAGCGCGTGGACTTGCGGGCGCGGTCATTCACGGCTGGAAGCACAGCGATGCAGATCTGCTGGGCGTGATTGATGCGGACCTGCAGCATCCACCGGAAGTCCTGCCATCACTGATAGCGCCGGTGCTCAATGGAGCTGATATTACGATTGCCAGCCGCTATGCAAGCGGCAACGGCGTCAGCGAGTGGAACAAGTTTCGGCTATTTGTGTCTCGCGCCGGCACCCTGGCCACCGCGCCACTGCAAAGAAAAGATCTACGCGTGAAAGACCCTCTCTCAGGATTTTTTATCGTGCGCCGCGAGTGCATTGACGGATTAGAGCTACAGCCGGAGGGCTTCAAGATCCTTCTGGAGATTCTGGTCAAAGGAAGAATCCGCAAAGCGATTGAAGTTCCGTTTGAGTTTGGAAATCGCCACGCCGGGAAAAGCAAGGCGGATTTCAAAGTCGCGCTTCAGTACTTCACCTTGCTAGGGAAGCTTTCACGTTATGCGCTCTTCGGATCGGAACAGCAATGAAGATTTGTCTGGTGACTTCATTTCCACCGAGCCGGGACGCGCTGAACGAATACGGCTATCACATAGCTTGTGAATTACGCCGCATTCCTGGCATTTCACTGACAGTTCTTGCGGACGAGTATTCTCCTGCTCAGCCGGAGCTGGAAGATTTTCGCGTAGTGCGCTGCTGGAAATTTAACCGGCTGGCGAACGTGTGGCGCCTGCTGAAGGCGATCCGGCGTGAACGACCGGACGTGGTCTGGTTCAATCTCGGATTCGCGAGCTTCGGCGGCAAACCGCTGCCTGCATTCGCCGGAATCGCGACGCCATCCCTCGCGCGCCTCACAGGATCGTACACCCACGTCACGCTGCATCAGCTGATGGAGACCGTCGATCTTAACGATGCTGGCATTCGTTTTCCCCTGTTGTACAAGGTAGGTGGATTTCTTGCGACCCAGCTGGTGTTATGCGCTAATTCGGTTTCTGTAATGCTGCCTGCGTATCGCAACGTGCTGCAGGAGAAATATGGCCGCGGCGCGGTGTACGTGCGCCGGCATGGCATATTCTCATCAAGACCCGAATATCCGGATTTCGCCCAGCGCGGCAATCCCGATCATCGCATTCTGGCGTTCGGCAAATGGGGAACGTACAAGCGACTTGAACCTCTGTTGAAAGCGTTTGCAACAGTCGTAGAACAATGCCCAGAAGCACGGTTGGTGGTTGCGGGCACGGACCATCCGAAGACCCCTGGCTATTTGCAATCGGTGCAGAAGAAATTTGCCCAGCGCAAGGAGATCAGTTTCATCGGGTACGTGTCGGAGGAAGATGTGGCGCAGCTGCTGCAGCGCTCGACGGTGGCGGTACTGCCTTACACTTCTTCGGCGGGATCGAGCGGCATTGCTCACCTGGCGTGCACCTATGGAGTGCCGATCGTCGCTTCGGATATTCCAGATTTTCGCCGTCTTGCCGATGAGGAAGGACTTGCGATTGACTTCTTCGCGGTCGGCGACGTCGCAGAGCTTGCGGCGCATTTGGTGGATCTGCTGCAGGACCGCGACAAGCAGGTGGAAATGGCCCTGCGAAATGTTTCAGCAGCGCTGCGCATGAGCATGCCGGAGATCATTCGCCAGTATCTGCGGACCTTTGAACTACGCCAGGATTTAGACACGATGCGTTCGCTGACCAAACTGCGAAGGCTGCCGCGCTGGTTCCCCATGCGAAGGGCTTTGATTCGGAGAAAGGCGCGAATGATGGCGCGCTCGGCACAGCAAGACGCGATATCGCTGTCGTCTCCAGGCTTAGGCACGGTACCGCGCGCCGAAGTCGTGTACATGAGCAACTCCGTTCGCGGGGAAATTCAACCGCAAAAGACGGGGACTGACGGAGTATGAAAGCCGGCCCGATCGCGGACCGGCTCACCACAAAAACTGAAATCAGAAGCAGGGGAATGAAGGGGAGGTGACTCCTGATTTCAGCTGATTAAAAACTGTCTTTTGTTTCATCGCGTACTTTCCAGTGACTAGCGAATAGTGCACCCATTGCACGAGCCCATATTTCTGCGAAAGGTAATACTCCTCTTTATCGCCGCAATTCCCGTAGCCGGAATTGCAGTTGTAGCGATAGCTGGCGACCAGGACCTTTAAACTGCTTGGCAGGTTCCCTCCCAGCGATATCGAGTATGGTCCCCAGACCTGATTAACGCCTTTGCCGAGATCTCGGGTCTTGTAGTGACTGCAATCGCTGTAGGTCTGGTAGGAAGTATTGGGCACGTAAATAGTTGAGCCTGGGAATCCGGCTTTGGCACAGCGAGGGACCAGGGGCTCGTTGGTGTTATTGGTGAATTTTTTGAAAGTATGGGGATCGTTCCAGTTCAGTTCGGTGATCCAAAGATAAATGTAATTATTATCGAAGAGCTGAATGTCCCAAGGGGTGCCGTTGGCCCCCTTCGTCCAATAGAACTTTCCCGGACCCATGTTTGTGTATAAGGGATTGGCACTACCTGACAGGTGATAGCTGCCGCGAATCCCCGAATCGAGGGTCATCCAGTCCAGCATGTCGTAAGTTCCAGATGGGCAGGAAATTGTGCTTTCAGCGTGAACCGGGCAAGGTTGAAGGCCAATGTAGGTGAAAAGCGACAGGCAAACTAATACCAGAGGACTGCACTTCTGCATTTACCCCTCCGCGAGATAGCCCTGAAAGCGACGGTGCGATGGTCGAATTCAGAACCTTGTAGTTTTGATCTCTGGAAGGTATTGGTAAAGGAATGTAGGCTCAATCAGAGGAACACCTTAGGGAAATACACAAGGGTAACGATTGTTCACAGGTTTAATGACGGTTGGCGGGATTTTACTCTTGCTTCAGGGCTGTGGTAGACGGGGAACAGTGTTTTCGACAGGAGCGTTGTCGATGGGCGGACGGGGGTATGAAGGATTTTGGCTCTGCGGCGCCGGCTGCTGCGCAGCTGGTTCAGGGGCTGGGGCTGGGGCTGGGGCTGTGATCGGACTGTTGTCGCGGTGGCGCAGGGCGATAGGTGCGTGGCTTCGGCGCCGAACTTCAGCCTCGGCTTGCAAGTTCGCCTCAGTACCTTGCGCGTTGGTGGCTGCGACTTGCCCAACCGCTTCGCCGACCATTTCGTGATGGCTGGCAGCACTGACCGGAGTTCCAGCAAGGTTTCCGCGGCGCGCCAGGCCGTAGAACTCATCGGCGGTTTCCTGGTCGCCTTGGGCTTCGGCAACGTAGCCCATGTTATTCAGTGAAAACGCGCTCTGCGGATCGAACTTGTAAGCCTGCTGGAAAAAGTTCAGGGCCTTGCCTTCGTCATTGTGATTGAGAGCAGACACCCCTTCAACATTGAGGCGCGCAGCACGGTCCTGATTGCTTTGTTCTGAGCTGAGCCGTTCACGTACCGACTGCGAATTCCTGAAAGCGATATCGCTGATGGGTTTACCCCGCCAACGAGAATCCAAGGCAACCACGACAGGTTCGGTGGAGTGGGTCAGCGAAGCGTCGTTATAGTAGCGAAGCGCTTCCTCGAGATTGCCCTGCCCTTCCATCGCAAAGCCGAGATTGTTCAACGTGAAAGGATTGTGCGGATCGAGCTTCAAAGTTTCGCGCAGAACGTCTTCGGCTTCCTGATTGCGGCCCTGCTGAAGAAGAACCATCGCCTGCATATTGCCGCGATTCACTCGAAGGTCCAAATTTCCATAAGATGCCGTGATCTCGCTCAACTTGTGGCCTTGCAGCTTGCGCGCGCTGGCCTCGGCAATCACCGTTTCAGAGTTGTTTTCTTTGGCGGCGAGCTCATAGTAGCGCTGCGCGCGCTCGACTTTTCCCTGCAACTCGGAAATATATCCCAGGTTGTTCAGAGTAAACGGATCGTCGGGATCGATCAGATACGCACGATAGAAAAGCTTCTGGGCTTTATCGAGATTGTGCTTCTGAACCTCTTTGACCCCCTCTCGGTTCAGTTTCTGGACGGGCGTGGCCTCGGTGCGCTTAGGCAACTTGATTCTCAAATCTCCGGAGTTGGCAAATGGCGCTCCTAGCGAGAGAGCAAGAGCCAGAATCACAAGATGTGCCTTCGTAGACCGCATAGACATTGCTAGACCTTGATTACGAAAGACTTGGATGCAGATCCAGCAGTTCGCGTTTGCCCACGCAGCAGGCCTGACGCATCAACTCTGGCTATCCTCCCAGCGAGAAAACGCATCCAATCCGCGCCTATGCGTAATAGAGCCTGTTTGTTCTCCTGTATATCGTTGTTGGCGGCAATGGGGTGGGCGCAGAGCCAGTCAGCGCCAAATTCTCAGCCCCCAGGGACGCGTCCAGCGAGTGCCGCGGCGGAGCGTGAGAATTACGATCCGCTGCTGGATTTGCCTCCGCTCCCGCACAATGAAGTGACTCTGATCGGCGGAACCGTAGTGCGCCTGGACGAAATCATGAACCGCATGGTGGTGCAACCGTTTGGAGGCAAGCAGAAAATGAACGTGGCATTCGATACGCGAACCCACTTTTACCAAGACGGCAAAGCGATCACCGAGCGTGAAATCAAACAAGGTCAGCGCATTTACCTGGACACGATGTTGAACGGCAACAAAGTGTTTGCCAAGACAATCTGGATCCAGACGGCGGTCGAAAGCGGAGTCGGGCAAGGGCAGATCATAGATTTTGACGATGGTAAGCAAGTGCTGACTGTTCGCGATGAGCTATCGAGCCAGCCGCTGAAGATGCGGCTGTCGTCTGGGGTTGTGATCCGAAAGGGAGAGCAACCAGCGTCGAAGAGCGATCTGGTGCAAGGGGCGTTGGTGGCGCTCACCTTCGGCCCACAGCGCGAAGTGCAGCAAGTGACGGTGCTCGCCACGCCGGGGACGGCATTCACGTTCTCTGGACGGGTGACGTACGTTGATATGTCGCGGAAGATGATCGCCATCGACAATCGCAGCGACAGAAAGAAATACGACGTGAGCGTCAATGCGATTCCCCAGAGTGTGTTGCGGCAGGTGAGAGAGGGTTCTGAGATAAGCCTTTCCGCTGTATTCGACGGCAATCAGTATGACGCGCGCAGCCTGACTCCGGCTGCAGCCGCGAGCGCACAGCAACAATAAGCCACGTGAGGGGCCCAGGAATCGCGCGGGGGTTTTTGCCGTAATTTTTCTGTGCCGAGCCGAAGGTTTATGAACTTCCTAGGCCGCATTGACCCCTGGCGGTGAAGGAGGCGCTTCGCCTTCAAGGATGGCCGTAGTCAGCTTGTGCCGGTCGATCAAATAGTAGGCGACGGTATTCAGAGCGTAGCGCCAAAGAGTTGAAAGGTCCGTACGATACCAGCAGCAGTCTGACATGCGCGGCGAAAATCCGCACAGAAAACGAAAGCGCTGGTGCACAGTTTCAGGGGAGACCAGAGCGGCGGCAGTCATCCGGTGATTGCCTTCCAGGATGGTCAGTGGAGTGAATTCATCAACCGTGATCAGAATCACCGATCTGTACTCCGCGTCTAGAGCCATTTCTGTGCTAAGCGATCGCAGTTTGCCGATAAAAAAATCGCGAGAGTTGGAACGGATACGTTCGCGTACCTTTCGGGCAATATCGAGAAGCAGAAAACCTGGAGTGGCATACCTGAGCCACTGATCGCGGGCGAAGACACGAAGCCGATTGATATCTTCTGGCGATAGCTCTACCTCCCACCATTCGACATCAGAGGGAATTTCGCGCCATAGGCGGCCGCGGCGGCGGAACAGCAGCGCCCGCCTGATCGAGTTCTCGCGTTCATCAGATAAATCGGGATGATCTACCAGCTCAGCATATAACTCGCGATATTGACGGAATTCTTCCTGATAAAACTCGCTCTTCAGGAATTCAGCAATAACTTCATCTTCTCGAACTGGCCTGATCTTTCTCAGTCCGGAGGAGGGATAGGCAGGTGAATGGGCGGGCTCGGCAACAGAGCTTGTGTTGCGCAGGAATGGCAGCGAGACCACAAGCAAGAGAACCATCATGAGCACGAGCTGGACAGTGATTACGGAATGCAGGGTTCCATGGAACAGATAAATTCCGATGATGATGGCGCCGCTGAAGCCCAGCTGTAGCCAGCTCACGCTGCCGATCTTGCGGGAGATCTCGTAGGTCATGAGAACGACGCTGAGCGCATAGAGCGCGGTTGTCAGCGCATAGAGGACCAGCAGAGACGAGTAGAAACGGTGCCCTTCAGTGGGGAATCCCGAGCCCAACAGGGCGTGCCAAAGGCCGGGAGGAGCGAGCCACGCAGCGAATGTGAACACACCGGAGATCAGCGCAACCAGGGTAAGGGCGGTGGTCAGGACAGTGTGGGCGTCTTTTTGCTCCTTTCGAATCCCTGCTGAAAACGGGAACATACTGCTCACGACCGACCAGGAGAGCATGTAGACGACTCTGCCGACCAGCGCGATGGCGGCGTAAACCCCGGCCTGGCTGGCGTCGAAGAAATGCTTCACCAGAACGATATCCAGATTGTTGATAATGACCTGACCGACGAAGAAGGTGATGGCCTGGACACCTTCGCCTACTCCGGCCCGCAGGCTGGTCTGCCGGACTTTACCGGGATCGTGGCGTTTGCGTGGTATCCCTATGAAGTACGCCACTATCACAGACGCAGTAATTGCTCCCACCACGCCCTTCACGCCGTAGCCGGCAGATATCAACACAACGGCGCCGATGAGCTTCACCATTACTTCGAGCGCGAAGTTGGTGGCCAGCGGGACAAAGTCATAAGTCCCCTGCATGAAACCTCGGCGCACGCCGAGCGGCACATAGAAGACAATGCCGGCCGCAAGCACGAGAATGAAATCGGTCGTAGGGAGATTCAAGTAGCGGGTCACGCTCGAACTGACCAGCGCAAGGACTGCCCCCAGCGCAATTCCCGCCGCCCAGGCCCATCGATGCAGAAGCCGATAAATTGCCACCCTCTCGCCAACCGAAGTGCTGCGAGCGACGTATTTCGAGCAGACCAACTGGAAGGAAAGCGTTACTGACGAAAGCAGCATCAGCAGCGTGTAGATCACACTGGCATGGCCAAACTGCCCTGCCCCAAGCTGATGGGCGACGGCGAAGTTGTAGATCAGGTTCATGCCGCCTACAAATACCGAGCTGACCAGCATGATGGCGCTGCCGCTCAGGAGACGGCGCCTGAGCTGAGCCGTTTGCGGAGGGTCAGAGCGGACTTCGTCCTCGCCGTCCAATGCAGCCGTTGCTGGGACGTCGTCAGGCATGCGCCAATTTCCCGGAGAGATAAAAGACTAGGCCAGAGATGTTCATCAGAAGAGGGTGAACTGTATGACGGGAAGAACGGTATTGCGGTTTCTTCCGTTAAAGCCGTAGAAGGATTGCTGCTCAATTCCAAAGGAGATGCGCAGGGGGTAGGTGACCGGCACCTCGCCCAAACTGTCATTTACAACCCGTTGCAGGCCTTTGGTGTAGGAAACCACGATTTGATTACTGACGTTGTCATAGGCGTGAAAACCTTTGCCCTGTGACCACGTGCCGTTAGCATGGACCGCCCAGTGCGACGCCAAAGGCTGGTAGTCGAGGCGAAAACCAGGACGAAGCGCTTGCGCAACGGCGAAGCTCGCGTCCTGAACACGCCAGGCGCGAAGGTATTCAGCTAGTACGGCCGCCTTCCAAGCCGAGCCGAACTTGCGTTGAACTCCAATGTAGGAGTCGGTGGTGTAGTACTCGCGAATCAGAGGCCGGAAGAGCATGTCGCGGGCTTCGTAACCGGTCAAGAGCGCGGTTCTTCCCCACGGACGTCCGACCTGAAATTCGATAGTGCCGGCGACATCGCGCGAATGAAGATGCTGTTGCGTATACGGCCCGGCTTCTCGAATAGCGCTGCCGCTGACCGAGACCCAGTTTCCAAACGGACTTGTATACAAGTACAAGTACTGGCGGAACAGATCCTGGTTCATGTCGACCGGTGCAGCTGAATCGCGACGAATGGTAAATTGCAAACCCGGGTTCAGGCTTATGGTGTTGCCGAAAACGTGCAAGACCGGATTGGCGCCGAAATTGAAAATACTGTCGTAGGTATTACGATTTTGAATAGTGTCGGAGCTCGGAAACAAGAGCTTACCGCGATCGTTGCGCTCGATGAACATAGCAGTGATTCCGGGCCATCCGTCGAAGAGCACGTGAGCGCGAGCGATTCCGAGGGTTTCAACGGAGGAGCGCGGCGGCGGCAGCACCGCCGAATTGTGTGCCAGACCACGAATAGTTGCATCGAGCTGGTAGATGTTGATGTCTTCGTAAACGGGATGCAGCAAGAACTCCGGTTCGGCGGTAACTTTGTCTGTAATCTGTCTGCCAGCCTCGCCCGCCAGGCGCAGTTCAACATCCTGGGCGTATTCGTTGCCTTGCATGATCTGATTGGCGCGGGCAAACATCCCCAGAGCCTGCGAATCCCGATGCGCCTGCTGATATGCGTTCGCCATCGCCAGCAGATAGTCGTAGTCCTCGGAAATATCGGGATCGTTTCCGATGGACTTGAGAAGTGACATTGCGCTCTGCGTCTGACCTAAGGCCAGGTCGGCATCGGCTAATCCGATGGTGACGGATTCCTGATCCGCTCCCTGATTCTGTGCGCGCTGGAAATACTTCTTGGCGAGCTCGTAGTCATTGATGGAAGCAAGAACGCGGCCGGCGTCGACAAGATTCTCTGGAGTGACGGCGTTGGCTTCACCGACGCGAGCTTCGGCGAGTGCAAATGCGACCTGATCTCGCGCATCGTTACGCTTGCCGGATTGCACAAAGAGGCGGGCGAGGGCGAGCCGGACTTCAACCCGATCTGAACCCGGAGCATCGAGCGCGCGCGAGTAGCGCTGCATGGCGGCGCGGTCGTCCCCAAGGAAAAGCAGCGCTTCGCCAGTCGTCATCAGGACTTTGCTGTCATCGCCGCCCTTCTCGGCTTCGGCAACAGCTTTGTAGGCATTGTCCTTCTGGTGAAGCCGGGCATACGCGCGCGACATTTCCGCATAGATGATCGAATTATTCGTGCTCAGTCCGACTGCACTCTGGAGAGTGGCGAGAGCCTCGTCGTAGCGATGCAGACGGTACTGGGCCTCGGCGAGGGCGAGATGCACCTGGACATCATTCGGGGCGAGCTTTAACGCAGCCTGATATTCCGTCTCGGCGTGCTTGAACTGCGCCTGCTGGCGATAGGCTTCGGCGCGGGCAAGATGGATCGGCGCAGCATCAGGAATGAGCTTGGCGGCAAGGTCGGCCTCGCGCAAAGCGGGTTTGGCCCGGCGCAGTTGCAGATCGGCGAACGCAAGGCCGAGATGCGCTTCCCCGTAATTCGGACGAAGTTTGAGAGCGGTCTCAAAATCCTGGATGGCGCTGCTGGCCTCACGCAGATCGTTACGCGCGAAACCCCGATTCATGAATGCGGTGGCGTCGTTAGCGTCAATCTTGATCGAACGCGTGTAAGCCTCTTCCGCTTCCCTTGGGTGGCCGGTGTGGGCGTAAACGTAGCCCTCAATTAATGGCAAGTCGCGGCTGTTGGGCAGAACCGGCTCAAACTGCTTGGCGATTTTGAACGCATCGTCGTAGCGATTCAAGAAAAGCAGGTCATAAGCAAGGTAGACGGGGGCCTCAGGATCGCGCGGCAACTTCTCGATGACTTTGTAGCCGAGGTCTGCGGCCTCCTGGAACTGATGATTGAAAGTAAGGTAGCGCTCGCGCTCGCGCATGACTTGCGGATTATCGTTGACAGCGGGATTGGCCGCCGCCTGCGTGACCCATTGCTGCGCCACCGGCAGCATGTGATCTGGACCTTCCAGCGAGGAGTTGATTGCAGAAGCAAAGATTAGCGCGTTCTTGGGCGCGAGTTCATTGGCTTTCCTGTAGCTCGCCTGCGCCCGATCGAATTGACGCTGTGATGTGTAGAGATCACCGAGAGCGAAGTATGGAACGTAATCGCCGGGGTAAAGTTCCTCTAACTTCAGGAAGTATTTTTCGGCTGAAACTGGATCTTTCAGATCGCGGGAAAGATAGCCAAGCGCCGTCAACGCAGCATGATTAGCGGGATCAAGTTCAAGCGAATGCTTGTAGCGTGCGAGAGCATCCTGCTCGCGGTTTGTTCTCCACAGCAAGTTGGCATAGTTGAGCTCGAGGTTGATGTTATTGGGCGCGAGCGAGATGGCTTCTTTCAAGTCCCGTTCGGCGGAGGCATTGTCTCCAAAGCCCGACTCGATTAGAGCGCGGAGACGCAAATATTCCGGACGGGTTTCTTTGTCAGTTCCCGGAATCTGGTTCAGTGCGCCGCGCGCGGCTTGCAGTTCGGCGGTAGCTTCGGGAGCTTTCTCAATCCGGCGATAAATTTCCGAGAGGCTCAGGTGCAGCGACACAGGATAAAGCGGGCCCTCGGGAACGGCTTGCGGCAAGTTTTGCAATGCAGTCTGATATTCGCGTACAGCATCGTCGTTGTGGTCTTCGAGACTGTACATCTGGCCGCGAATCGCATGCAGACGGTACCCGTTGGGGTCGGCCGACTCAGCGCGTTTGAGAAAAGTTTCAGCTTGCTCGAATCCACCAATATTGACTTCAGCCTGGGCTGCGCTCAGCTGTACAGCGGCATCTTTAGGCCGGCGGTTGGCTGCACGAGTGTAGGCGTCGGCGGCTTCTTTCTTTTTTCCAGCCAGACCGTACGTGTAACCGAGTTCGGAGAGAGCCTCAGGATGACGACTTACGACTTTCTGCAAAATATTGATTGAGTCCGCGTAATTGCCCGAGTCGCGGTAAGACGCCGCAACCGCCCGTAGCACGTTGGGATCATTCGGGGCGCGAGACTGGGCGCGGTTTAAATACTGCTTGTACTGGTCAGGCTGGTTCAGTTTCTGATACGCGCGGGCTACAAGCAGATCAGTGCGGGCGTTTGCCTGCAATGAATCGGCACGTTTAAGCAGATCTAACGCGGTGTTCGGATCGGTGACCAGCGCCAGTTCGCCAGCGAGTTGCAGATCTGTAACGCTCTTGGGATTCGCCGCCAGGACTTTTTTCAGCAGATCCTGCGCTTCCGCATTCTTGCCCATCTTGGCGTAGGTCTGAGCCATGCCGGAAAGGCCCTGAATGGATGACGGCTTTCTTTGCAATCCACGCTGGTAGCCCTGCAGGGAAAGCGAGTAGTCGCCGCCGAGGCGCGCGGCGTAGCCGAGGAGAAACCAGAGACCCGCATTTTGGGGCGCGGCCTTCGCCGCGCGGCTGGCAGAGGTGATCGCAGCGCGATAGTCGTTCTTTGCCAGTGCCTGCTGAACAGCGCGCGATTCGCGCGCTACTTCAATTCCCGATCCCCAGCCAATTCCATTGCCATTTTCTTCTGCCGGCGGTTGCTGCGCGGCCGCAGGCTTCTTCCCTTTCTTCTTGGAACTGCTGCTGGACGCGGGCTGATTGACCTCAAACGTTTGCGCAGGCAGGAGAGACACAGCCGCCAGCAAAAAGACAAACGCGATAGAAATTGTTTTTCTATCCATGGTGCAGTGCGCGCCGGAACGGATGTCTTGCGGTACTCCCCCGAATTTCCACTCCGCTCCGGACGCACGCTCAGATGCGGTGAGAGCAACTCCGGTTGGATTCTGAGAGGCGCCTTAGTGCTGCAAATGCACAATCTACAGACAGTTGCCGAGGTTCGATCGCCGGCAAACGTGGCCGAACCTTAGAAAACCTTAGCCGGAGAAGTTGAATCAAAACGGGTGCTCACATTGACCCGGGAAGGATTAACCGCACCGTGGAGACGAGCTACTTTTCACGACCGATTCCGTTGAGGTTTATTGTGCTGCTGGCGCTGGCGATTCATGGGCCGCTGCTGGCACTGCAATTGCCTCTGACCAATTCTTACGACGCGAACTTTCACGTCTTTTTCGCGTCGCACTACGCCCACCACTGGTTTGATCCCTGGAACACAAAGTGGTTCGCCGGATTTTCACAGACCACGTATCCTCCGCTCGCACACCAGTGGATCGCTCTGCTGTCATATGTCTTCGGATTGCACATGGCATACCTGCTGGTGCAACTGGTTGCAGTCCTACTGATTCCGATCAGCGTCTATCGCTTTGCGCGGTTGTGGGTGGATGAGCGGGCCAGCAGTTATGCATCGCTATTCAGCGTGTTCCTGGGCGCGGTCGCATTTCTGGTTTATTCCGCAGGCCAGCTGCCGACAACCCTTTCAGCTCCGCTGTATCTGCTGGCGGTGCCCTACTTCTACGATTGGTGCCGTTCCGCAGACGGCCGCGGACTGATCAAGGGAATCATATTCACGCTGGCCGCGGGCGCCGTGCACCACGTTACCTTGATCTTTGGTTCGGTGCTGTTTGCCTTTCCGGTGTTGTGGCTGGCAGTTGTGGACCGCGGCGAGCAGCGCAGGTCAGTGTCAGTAATCACGCGCGGAATTATTTTTGCCGTGCTCGCAGGGGTCGGACTGGGCATAGTTCTGCTCCCATACTGGATCGCAATCATCCGCCACCCGATCCAGCAGATGCCGATTCCGCACGCCAGCCGTTCGAACCTGCTGCTGAATATCGTTTACCTGACGAACTATTTCTTTGTTCCCTACGGAATGCTGGTAATCGCTTTGCCGTTCATCCTGTGGAAGGGGTCGGTTAATCGTCGGTTGCGACCGCTGTTGGTAGGATTCTGGATCACGTTGATCTTCGGCTTGGGCGGGACAACACCGATTCCAAAATGGGTGCTGGGCCGGGCGTTCGAGATTCTGACATTCGAGCGCTTCACCCTGTCCGCTGCAGTCATGGCCTTGCCTATTGTGGGTTTGATTGCGGAGGAGGCCATCGACCGCCACGGGCGGCGCGCGGCGATGGGGTTTGGGGTTGCCGCATTGATCACGCTGGTCCTGCCGATGGCGTGGTTGTCGATCACGCCATTCTCGCCCAACGCTGATTTGAACGTGGATTCGGTGGACAATTTCCTCAACCGTGACGGTCACGATCGCTACCGTTACATGACTTTGGGGTTCGGAAACGCGCTGCCAAAGGTGTCGACGTATACCGTCGCGAACAGCGTGGACGGTGAATACAACTCAGCGCGTCTGCTGCCCGAATTCACGCACTACGGAACGGCGCAGTTGACCAGTGCGAAATACTTTGGCACTCCAGGCATGGAAGCATTGCGCATGATGCTGCGTCACGCCAATCATTACGGGCTGAAGTACATTTTTGTGCACGATCCTTACTACGAACCCCTGGTTGTTTTTGCCGGCTGGAAGAAGGTAGAGAGCTTTGATAACGGATTAATCAGCGTTTGGTCGAAGGAGGACGTTCCGCCGGCCAGGCCGATTCCCTCAGACGCTATGCCCACGGCGCTTGAAGGATTGCTGTGGGGAACGCTGCCGCTGGCAAGCAGTATTCTTGCGATGCTGTTCGCTCTGCTGATTCCGGACCGCGCCCGCGTCCGCTCAGACATGGTACTTCGATTTCCCGCTGCGGCAGAGGATGAAGCCGCTATGGTCCGGGAGGCACGCTAATGAAACGCGGACTTCCTATCTTCATCGTTGTAGTGACTGCAGTCTTGATGGTGATGGCGTGGTTTCAGTCTGGTGGAGCTGAACGGCGAGAAATGCGTTCGGCGAACGCTCCGGACCAAGCTGTCCGGTTGATGCTCTCCCAGATTCAGGCGCGTAACTTTGACGCCGCCTATGCGCGACTAGCGAACAAGGGTGATGTGGACAGGAATTCGTTCGTCCGCGAGTTTGCCGGCAGCTACGGCAGCTTGCTGACCTATGCGTCGTTGGAAAACTACGAGGTGTGGGGTCTGCACAGCGGCGACCAGGAAGCCACAGTACGCGCCAAGCTGCACTATTCAACTGCCGTAGGGCCGCTGGATGATGTCCGCGACTTGAAAGTGGAAAAGGCCGGTGATACCTGGAAAGTTTCCTGGCCGGTCAACACCGGGCAAAGGCTGCCGCCACAGGTGATCCCGGTGAATTACCTGCGCTGGGACGTGATTCAGCGAGGTTCAGGCGATGACTGGGGCGTTCAGAATGTGGACTCGCCTCAGGTACGAATCATCTCGATGAATGCGATCCAGCGTCCGGACAGCGTGGTGCTGGTCGGCGAAGTCGTCAATGAGGATTCAGTTCCCGCTTATGTGAACGTGGGCGCGACCCTGCTCGATGCGCGCGAAAGCGAGATCGCCCAGGAAAGCAGTTTCGACAAGATCGCACACACTTTATTGCCCAAGCAGGTGACCCCCTACCGGATCGACTTCCCGAACATGCGCCTGGAACAAATAAAGAAAGTGCGCATGGACGTGAAAGCCTTGCTGGTCGCGGCGAGCGCAGATCCAGTCATTGAGGTAAACCAGCAAAAGGTTGAGACAGACCCACTGGGAAAAAAGATCCTGAGCGGGCAGCTGCTTAATCAAAGCGGACAGATCGTCAATATTCCGCACGTGATCGCGGCCTACTACGACAGCAATGGCAAGGTCATTTGGGTGTCAGATGGATACGTTGCGCAAGCGCTGTTGCCGCAGATTCCGGTGCCGTTCGCGGTCGATGTGCCTCCGGATATCGCAAAGAACGTGCAGACGTATCGCGTGCTGGTCAACCACTACGACAATAATTCGCAGACATGAGAACACTGAGTTCATTCGCGATTTTGCTTTGCGCGGTGTTGGCGGCACAAGGCTCGGAAATCCGTCCACCTGCGCAAACCACCGCAGGGACCGCAATCACGATCCCAACCAGCGGGTCGGGTGACGCGGACTTTTATCTGGTCGGGCCGGCAGGCGCGAGCAAGCGCAAAGTCCAGGCGGGCAGCGATATCAGTGTCGAGTCCGATCAGCTCGAGCATGCAGGCCGTTATGTCGCGATTTTGTGCGCCTCGGATGGTTGCGCATCTTCGAGTTTCTTCGTGAATGCTGCGGCAGCGAACCGGTTGAGCCTGTTGGTCCATCCGTCGCGCGTGCCGGTGGGGAGCGCAAACGGCATCAGTACCGTCGCTTTTGTCTTCGACAATTTTCACAATCTCGTGCTCAAAACTGAGCCGGTGAAGTTCAGCGTGTTGCCAAAGGGCGGCAGCGAAGTATCCGCTGACCGCGAAGCAAAGGATGGAGTCGCGTGGGTGCGCCTGACGTCAGCGAAGAAAGAAGGGCCGACTAAGCTGGGCGCTGCCATTGGGCATGCCAACGAAGTTCGGCTCGTGCAACAGGTGGCTGCGGATGCGTGCAATCTGCGAATAAAAGCCAGCCGTGTAAAGAACAACTACTTGATCGAGACCGATCCGGTGCGCGACTGCTCCGGAAATTCAGTTCCTGATGGCACTGTGGTCAGCTTCACGATGATCGACGCGGAAGGAAAAACCACGGTCGACGTGCCGATTAAGCGCGGTGTGGCGAAGATCGAAATGCCGATCAAGGGACGGGCGCGGGTTACGGTCGCATCCGGGGTTGTCACAGGAAACGAGCTGGAGGTTGGGGGATGAAGACAGCCGCGCTTCGCTATTCCCTGCTGGGCGTTGGTTTCGCGCTACTGATTTGTGCGGCAGCGGCGATGTACTTGCGAGCTTCGGCCTCAGACGAGATTCCGCGAGTCCAGTTGAATGCAGAGAACGTTGGCCCGCGACAAATTGAGGAACTCACCGGCAAGAGCATTCCTCGCGACTACGCGCTGGCATGGCAAACCATGGCGCAGGCACTCGAGAACAACCGAACCGACGTGCTGGATGGCTATTTCACCGGCTTCGAAAAGGA
>Ga0075426_10000789_pt1 | contig 22129 bp, 21 predicted proteins | sample SoiMethybrSBSTD5_FD_75304 | JGI IMG/M metagenome (GOLD analysis project Ga0075426, IMG submission 75304) | Bulk soil microbial communities from a Populus tree surrounding site in Tennessee, USA - Soil MetaG P. TD hybrid SBSTD5 | ecosystem: Environmental > Terrestrial > Soil > Tree plantation...
GATATTGGGTGGGTACAAGGACAAGAATACGCCAAGCGTGCGCTCGAAATTACGGCAGCAGGAGCTCATAACCTTTTCTTTTTTGGACCGCCGGGCGGCGGAAAAAGTTTGATGGCAAAAGCTCTTCCTTCAATATTACCCTCCCTCAATTCTGATGAAATGTTAGAGGTAACCAAAATTTACAGTGTTGCCGGATTACTCCCCGAACATCAACCTGTCATACATGCTCGGCCCTTTCGCTCGCCCCACCATATTGTTTCTGATGTTGCCCTTATCGGCGGAGGAAATCCGCCAAAACCTGGTGAAATTACCTTGGCTCACCGCGGGGTACTTTTTATGGATGAGTTTCCCGAATTCCACCGTGATGTATTAGAGGCACTGCGCCAGCCTATTGAAGACGGCACTATTACCGTTTCACGGGCGCGGCATCATTATACATTCCCCAGCCGCTTTATGCTGATAGCGGCTTCCAATCCCTGTCCGTGCGGTTATTTAAATAGCCCGGAAAAACCATGCACCTGTTCACCGTCGGCTATTGCTATGTATCGGCGCAAGCTATCGGGACCTTTAATGGATCGCATTGATATGTTTGTGGAAGTTCCTGCGGTTAAATATGAAAAGCTTATAGGGCAGGCGAGTAATAATCAAGGCGACATTATAAAACAAAAAGTTGAAACTGCCCGAAAAATACAACAGGAAAGGTTTGCCAGCGAGGGGATTACTACCAATTCTGAAATGCGGATTCCCCAGATCCAAAAATATTGCACTCATGATGCACAATCACAAGAGCTTTTAAAAAAATATGTTGATTCGGGTACGCTTTCAGCGCGCGGATACCACCGTGTATTGAAAGTAGCACGTACTATTGCTGACCTTGCCGGATCAGAGCATATCCTACGCGACCATATTGCCGAAGCCCTTATGTATCGATTACGAACTTAATCAAAAAAACAGCCTCTCGCAGGCTGTTTTTTTGATTGTATTTTTATTGAGAAGCCTGAACTAATGCGCCAACGCCAAACCGCTGGGCAATGAAGTTTTTTGCACCCATAATTTGGATATGAACATGCGGTCCTGTGGCTTCACCGGTTTGGCCTTCAGTTCCAATTTGCTGGCCTTGGTACACGCTATCACCTGGTTTCACTTGCATCGAACTTAAGTGGCCATAATAGGTAACAACTCCATTGCTATGCTGAACAGTAACACGGTTGCCGCCGATGCGGTCATAACCCGCCCTCAAAACAACCCCTGCTGCCATTGCATACACCGGACTTCCTTTTCCGCTACATGAAGCAATGTCAACAGCATTATAATAATGGAGACCCTGGGTTACTTTAAAGCACAGCAATGGGTAGATAAAGAAGCTATCAGGCAAAGGAGATTGATACGTGCTTGGAAGAGGCTTTGACGGCATAACACCATCAGGGATGATAAGTGTGTCTCCAATAAAGATGTCGTTTTCGTTGGTGAGCCCGTTAAAAGTAACAATATCATCGGCTTTTGCTTTATATGTTGAGGCAATTTGGCTAATAGTATCACCGGTGCGCACTTCATGAATTACTCCCGATACCGGTAAAATAGTAAGTGTTTGGCCGTTTTTGAGAGCAGTATTCGTTGAAATATTATTGGCCCATGCAATGGTATTTTTTGAAATATTAAACTGGAGGGCGAGTGAGCTTACCGTATCACCCGGCTGTACGGCATAATCAACAACTTCTCTCCGGGCTTCGGGAGTTGACCCAAACACATCGCCCAAAGTCTGGGGACTCAGGACCTGAGGTGTAGAAACAGCAGATACCGCATCGCCAGTAATCTTTAAATCAGGGGTTTCCATGGTAATTCCCTTGCTTTGGCTGACAAACGGACTTTCTTGATCTGCGCTATTTAGGAATGAATGCAGTATAATATCTCCCGTGGTAGGAGCACTTAATGTCGCTAACCCCGATGAAGCAGTAAACAAAAAAACCAGAAGAATTGCTGAAAAAAAGCCAAAATAAAAGAAGGGTTTCTTGAAAAATCCCCCCGTTAAAACATATTTCAGCCGTCGCTGTAATTTTCGTCTTTCACGTTTGAAAAACTTGACGAGCTGATGTAAATTGTTGCCAAAAAATGTATTCAAATATGCTTTTGATCCTTGTGTCAAACTTATCACTTTCAGACCCCTCCGTCAAGTACTTTTCCACAGCCAGCTCTGCCGTTTTACGAGCGGAGATTAATGAAAAAATAATGATCTGTGATATACTTTCTCAATGGATCTTCTCTCTCCTACCACCATAAAAGAGTTACTGTTAGCCCATGATGCTAAACCCAAAAAAACAATGGGGCAAAACTTTCTCATTGATAAAAAAACCCTTTCAAAAATTATGGGTGCTGCAGATATCCAGCCTACTGACACCGTCATAGAAGTGGGTCCTGGTATTGGCACGCTCACTCAAGCATTAGCACAAAAAGCTGCAAAAGTTATCGCCATTGAAAAGGATAAAAAAATGCTGGAAATCCTCCACGAAACCCTGGCTGATTATAAAAACGTAGAAGTTATTCATGCTGATGTTTTAAAGTACCCCATTTCAATCCCTCAATATAAATTAATAGCAAACCTTCCGTACTACATTACATCTCCGGCAATCAGAAAATTTCTTGAAACCCCTTACCCACCTCAGCGGATGGTACTTATGGTCCAAAAAGAAGTTGCCCAGCGTATCTGCGCCGTACCACCTCACACGAATCTTCTTGCCGTATCAGTGCAATTTTATGCCCAACCACGGATTATCTCCTATGTTTCAAAAAATTGTTTCTGGCCTGCTCCGAGCGTTGACTCGGCAATTTTGGAAATTTCGCCCATGGAACATCGATCGCCCGAAGTTGATGGAGAAAAATTTTTCAGTGTAGTAAAAGCGGGATTCAGCCATCCGCGAAAACAGCTTGTGAATAACTTAGCTACCTTCAAAAGTCCTGATGGTGTAACATTAGAGAAATACGCGGCCTCACAGTGGCTCGCGCGGTGCGGCGTTAATTCTAATCGCCGTGCCGAAACACTCACTATCAGTGAATGGATCTCTTTAGCCTCATTACTATAAACCGTTTTCTCTCCCCGACACGGAAAAAATTTATTTTTTCCATTCTTTTAGTTGTAATCATTGCTGGATGTGTACTTCCTAAACCAGCATCCGCGGACACATGGGTATCAAGAACAGTTTCAGCGTTTCTCTGCTCAATTGGGGGAGTTCCGGTGGTTATATATGATCAAGTGGTAGCTCAAAAATATAGCTGTGACAGGATAGTGCAGGACGAAATCCTCCCTTCATTAGGAGATGATGCAGTCGCTCCAATTATGAGAGGAGTTGCCGAATTATATGTTTCTATTGGCCGGACGTTTGCTGATTATTCATATCAAATGTTTGATTGGGTAGCTGGAATTTTTGTAAAAAATGACGATGGAATATGGAGTATCACTAATGATAGGGGGGACAATAAAGATGCTAAACTTGCTCCCATTTTTATTGCAGGATGGAATGTTTCCAAACAATGGGCAAACATCATTATTGTTATTGCTCTTATCGCTGTCGCACTTGCGTTCATGTTGAATTTTACTGCGCTTGATAAATATAAACAACTTCTGATACCCATTCTTATTACGGCCTTATTGATTAATTTTTCAGGAGTGTTGGTTGGCCTTATGATTGATATTGCTAATGTGGCTATGCTTACGTTTTTAGGAAAAGGAAACGTGGGAAGTTTTGGCAAGACAACTATTTTTGCAAATATCACTTCGTTATGGGGACAATATGTTACCAATAATACTGCTACTTTTCAGGCGAATTTAAATGGTGCTATTTTATTTTTTACTTCTGCCGTTGTTTTTACTGGTATCTACATCATTATCGGAATTACGGTGCTGATCATGTCTATCTTGTTTATCATTCGTTATGTCATGCTTGCCCTTCTTTTTATTGTTTCTCCGCTTGCATTTGCGTTGCGAATTCTGCCGGATGAAAAGGCCCGGGCAGTATGGGGAGCATGGTGGAGTATGTTTTTGCGATGGGCTACTGCAGGTGTCGTCGCCGCGTTCTTTACTAATTTTGGACTTCAAATGGCAACCGTACTATTTTCCGAAGGCGTGCCTGTTAGTGCTAATGCAAGAAACTTGCCAGGAATTTTAGTGCCTATGATAGCAAAATCGGCTGTTGTTATTTTCTTCTTGCTTGTGGGTATGTATATGGCGGTCAAATCAAGTACCGCGGTTGTTTCGGTGTTTTCTGCTGGGGCTGCTCTTGCCAAAGGCGCCGTATCATTAACCGGACGAGCAGGGAGCGGTACCTTTAAGTCTTTGTTTCCTGAAACCCATGGCAAGATTGTCGACATAAAAAACAAGACAAGAGATCGATTGAGTGGTATTTATGACAGAGTTGCAGAAGTTACGACAGGACAGACAGGACTTGCCCAGCAGCGCCAAATTGAACGGAATAAGGCTCGTATAGATAAGGGTTTTGAAGAATCGCTTAAGCATGAAAATAATGTTGGAAAGTTAAAGGGCCTTTATGATAGTGGCTCGATGACTCAAAAAGCTCAAGTTGCAAATCGGCTATCTGAAATGGGACAACTTCATGTGCTTGGTAATCAACAAAGCGCTGCACTGGGCCACATGACAAACCATGGGTATGATATTGCCAAGACCATAGAAAAGAATCCTCTTTTTGCCGCAAATGATCCTAAAGCCTTTACTCAAGAAAAGAGTGGTCTTGCATTAAAATACAACGCAAACTCGGAAGAATTTAAGAGAATGAAGGAAGAATTCAAGAAAGATCCGATTAAAGCAAAGCTTACTGATAAACAAATTATCGACGAATTAATCAAGAAGGATCTTCCTGAATTTAATGAATTAAAAGCTAAGGGGGCCAGTGATGATCAGATTATTAGCCAAGTAGCTAAACAAAACTTAATTACGCGGGCATATAAGAAAGCAAACTTAAACGATGTGGCTGAAAGCGCTATTACCTCCGACCTCCTTATGGAGCAAAATGATAAAAAAATCTGGAAATCATTAGAAGGTATGTCGGAAAGCCGCAAAGAAAAAGTATTTGATTTAGATAGGGTCAAAAGAGAAGGGGCTGAGTTGGGTGAAAAAGAAAAACAAGCCGAGACAGAAGGAAATAAAGTATTAGCAGACTACTATAAGTCAAAACGTGATAAATTATTTGAATTCCATAATAGAATTGCATTATTGAAAGATAGATATAATCGTGAAAAAGAAGGAGTTGAAGGAGGAAATTGGGTAGTAAACCCAGCTAATACTCCTCCTCCCACACCAAGTGGACCGCGGTTAGGAGGTCCAACGGCAGATACCTATAAAGTATTATAATATGGATAACATACGCTCAACCATAGATTTTTCTTTTCCTGATGACAAATCAGTTGTTGAAGTTATTAATGAGATATTAAAAAAGAATGGGCTTGGCCAGAGTTTTGAGGATCTTGAGAACCATAAAGAATCGAACATTAAAATGATACACGACGCCTCATTAGTTTTATTTCACAAAAGAATGTCTGAGGATACCGTATCTGCATTATTAGCAAAACATCTCAACACATCAGCAGAAAAAGTGAAGAATATCGTAGCTGAGATAAAAGTAAAGATTATTCCGTATATTACTGTTTCAATTGTTAATCCTGTTAAAAAAAGTATGGACACTCCTGATGGACGGGTCATGGAACGTAAGATTAAAAATGTTGAAGAAAATGCCAAAGAACTCAAGGAGCAACGGGAAACTTCGGTAACTAAAGGGACCATTGGTGAAAATATGCAAAATAAATCTCCTGCGAGAGCAGATAGATATCGAGAACCGATTGATTAATAGAATAAAACAGGGCTCGTCGTAAAACGACGAGCCCTTTGGGTTTTTCAACCCTTGGTTTGCTTGTCCCAGTCCTCCTTAGAGAGGACACTGGGAGATCGAGGCCTTCCACCTCCACTTCCAGGACTTGGAGCCACGCCAGGTTGTCCCTGGCTTTGCTGACCACTTCCTTGTATTGGTCGAGGACCATCGCTGAGAGCGCCGAGGTCTCCGCCAAGGGTCTTATTCAGGGCCAGTGCGGCTTCAAGGCCGATCGAGCCTGGTTGTAGACCCTCAAGCTTGACCCACTTGAAGACACCCGTGGCGATTGCCTGTTGCCAGCCAGATGTATCTTGAATCCATCCAATGGCTTTTTCGTTTTGAGCAACGAATTCGGCGTTAGACAGTTTCTCTCTCAGCACGTTTGGATCAACAATACCGAGCCGAGCCATAGCCATCTCATTGAAGACGTTGGCGAATCCCTTCGCTCGTTCCACATTGGCTTCCGCTTCCCGCTGGGCTTTATACTTTAAGGCCTGTTGTTTTCTGTACTCTTCAGACTGAATGAACTGATCCACGCTGATTTCATCCATGTCAGCGCCGTATTTAGCTTTGAGCACCGCTACCACGTTTTTTTGCGGGTCTTGTATCCAAATCATCTTCCCTGACGGCTCTTTTCTGAGCTTACCGTCTTGATCTCTCGCTGGCCTCCAACCACTAAGCCACTGCCAGAGTTCGTCCCTGACCGATCGTTGGGGATCTCTGCCCAGTTCGTTGTAGTCATTGGCGTTGACGAAGTCACGCGCCACCGAGCTGATTGCTCCGATGAAGAGGGGAAACCAGTATGTGTTATCAAACCACATCTTGTAGGGGTTCGTGTTTTGCGTGAAAAGGGTAAGGCGAATGAAAATGGGGGTACCGTTCGCATCCACGAACTGATCGTCTGCGATCGCTAAACCAAACGGATAGCGCTGGCCCACCTTAAGATCTCTAGCGATCTCGTTCGTTCTTACCTCAACGCCCCCTCCCTCTTCCTTACTTTTCACCCACGACCACCTTTTCTGAAGAATGCTCTCGTTGGGCCGCAAGTACCACCGCCGGCCGCCATCCACATAGCGATTAGGCCAATTATACTTGGCTTGATAGCGGGCCCTCACTTCTGGATCAGGTTCGTCACTAATCTTCGTTAAGTTGTGTTCATCGTTAAGGACGTAGCTAGCGCCCTTTTTGGTGAACACAAACTCACGAAACTCATCGCGGCGCAGAATTGCCTGCGCAGTGTTCTCTTGCACATCCGTGAATGCGATAAGTATCACGATCACGAACATGGTGACAGCGATGATGATGCACAGAACGCCCGCGGCGATCATAACTCCCGGCCATGGATTCTTCAGTGCCTGTATGCCAGCAGAGCCAGCGACGGTCAAGAAGATTCCGAGAACCAGAATGACGCCTGCGAGGATGTTGTAGGGAGTGTCGTAATCCGATGGAGCTCTGTCTTCTTTTGTTCTCGCCTTGTAAACGGCGTCGTTAATGAACGCCCGGACGTACAGTAGAGCCCAAAAAAGTTCGGCCATTTTATTTCTCCGATTGAGTTGTCAGTGAGCTGTTTGGGTAGCTGGAAACACTCCAGATACCTTTTACCTTGGTTAATATTTTATCATATATTACATATATTTGTCAATATGGGGATAGTTATCGTGTTGCCCTTAAAACCGATGTGATATAATAACGTAATTCTGCGTAAAAAATTGCAATGCCTTATCCTATTCCCCAATTTATTGAAGAAGAGTCTAAAATCACCTTTTTCCTCACTTTCCGCCAGTTTTTCATGCTCTGCGGCGGGGGTGCTATTTGTTTTGCCCTTTTTCGCTTACTGCCCTTCTATTATTTCTTGGGAGCGGGTCTGGTCGTTATAACTCTTGTTGCTGTACTGGCCTTTGTAAGATTTAACAATGAGTCGGCCTCAAAAATGCTCATGAATTTTTTACGGTATATTTTGAGCTCTAAAAATTATCTGTGGCGGCAGAAACAGCGCTAATACATGGAACCATCAACTCAATCATTCTTAAAAGTAAAAGACGTTAAAGACGGTGTCCTTATTCTTGATAATGGAGATTTGCGAGGAGTCATCCAAGTTTCGCCCGTCAACTTTGCATTGAAATCGGAAGACGACCAAATGGCGCTCATGTATGGTTTTCAGGTTTTTTTAAACTCTTTGGATTTTTTTTGTCAGATTGTCATACAATCTCGGCCCATGAACATCACGGCGTATTTAGACCGCATCAAACAACTACAAGAAGGTCAATCGAATGAACTATTGAAGACCATGACATCTTCGTACCATGAATTTATCAAAGAATTAGTAAAAGGAGAGAGTGTTATGGCAAAAAAGTTCTATCTCGTCATTCCCTATTCCCCCACAGAGGCCGGCATTGATGTGACGGTCGAAAAATCATTCTGGGCATGGTTGATGGGGAAAAAAGCTAACGCAGTCAAGCAGCTCGAAGAGCAGTATTTTGAAAAATGCCGGGTAAGTCTTTTGCAACGCATGGAACTTGCCATTCTTGGCATGAAACGATGCCAATTAGATGCCTTTGCGCTATCAACAGAAGAAGCGGTGGCGCTCCTCTGGCAACTTCATCACCCCACCGAAGCAGAAACCGGCTATGCGCCAGAAACCGCTCCCGAACTTCTCACCTAATATTATATGAGCTTATTTTCTCGCAAAAAACCTCAACCAACGCCTTCATCACAACAGACTGCTCAGTTGAGCATCCAAGATATCATCGCGCCACCGTATGTTGGTTTTACCCAAAACAGTTTTAAAATAGAGGAAAAGATTGCCAAATCGTTTTTTATTTTTTCATACCCACGGTACCTTGATACTGGCTGGCTTTCTCCCGCCATCAACTTTAATTCTCCTATTGATATTGCTCTGTATATTTATCCCGTCAGTAACCAGGTTATTTTGAAAAAATTACGTCGAAAGGTAACCCAGGTAGCTTCCGAACTTCTTGAGCGCGAAGAAAAGGGCCTTATCCGCGACCCGTCATTGGAAGCAGGGTATCGCGATATTGAAACTCTGCGCGATAAAATTGTGACTGCCCAAGAAAAAATGTTTCGCCTGGGAGTATATATCACTATTTATGAATCAAGCGATGAGCGATTGAAAGAGGCGGAGGCGGTCATGAGAAATATTTTTAATTCCCGCCTTATTTATATAAATCCCGCTCTTTTTCGGCAAAAAGAGTGCTTTATTTCCATCAGCCCCTACGCTGCTGATCTCATCGGCGTGAGTATTCCTATTAACACGGAGTCATTGTCGGCGGTGTTTCCATTCACCTCATTTGACTTAAGTTCAAATGAAGGAATTTTGTATGGCATTAACGGGCATAATAATTCATTGGTTTTGTTTGATCGTTTTTCATTAGAAAACTTTAATGCAGTTGTATTTGCTAAATCAGGGTCAGGAAAATCTTATGCCGTTAAACTTGAGATTCTGCGCTATCTCATGTCCGGTGTTGATATTATTGTTATTGATCCTGAAAATGAATATGAGTTTTTAGCCGATGGAGTAGGGGGGAGTTTCTTTAAAATTTCCCTCACCTCACCTAACCATGTTAATCCCTTTGATTTGCCGGTTCCCGGACCCGATGATGAGCCTGAAGATATTCTGCGTTCCAATGTCATTAATTTGGTAGGGTTTTTCCGCGTCATGTTAGGCGGCCTCAGCGTTGAAGAAGATAGTATTCTAGACCAAGCTATTTCAGAAACCTATGCCATTCGTGATATTACCGCGCAATCAGATCCCGCAACATGGCAAGAAAAAATTCCTCTTATGTCTGATCTTGCTGAAGTATTAGAAAATATGGCGGGGGCGGAATCTCTGGTGCGAAAATTAAAAAAATACACCCAAGGAACGTTTTCCAGCTTTTTTAACCAGAAAACAAATATTGATGTTCAAAAGAGCTTTGTTGTTTTTGGGATTAAAGATATGCAAGAAACCCTTAAACCCATCGCCCTCTTTATGATTACGCGATACGTATGGAATCTTATCCGCACCAATATTAAAAAACGGCTTTTGGTTATTGATGAGGCATGGTGGCTTATGCAAACCGAAGATGGCGCATCATTTTTGTTTGGTATTGTAAAACGCAGCCGTAAATATTGGCTGGGAGTAACTACTATCACCCAGGATATTGAAGATTTTATGGGTTCGCCATACGGCAAAGCTATTATCACTAACTCATCACTTCAATTACTTCTTAAACAGTCTTCCGCGGCAGCCGATGTCCTTCAAAAAACATTCAGCCTTACTGACCAAGAACGCACACTATTATTGGAGGGGGCAGTGGGAGAAGGATTGTTTTTTGCCGGACGCAATCATGTATATATTGGCATTAAAGCAAGCTATGCCGAAGACCAGATTATTACCACAAACCCTGCAGAAGTAGAAAAGATAAAGGAGGCACGCCGGCAACTCCGGGCAGAGCGTGTTCCAAATTAACAGTTATCTATTATAATAGAGCAATGGCCACCCACAAAAAAATTATTGGTATTCTTGCTGCAACCCTCCTGCTGGCGGCCCTCGCTGGCCCCGCATTAGCGCTTGAATTACAATATCCCGCTGTTGGTGGGTACAATGCCACTCCAAACCTTACTAAATACATGGTGTATTTGTTTATGTTTGTGGTTGCCTCGGCAGTGGGCATTGCCATACTTTCACTCGTCATTGGGGGTCTCCGATGGATTGCCAGTGGTTTTAATCCAGCACAAAAATCAGAGGCAAGTAAAAGAATTTTAGATTCTGTTTTAGGAATTGTTTTATTACTTTCATCAGTTGTTTTATTAGGAACTATTAATAATGAGCTTACTATTTTACGGACAACTCCATCTCCGTTTATTTCCAGTTTATATATTGTTACAAGGGTAACTCCCGATTCTAATCATCCTGATGGGAAAAATTATGTGGCTATTCCCTCGGGAGGATATGGAAATCTTTCAGATTTTACTGTGGGACTTTCTAATATCCAAAGTATTACGTATCGGTGTGATCCGGCCGCCTCTCCTCCTCCTAAAATATTGATATTTGGTTATAAAAATATCAATTTTATGCGCAGTGATGGAGATGAAGTTATTGAGTTAAGCTGTAACAAAGAAGTGCCTTTTGCAAATTATAAATCACTACAATGGGTGTATAAGCAACTCGGCGTATATTTTTACGCCAAAAAAAATTGTGCGGGGACTCCTTTATGTGATGGGGATGATTGTACTAAGAGAAATGATGGTACGGTTCCCGTAGATGCACAAAACAAATCTGCGTCGCCGCAATCATTCCAAATTGTCAGTGGATCAAAAGATGACGAAAAATACGGCATTGTTATCCAATCAAAATCAGGAGAGTGTTCAATACCATATTTAAACAATGGGGTGCAGGCTAATCAGGGTGAATGTATTAATATCCAAGATTACAGCTCAGAAGTAACCAATGGGAAAAATACCCCATTTCAAGCATATTCGGCTTCAATTATAAAACCGGCAGCATATTATGATGCAACCGATGATTTTAATGGGGTGACGTTTTATAGTGCCCATTATGCTGTTGATTATCCTGCAAATATGATCGGGTATGATATTGGACTCCAACCATCAAAGTGGCCGACGCTTGATGCTTTGTTGGCCGATCCAGACCAGCATTATCAATGGAATACTAAAACCGACCCAAGCCCTGATGAATGCACGAGTAATGACCCAAATGCGCCCTGTGTACAAAGTTCTGATGCGGATGGATTATTTTATATTATTTTATATGCCCAATCATGGTATAAAGACAAAAGTGGAAACTATGCCAGAGAATGTAAAGTATTTACCAAACCCATACAAAATCTTTTTAATGATGCTCAATTTAAAATTGGTACCGATTTTGATATCTACGACATGCATATCATCCCCTATGGAGGAGGATAACTAAAAACCGCGCACCTCGCGCGGTTTTTAGTTGATTGATTATTTACCGAGGAATTATAACGATGCGGCGTTCTTCATTGTCGCCACGGCTTTCAGTGCCTACATCAGTGCGGTGTGCTAATTCGGTATGGATAATCCTCCGCTCATAGGAAGACATCGATGGCAATTCTTTTGGCTTTTTAGTGAGCGCTACCTCATCAGCGCTTTGACGCGCAAGATTTTTAAGATAACTTATTTTTTCTTTCTTATAATCATTAATATCAAGCTGGAGATATATATTTTTTTTGAGACGGCGTCCAACAATAATCCCTGCGATGCGTTGAAGGCTAAAGAGCGATTGTCCGCCCTGTCCAATAAGCATCTGAGGCTCACGAAGTTTTATGTCAACTCCAACAACGTCGCCGGGACCAGGAGAAGATTCCACTGGTTTTGTCGAAATAGTAAAATAATCTGCCTGAAGCTTCTGCAGTATTTCTTCAATTATTTTTTTAACATCTTCAAGGTCTTGTTCTCCAATCATGATTCGCGAGGTTTAAGGCTCTGCAAAATGAAATATTGCTGGACAACAGAAAATGCTCCACTGGCAATAAGATATAACGATAACGCCGCAGGGAGGCTATACATAATAAGGCCGGTCATGACGGGAAGAACATAGAGCATCTGCTTTTGCATCATTTGAGCCACATCTCCTTTGGTTTTTTGCGATGCAGGTGTGGGGGGAATCATCATTTTTGTCTGGAAGAACTGCAGAATGCCAGCAAGCGCTGCCATAATAATGTTGTGAGATTTGGCAAGATCTACCAACCCCAAAAACATATAATTAAGATGGCCGGGATTATGGATAAATAAATACAAATGATCAAGCCCGCCTGCTGCTAATCCCTGGCGGAATACTTGATATAAGGCAATAAGGATGGGGAGTTGGATAATAACAACCAATAATCCACTAAAGGGGTTTATTTTTTCTGACTTATAAAGTTCCATCATTTCCCGTGTTTGCCGCTCCCGATCATCTTTATATTTTTTTTGAAGATCTTGGATTTTCGGTTGAAGGCGCTGCATGGCCCGCTGTGATTTGAAGGCTTTTACTGATAATGGATAGAGAATGAGCCGGATAATAATAGTTAATCCTACAATAGCAATGCCAAAATCATGCAATGGCGAATAGTTATAAATAAGAATGAGTGCATTAAAAAGAGGCTGATAGAGTATGGCGTTAAAGAGGGCTGCAATTGAACTTAATATCATAATGATGTAAAAAACCCATTAAGAATTTTCTCAAATTCTTCAAATGTCTTCCCTTTGGTTTTTGGTGTGGCGATAATAACCACATCAAGAGAGCTTTTCATGTTGTTTATATGGCGAGTAATAAGCGAACGCAGTCGCCGTTTAATTAAATTTCGATCAACAGCCTTAGGCGCAACTTTTTTACTGACAATAAAACCGAACCTGCTATGAGGAAGGGTGTTTTTGACGAACTGAATAATAAGAAAATCTCGTTTAGTTCCTCTGCCTTTTTCAAATACCGCGTCAAAATCATGTTGCGTGATAAGACGGTTGGTTTTGGGCAGCATAGTTACACGCTTAAGCGTTTGCGCCCCTTTTGCCGTCGGCGACGGATAGTACTCCGCCCACCCACGCTTTTTTGGCGGACTAAAAACCCATGAGTACGAGCGCGTTTTTTCTTCTTAGGATTGTAAGTAAAGCTCATATTTATTGTGTTCTTTTTTAATTTCCAATATAATAACTACGTCGATATTATGCTACATCTTTAATACAGCCAGCGTACCATAAAAAAACTTCCCGGTCAATTAGTTAGTGTACTTATATTATTATGCGTCTATGAAAAAACCTATCACACACATTATCCACAACTTACTCACAGATGTGGATATTTTATTCTCATTTGACAAGGGGGCTGGAATAAAAAATAATAGTGTATTACACAAACTCATTAATCTTTAATCTTTTTTATCGCAATGACGAATGACGAGTTGTGGCAATCAGTGTTGGCAACGATGCAATTGTGCATTTCTAAAGCTAACTTTGCCACGTGGTTCCAAAATACTGAAATTATTTCTCGCGATGATGGGAAAATTACTGTTTCAGTCCCTAATTCCTTCTCAAAAGAATGGTTGAGTAATAAATATTATAAGACCATGCTTAAGGCCGTCCGTGATTTAGATGCCAACACCTCGATCCGAGAAATGGAGTTCGTCATTAAACCTCAGGCCACCGCCACTGCAGTCGCTGAAAAACGGGAGGTGGTTGTAGAGAAATCAAATATTGAGCAGCTTAAGTTTGAAGAGTTTAGGGTTAATAAAGAAACTAATCTTAATCCAAAATATACCTTTGAAAACTTTATTGTTGGTTCATTTAACGAATTAGCCCATGCCGCCGGTCTTGCAGTTGCCGAAAACCCAGGCTATGCCTATAACCCTCTCTTTATTTATGGGGGAGTGGGATTAGGTAAAACGCATCTTATCCAGTCTATTGGCAACAAGATTGCCACAGATCCTGTGAGGCGAAAAAAAGTACGCTATATTTCATCAGAAAAACTGGTATCGGGCATTGTTTCTGCCATCCATTCAAACACTATGGAGCAGTTTAAATCCAGTCTTACCCTTATTGATGTCCTTATTATTGATGATATTCAGTTTATTGCCGGCAAAGTGAAGACTCAGATTGAATTTTTTCATGTTTTTAATGCGCTCTATGAAAAAAACAAGCAGATTATTTTTTCCTCTGACCGCTCGCCTAATGCTATTCCCGACCTCGACGATCGACTCCGGTCGCGTTTTGAGGGGGGTATGACGGTTGATGTGAGTTTACCTGATTACGAAACGCGTCTTGCTATTTTAAAAGCGAAGCTCCAAGAAAAAGAAATGGTTTTACCTGATACTGTTTTAGAGTACATCGCCTCAAATGTAAAAAAGAACGTTCGTGAACTTGAAGGGTCACTTAATAATCTATTAGTTTATTATAAAACCAATAACACTCCTCCAAATCTTGAAACAGTTAAGCGCCTTTTAAAGGGATTTGTATTTTCTCCGTTTAATGTCGCCAATTATAAGAAAATTGTTGAAACGGTGGCTAAATTCTATAATTTAGAAGAAAAAAGCCTTTTTCACGCCACGCGGCGCAAGGAAATTGTTCGGCCGCGGCAGGTGGCAATGTTTTTATTGCGCAAAGAATTGAAATATTCATTCCCTGCTATTGCCCGTAAGTTTGGTAATAAAGACCACACCACGGTTATGTATGCCTATAAAAAAATAGAAAAAGAACATGAAGAAAACAGTAAATTAACCGACGAAATTAACCTTATAAAACAGCGGATATATAGTGGATAAATACTGTGTATAACGATAGGAGAAAAAGATGATAAAATCTTTACAAAATTCATTATCTAAGTATACTCATCAATATCCCAGGGGTTGTTATAATTCTTGTCCACAATTTATTCAATAAATCCCCTAAGTATAATTACGAATAAATTTCATTAAAATTTTATTAAAACCCTCCTCCTAATAACAATAATAAATTAATATTTAATTACGATTATATGAAGATCGAGGTGTTGAAGGAAAATTTAAAGACTGGCTTAGGAGTGGCGGAACGAAATATTGGCAAAAACTTATCATTGCCCATATTAAATAATATTTTTATTGCTGCCGATGAGAGTTTTTTGCGTTTTACGTCGACAGATTTGGAGACTATTGTTAAATTTTGGACGTTAGCCAAGGTAATTAAAAAAGGTGATACCGTTCTTCCTGCGCGGATTCTTTCAGATTTTGTATCATATCTTCCCAATGATAAGGTTTTTATGGAAGCTCACGAACAGGCGGTTAATATTGAGTGCCAAAAGTTTACTACAACCATTCAAGGATTTAACCCTGAAGATTTTCCCCTTATCCCCGAATTTAAAGAAACAGATTCTCTTATTGTTGATAATAAAAAATTCTGCCAAGGTTTAGCTCAGGTTGTTTCTATTGCCGCCCAATCGGCTTCGCGGCCGGAAATTTCAGGGATTTATTTTTCATTTGTAAAAAACACCCTTACTATTGCCGCTACCGACAGCTTTCGTCTTGCCGAGAAAAAATTTCAACTTGAACAGGGGGTACAAAACAATCATTCATTTATCCTCCCCCAAAAGTCGGCCCGGATGCTATTAAATATTCTTGAAGAACGAAATGGGCAGCTTACTATTTTATTTTCTGTAAATCAAGTAATGGTTGAGCTTCCGTTTGCTGATAAAAAACATCCCCATATCCAAGTGACGTCACGCCTTATTGAAGGGGAATATCCTAATTACCAAGAAATCATTCCCGGGCAATTTAAAACAACAGCAACGATTAATAGAGATGAATTTTTAAATCAAATCAAAACCGCTTCCTTGTTTGCTAATCGTAATAATGAGGTAAAACTATCGCTTAATCCTACTAAAAAAGAAATAGGCGTTTTTACTCAAAATCCCGGCGTTGGCGAAAGTCATTCAAGTTTACCGGGCACAATTGAGGGCGAGCCTATTGATGTGTCATTTAACTATAAGTTCCTTGTTGATGGGTTGCAAAATATTAAAAGTTCAGAAATAGTATTTGAAGCGAGTGGAAGCGAAGGGCCGTGTGTATTAAAACCAGTTGCTGATGCTAGTTATCTCTATGTAGTTATGCCGATAAAAGCAATATAAACGATAAATAAAAAACCACCAGGCCCTTCCTGGTGGTTTTTTATTTATCCTGATGTATCAAACGGCTGTTGGGATTGGTCTTGGTTTTGAGTGGTACTTCCTCCATTAACCCAATTTTGAACTGCTGTTTCCCAGGGAAGAAACATGGGATCAGTAGAGGGATTTTGAGGTGGCGGGCCATTGGGATTATTTTTATCAATATAATAAAGAATGGTATGAGGAGGATTATTGGGTGGGAGTTGACCAAGGAGGATGGGATTTGGATTTTGGGGTGGATTAGGTTTGGTAAAATTTTCTACAGGATGGGAGGTGACGATTTTGGTCATAACTTTATTCCAAATGGGAGCCGCGAGACCCACACCTTCATCTTTTGTTGGAGAATTATCGTTATTTCCCACCCACACCCCCACAACAGCAAATGGACTATATCCCATTGTCCATCCATCATTAAAATTCTGCGTCGTTCCTGTTTTGGCTGCAACTTGGTAATTAGGAATAGAGAGTGGTGAATGAGCGCCAAAAATAGGGGTTCTGGCATTATTATCTGATAACACATCATTGATCTGTCGCGCCACTTGGGTATCAAGAACTTTAGTGGGTTCTTTGGTGTTTTGCTCAATAATATTTCCATCGCTATCTTCAATTTTTAAAATACTTACCGGCGGAATACTCATGCCTTCAGTAGCAAAAACACCGTACGCAGAGGTCATTTCAAGGAGGTTTACCTCTCCTCCGCCGAGCACCAGCGATAATCCATAACGATTAGGGTCGGTGAGGGTGGTGATTCCCATATCCTGAGCAGTTTTAAGGCTATCTTTAACCCCAGCCAAATATAATGTTTCTACGGCGGGAATATTAAGAGATTCATCAAGGGCTGAGCGCATCGAAACAGACCCGCGGTATTTCCCATCATAGTCTTGGGGGTGGTAGCATTTTAATCCATATTGATCAGTTATCTGATTGCCATCAGGGGTACAATAGGGATTAAATTCAGTTTTTACATCCCAGAGTATTGTTTCGGGTAAATACCCCTTTTTAAAGGCGGTAGCATACACAAAGGGTTTAAATGATGATCCCGGCTGGCGCTCTCCAATTGTTGCTACGTCATAATTAGGATCAAACAAACACCGCCCATTTCCTTTTGTGTCACATCCTGCTGGATATGATTTTTCAAAATAATCTTTTGAGCCGATCAGTGCCAATATTTCCCCTGTTTTTGGATCAAGGGCAACAAGTGCCGCGTTATGGGCACTCCGCTGTTGGAGATTTTTTTCATCATCCTTGATGACCTGTTCGGCGTAGTTTTGCAAATCCCAATCCAAGCTGGTATATATCTTTAAACCCTTTTCTTTTAGAAAATCTTCCCCATATTTTTGTTCCAGATATTGCTTGACATACATGACAAAATGGGGAGCTTTGATGGTGGTAGTATCAGTAGAAAAGACAATGGGTTCTTTAACGTAGAGATCATAATCTTGTTGAGAGAGATACCCAAGATCTTTCATGCGTCCTAAAATGTAATCTTTACGCGCAAGGAGTTCTGATTTATGGGATCCGTAGGGCGAATAATAACTAGGGGCGGGAATAAGAGCGGCGAGCGTGGCCGCTTCAGGTATCGTTAAATCTGAAGCGGGCTTATTAAAATATGTTTGACTGGCGGCTTCGGCTCCATAGGCGTTCTGGCCAAAGGGGATTTTATTAAGATACCAGTCAAAAATCTGGTCTTTCGAATATCTCCGCTCGATTTCTATACTTAGCACGATTTCCCGGATTTTACGGGCAATTGTTTTTTGGGGCGACAAATACACTGAGCGGATAAGTTGCTGGGTAATTGTTGAGGCTCCCTGGCTCGTTGAGCGGAGCTTCAAGTCAACAAGAACTGAACGAACAAGGGCCTTAAAATCAACCCCGCCATGCTGGTAAAAACGGGCATCTTCAGAGCTCAGCACCGCATGTTTTAAATTATCGGAGATTTTATCAAAAGGGACGATTTCGCGCTTTTCTTCGCCATAGATATCGTACAAAAGAACCTTGCCAGTGCGGTCATAGATTTTTGTTGATTGGATAAAGGGAAGTTCAGTAAAGTTTTCAGGCCGGGGCAAATCCCAGGTGTAATAAAAAAACAAACCCAGGGTGAGAAGAGAGAGCCCAAGGATGGTAAAGGCGGTATATTTTCCAATTTTAAGCGCAAGCTCAATTTTTTGTTTTCTATCCATAAAGGTATAACTTTTATATGCCACGTTTTTGGATAAAAAGCAAACAAAAACCCCGTAGTGGGTTTTTGTTACATGTGTATATATTATTCGTCGCCCTCTTCCATAATCTCCTCTTCCTCATCTCCGTCACTCACTCCATCTTTATCTCCATCTCCTCCCTCTTCTTCTACATCCTTATCGTCATCTGGCATATCATCATCGCCCATCGCATCATCGTCGTGGCCGATAAGCTGGTTTAAAAGATCCTTTTCCATGTGTAAATGTTTAATGTTAAATGAGACCTTTAAGTTAATATTGCTCCATTATATTTTTTCATGTCCCCTTGTCAACCCTTTTTTTTATCCACACCTTTCAAAAGGTCGCCATACTTTGGAATAAGCCACACAACGCAACCCCCAACGCATCAAATGCATCGTCTTTTTTCCGTCCCATTTTCTTTACATCAAACGCACTCAAATCAACAAGTTCTTTAATCATGCTCTGCATTTGTTGTTTCGAGGCTTTGCCGTATCCGGTGATGGTCATTTTGACTTGCAAAGGGGTAAATTCAAAAGTGGGAACGTTTTTTTGAGCCGCAGCAAGGAGGGCTACCCCCTTTGCTTGGCTTACTGGCATGACTGTTTTCATGTTTTTGAAAAAAAATAAACTTTCTATTGCGATGATGTCGGGTTTATGTTTTTTTATGAGAATCCCGGTTTCTTGATAGATGGTTTTAAGGCGGTCTCCCGGGTGATCGGATGATGGGGTAAGGATACAGCCGAAATCTAAAACAACAGGTTTTTCACCTTTACCGGACGATTCAATAATGCCATATCCCATAATAGCGGTGCCAGGATCAAAGCCAATAATAACCATGTTATGAGCCCTTCATATTTGAGTACACATCCTGCACTGCATCATTATCATCCAGTGCCTCAAATAATTTTTCAGCTCGTGCGCGCTCTTTTTCGCCAATCAAAACCTCTTCTTTAGGGGTCCACTCGAGCGCCGACTCATTAATTGTTATTCCTTTTCCTTCAAGAGTTTTTTTTACCATTTCTAAGTCTTCGGGCTTAGTATAAATGCTTGTTTGATTTCCTTCGGTCCGCACATCATCGGCGCCTGCTTCAATAGCAATCGTCTCAAGTTCTTCTTTTCCTTTTCCTGCTGGGTCGATGACAATAAAGCCCTTACGTTCAAACATCCATCGCACCGCTCCTTCACCAGCCATCTTGCCATCAAATTGCCCCAGGATGCCCTTAACGTCGCCCAGGGTGCGGTTTTTATTGTCGGTAATGCCTTCAATAATAAGAGCGATACCGCCAGGGCCAAATCCTTCAAACGATACTTCTTCAAGGGCTTCACCAGCTAATTCTCCCGTACCCTTTTTAATAGCCCGTTCAATGTTGTCTTTGGGCATATTAAAACTGCGTGCCCTATCAATAGCGCCCTTGAGTGTTGGATTGGTTGCAATATCGCCACCCTTTTCTTTGGCAGCAATAGTGATAAGCCGAGCCATTTTGGAAAATATTTTTCCTTTTTTGGCATCGTTGGCATTCTTAGTGGCTGCAACCGTTTTAAAATGACTATGACCGCTCATGGTTTAAGAAATTCTTATAGGGCATTCTTAGCAGATTTTTTCTTATTTGGCAACGCCTCAAATAAGATTATTCTGTTTGTTATAGGCAATTCCTAAATGCTCATAAGCCAAGCGCGACGCAACACGGCCCTTGGGGGTTCGTTCAATAAATCCACATTGCATGAGATAGGGCTCATAAATATCTAATAATGTATCTTCTTCTTCCATAGCGGCGGCGGCTAATGATTGCAATCCCACAGGTCCACCGCCGAATTTTTCAATGAGAGCAAATAATATTTTTTTATCGCCCGGTTCTAATCCCATATGATCAACTTCCAGGGCATTAAGGGCGTGTTCGGTGATTTCCTTATCAGCAGTTTTTAGATTAGTCACTTGGGCAAAATCCCGCACTCGTTTTAAAAGGCGATTGGCGACGCGGGGGGTAAAACGGCTCCGAGCAGCAATAATAGCGATAGCTGCAGGATCAATAGAAAAGTTTAAGATCTTTGCTGAGCGCTCAACAATTTTTTCGATATCAGATAGTTTATAAAAGTTTAATTGAAAGGTTGCGCCAAAACGATTGCGGAGCGGGGCAGATAATAACCCCGGACGTGTGGTCGCACCAATAAGGGTAAAGCGGGGGAGTCGCAATTCCATGGTACGTGCCATGGGTCCCTTGCCCAAAATAAGGTTAAGTTTATACTCTTCCATGGCGGGATAAAGATATTCCTCAACCGATTTATGGATGCGGTGGATTTCGTCCAAGAAAAGAACGTCTCCCTCAGCAAGATTAGTTAAGATAGCAGCCAAATCACCCGCCCGCTCGATGGCGGGGCCAGCGGTCATGCGAATTTTCTTGCCCATTTCCAGGGCCACCAGGTGGGCAAGGGTTGTTTTTCCTAATCCCGAGTTGCCGTAAAACAATAAATGGTCGGGTGATTGCCCGCGCTGCTTGGCCGCCGTCAAAATGACGCGGATGTTCTCTTTGATATTCTCTTGGCCAGCATAATCCCCCCAGTTTTTAGGACGGAGGGCAGAGTCTAAAACGTCTTCGCTGCCCGTAGGTTTCTTTTCTAAGATGCTTGACATATATTACTATAAGTGCTATTCTATGAATATTGGCGGAAAACACGGAAATTTTCTTGGTTATCCGTCGTAGTTATATGTATTATAGCAAAAAACCCTGAAGTTGGGGGTTATATGAGCTTACATCAGCTTCTGGATAATCTTGCTTCGGCTCGATTATTCCTCGTGCAAGCTTTGACTTATGTCCCAGACATAAAGTACCCCCAACTTCAGGGTTTTTTTATTTATCTTCGTTAAATTCTTCTATTGCCTTTCTTATATTCTCTTTTCCTCGATCACTGAGCCGCACTTCGGTGAAAATATCTTCTTGAAAATCAGCTATTGTTCCAAGTTTTTTCTTACTAGAACCCAGGGCTATCTTCATAATAAATCGTGCGTTATTTTTTAACTCAGCCTTGTCTATGTTTTGAATATTGCCGAAAGCAGTGATTTTTCCAGTCTCCGATTCTGCAATACCATTTGCCCCGGCACACGCGTATTCTATGCCGTTGATTTCAACTGTTCCCGCGTTTCCTCCAATAGACTCTCCAACTATTAATTCCACCATATCGTTATTAAGCATAGTAAGGTTGTGCGCAACAATTTCGGGGTCAAATTTTAATTCAAAAACTCCTTCTCGTTCGTGCCAGTCCTCAGGGTTCTCTGATCCCTGAATGTTATTTTCTGGATTTGTCATATTTCGTCTTGCTCGACAATTCTTTTCACTTCTTCAAGTGTCGTTTTTCCGAGTGCAATTTCAATAAGTCCTGACTGGTACATCGTAATCATGCCGCCTTTGACG